>Ga0209628_10001710_pt1 | contig 14419 bp, 9 predicted proteins | sample TergutCu122P4_FD_187285 | JGI IMG/M metagenome (GOLD analysis project Ga0209628, IMG submission 187285) | Cubitermes ugandensis P4 segment gut microbial communities from Kakamega Forest, Kenya - Cu122 P4 (SPAdes) (version 2) | ecosystem: Host-associated > Arthropoda: Insects > Digestive system >...
GGGGGGGGGGGGGGGGGGGGGAACAAGAATAGAAAAACGTAATCTTTAGTTGGCAAAAAAAATGTTTCAATTAGACACAATGTCTGTGTTCAGCCACATCTCATGCCAATAGCAGGAAGCTGAATGATTCTTCTGATGGCACACAATACAATATGATTATAATATGTGTGACATACCCAATAGTCATCTATGTAATGTAAATATTATACACAACATAGCACATGGATGTTATGGATACATACACCTTTCATTCATGTTCCCCTTCCTTTGGTTAACCTTTCCAAGACCGGGTTGGTATTTAAATTATAGTACATGGTATATGAAAAATAGCAGTATTATTTAGAAACATAAAATAAATGGCACTTTTGGAGAAGAAAACACAGATTATACAGCACGTCTTAGAAATGCAATGAACATCCTTGTTGCCTAGACATATAAAAGGAATTTCTAGGAGTGGTTTTACATGCAGTATCAGATGTGAATGTAGGTTGTTTAAAGGTCAATAGGCCTACAAGCAGTTCAACTGAGACGGTGTTTTTGCAACTTGCTGATATGATGCTCACTCAATCATGCACTCAACAAATACACTGGCATACATACGTGGTAGTTAATGACGGTAAAGCTTGCTCAGCTTTTTTTGTTTTTTAACTTTAAGGTCTGAATTCCACTACCAGTGCAATGGAGTCCATAATTCTACAGGAAGTAATAGAGTAAAATATTTCACTACTGTCCCAATTTTTTTCATTTCTTTTTCCCGACCATAGAGTGTATTCAGAGGTTCATTTAAAAGTACTGAAAAGTCCAATTCCTACAAATCCTCATACAGAGAATTTTCCCAAAGTCAGTTTTAACTTGTTGATACTTTTATTCTAGGGAATCACTGCTTTATTACAACCGCCTGCAAAAAGTGACAATAAGGAGCTACAGAAATTGCTCAAATTGTTGTCCACCAAGCCCAGTGTTACTGGATAATAACAGGGGGAAAACCGAAATACTTGGTGAAAGACTTATCCTCGCGTTATTTTGTCCACCAAAAATTTCATGTGGACTGCCCAGGGACTCCAAAGTGAGCTGCCTGAGCTATGCAAGGCCAAATAATGGGAAGGGAGAAATGTCAAAATACATTTTTATTCACTGTCCTCCAATCCATTGTTTGAAGGTCCCCAAACTTAGCCCACTTATCCACTTGGTAATGGAAGTATTCGGGTCAAGGTGAGTACTTAATATCGATCGCACAACTCTGACATGTTGAAAACTCGGATAACAACCTGTACAAGTGACATTCTACCCACAACAAATCCAATATTTAAAAACTGTTTCTACGGTACATGAAGCACACGTAACCATTAAAAAATCATCGGTTAATACTGCTGGTTCTGAAATCCATACAAATTATAGAATTACCTTCTGTAGGCAAAAATTATTACTTCTGAATGTTAAAACTGGTGATATATAAAGTAACCACCTCTCGACTTTAAAGGGTTAACTGGTGGGCAAATTACTTGGATATTAAAAACATAACTGACCATCCTGGTAAATGGGGAGCGAAAATTCTCACAAATTCAATTTTTGAGCGGCGCGCAAGTAGTTATGTTTTGAACAATTCCATTGGTGGCGTTTAACAGTAGCTTTCCGCGACACTAGCTCTCTGATATTTCGAAAATCACTACATATACCACCTTACCTGGCACAACGAATTCGTGTCGTCGTCCGATGACAACGTAATAACATCACAGTCACTCATATTAAACAATTACGATCCCCTTCTATCCAGCTAACAACACTTACAACACGGGTAACGTCTGCACCGCGTAAGCCATCGTTGGATCATAAGCACGCACGCTGGAACATTACACGTTCAGGAATACTACACATACGATCTGTGTTACACATGATCATCTTTCCACCACATGAACGCATATATGACGTCACATTGTTTTCATCTATTCAACTTTCTTTCAAATAAAACTATTTCAAGAAACGGAAGCCCTAGCAATATTCACAATGCAACAACTGCAACGTTTCTCTAAGGCGACTTCCTACGCAACACAGTCTGATTGTCCACTAGGGTTCACAAACAAGTCTTACTGTTGTGCTTTCATGAATGGTGTTCCAGAGCCTTCTATACGTCATATTTTAATACCTCCTACGTGTTTTAAACCAATTCCCAACATTCGCAAGCAACGAATCTAAAGAAAATGTACGCTACAAACCATCTCACGAAACTAGCCGAAGTTAATATATCATTCATAATAGTCTAGCATACCAATTCCATAAACATTGAACTCGAAGCTTGCTTACTTACAAACTGTGTATAAATATCACACATTATCGGACGTGATTAAATATTTATTTAAAAAAAGGCTGAGTAAACTATACCTGACAGAATAATCTAAGCTAGCGTTTCGTACCAACATAATATCTCCGATCCGTGGCGTGTTTGACCGAGCTGCCGTACCGGAACCGGCCACTGTCGAATGAAGGTGGCAGCACATGCGGCAAATATCGGGAATTCATTCCCTTACCTCTTAGCATCGCACTACGTAATTTGCTTGTCCCTAACCGAGCACAGCTCCACTAAACCGAGTTCAGCTTTCCGAACGTAAGGTGGCAGCACCTGTGTGCAGTTACAGAAATACAATTTGGCACCGACATAATAGTTCGTGTAATGAAAATCAATACGAAGTGCAGAAATGTATACCCACAGGCTGCTTCCAGTCCTGCAGATATTTTTATTTGACTTTACAGGTTGTGTATCGGAAAAATGTGAAATAGAGGGCAGGAAGTTGGGTACAAGAAAGTATAAGTCATGCAAAACAAGACAGTGGGCTTTTTTGGGGGGAGGGAGTGGAAAAAATATTCCAGGTCATTTTTCATGACAACAGCACAACTTCAGTATTACCAAGAAGGCTGTTACGCCAGGAAGTACTATCATTAACACTTAACACTCTTCGTGACAAACGCACTTACATGACTGTCAACCGTTCAATATCTGTTGTGGAATAACTTTATGAACTTCTATAAATAAAATCGAAACCCGGAGTTACACCTAATTTAAACAGTGGAAGAGCAAATTCTATAATGTACCTCTCACCACACATACTCTCAGGAACAAATTAAGGCACAAAGCACACAGGTTCACGTGTAAGTTATGGAAAATCGTAAGCGGAACAAATGAGCCATAATACCGATGCGCAAAGATGGAAGTGACAGAGTAGAGCGTTACAGAACAAACATGAAAGCATCCGGTTCCTTTCTGCAATGAAAATTGAAACTGCAACCTCAGCACAATTCCATTTTTATATTGCAACTCTGAACCTTACGCTAAAATTGTACTTGGGACACGACGTTCCTGCAGTGGAAACTCAATCCATGAACTCTGCCAAATGTGCGTACCTGAATCGCTTACAATAAATACAAGGTGTAGAATAGAATTGAATGGAATTTGGGTTCGAACCCTTCCGGGCCCGAAGCACCTAGGCCTTAAAACAGGCTCTTTGTGCTTCATATTCTGTACTAGGTTACAGGAGCCCTATTCCTTTAGCAAAGTTCCAGATGGCTCCCATACCTAGCACCCTAATGTCCTCTGGGTCCAAACAGAAGGAACCCAGATACGTATATCTGAGTGAGGACAGGGCCTCCTACTCACAAAAAATGTGGACTGAGGTTTCCTCCTCAGTGCCTCAATTCCTGCAGGTGGGGTTATTACTTAGCCCCATTACATATAGATGTCTTCTCAAGGTGTTATGTCCAGTGAGCAGGCCAATAACAGCCCTGGATTTTGTCCTATTACAGGACAATAATCGAGCCCCTGTAGCCAGATTAGGGCCAGAAATCAATGCCCGAGCCCGTCTCTGTGTACGTACCACGTATCATTCAACGCCTGCTGGCACTGTCGTACCAATGGAGACGTTGTTTTACAAGCCTGAAGCGCTTTCAGAGCCACCTGGCTATCAGAGCAAACACTAACATATTTCTCTGGCCAATCCTGAGTTTCAGTTTCATGAACACAGGCTAGTATCGCATATACCTCAGCCTGAAAGACTGCGTCATGTTTACCTAGAGATACTGAGCCTTCTATTTGCAGATTGCCCATAGACCCCCCGCCCCGGTCCCCTCCGCAGTCCTGGACCCATCCGTAAACCAGACGAGCCCTTTAACCACAGAAGGAGTCCCGGGGCCTCTGGCCCATTTCTCTCTAGCTAACATAGTGACCCTGTATTTGGGTTCTAGATAAAAGACCAGCTTCATAACGTCGACCCCCATACTAAATATGGGATCAGACTTCTGAAGTCGAGTCAGTATGCAACTGTGTCCTTGTTGGTGGTGAAAGTAAGACCAACACCCCAAGCTCTAGAGGCGATGTGCCGCCGAACTCGCCTCCACCTTTATCACCAGATCCAGCGGAGGGAGGCCAATGAGTGCCTCCATAGCACCAGTAGGAGTTGTGCGAATCGCTCCCGTTATCCCTGAGCATGCCAGTCTCTGTACTTTGCTTAACTTCTTCTTGGCACTAGCCGTTTGACAGCCAGCACACCATACTAAGGATGCAAAGGAGATGGTCGGTCGAACGATGGCGACATAGAGCCAGTGGACCACTTTTGGTCTCGGACCCCACCCCACTCCGCCCCGCACGCCCTCCTACAGGCCCACAAAAAATTATGAGCCTTCATCACTTTAATCCCCACATGCTCTCTCCAGGTCAACTGAGAATCCAGAATAACACCCAGGTACTTAACCGGCCCCGAGAGACTTAATTTAACCCCAAAGAATTGTGGTTCAAAGAACCCCTGGAGTTTCCTTTTTCTGGTAAATGCAACGAGCCCAGTCTTATTGGGATTGACTGACAGTCCGACCTTGTTGCACCATGTCTCTAAGGTTAAAAGGGCTCACTGCATGAGCCCTGATACCGTGTCTGGGAATTTACCCACCACGAGAAGACATGTCATCTGCGTATCCTTGGATAAATACACCACCTCCACTGAGCCTGGTAAGTAAATCATCTACCACCAGGCACCACGGAAGTGGTAACAGCACACCTCCCTGGGGGCAACCCCTGGATATCGCGGGCCCCACGGAAACCCCATTGAGGGTCGCAACAGCCACGCTGCCGTCCAGGGTTGCCCTAATCCACCGCACAATGGTGTATTCACGACCATGCCTGACAAGAGCATCACTCATGGAATCGTAGCAGGTAATATTAAATGCCTTCTACATCTAATAAAACACCTAAGGCTGTTTCTTGCTGGTCAAGCGCCTCCTCATCCCGTACAATGAGCTGATGAAGAGCCGTTTCCACCGATTTACCAGCCTGGTAAGCATGTTGGTTAGGATGCAGTGGCACAAGTGCCAGTGCTTCGTCTCTTAGATACTTACCCACCAGCAACTCCATGGTTTTACAAAGAAACGATGTGAGACTGATGGATCTATAGTCCCTAGGCCCGCTGTAGGAATTCCTACCGGGCTTAGGTATAAACACCACCTTACCTGTCACCATATGGTTGGAACATAGCCAGTCGCCAGGCAGGCACGAAATATTTTGACCAGGTAAGGGATGACAACCTCCCGTTCCTGTTGCAACAAGACGGGGGTTATGCCATCTACCCCTGGACTTTTGTATAGGGCAAAAGAGTCTATAGCCCATTCTACCCTTCTGTAGGTGACCACCCTCATAGCCAACCTCGAGTCAGGAAGCCTGGCCAGGACGGCAGCTAAAAATACAAGGTGTAAAGATTCTGTGATTCAGAGACTCGTTGATCTGTCTTTAAATTTCATTGCCGTGTTTGCAATTCGTCAGGGGACTCCACGCTCGCGCTTGGGGCCACAGTGCTGCCAACATGAAACGGGAGCGTCTGTCATCCGAGTTTTGGCCACTTTCGCCTCCTCTGCAGTTTGTCCTCGGCGCTGGCGTCATATCATTGTGCCTATGGATGACGCATGGGGTAGATGTGGGTACTCTAGCGGCCTTCCCTCCCGCGGTATGAGAGGTGTATGTTAGATGTTAGGCTATTTGTAGTATGTCACGCTGGTTTCAATCCTACCGTGCGAGAAGGGTATAGGTTAGGCGTTAGGCGAGGACTGCTTAACCTTATATGTGTTGCGGTTAACTTCGGCAAAATTTGGTCTACATGTGGGTTGCTGGTGTACGAATTTCCCTACAGATGGTAGAGAAAAAGACTTGTGCGTGGAAGATGTATCTAGCGAGTAATGTGACATTTAGGGTTGAATGTCACTGCAAGTACTGGTAAAGGTAGTGTTTTCCCTGTCCACGCCTTGAAACCATGTATGGTGAGCAGAGGTATTGCTCCACTCATTCTTAACCTCTGTACTAGATGAGGTAAGTGGCTAACTCCATGCCCCAGCCACTGTATCCTCAGGAAATGAGCCAGAACCCATTGAATAGAAGGGTGGGTGGGCCCTAGAGACGTGCTGGACGTTTTGGAGGAGAAAAAGCTCTTGCTCCTACCGGGATTCGATACCCCAGTCCCTATCCTACTTGCTATATCTACTATGTTACTCTGGCTCCTGTCATGTACTATTCTGATCTAAAATTATGCGTGTGAGGCTGGACTCTAACACTGGGCAATCATATAGTTCCCGGGAATTATGGAAGACAAGAATCTCATCGGACCTAAAATTCATTTGCTGTAGCATTGTACTACAATTTTTGAGTGTCGGGTTACAAAACATTTCTGCTGTGATACTGAATAAGAGCTTGTCTTATATGATGTGTGGAAAATATATGGAGTGAATATTACAGTTTTGTAAAGTGCTCATATTATTACTTCACAGGAACAGTGAAATATTAATCGACCATTACACAAATACCAACTGCAGTGATACCGGATGGTCCAAGTTGTGAATCCTAATAGAGGCAAGGGATTTTTTCTATTCTCTACAACATCCAGACCAGTTATGGAGTCAACCCATTCTCTCATTCCATGCATACTGTGGTTCTTTCCAGGTGGTAAAGAATGAGTGGAGCTATACCTCTACTCCCCCTATATGCCTTCATGGCGTGGACAAGGAAAGCTTAACTTTTTTCACTACAGTGATATGAAGTGATTACCTTACGTGTTAGCATGCAGTGTGTCTAAATAGTGGTCTTGGATCGATCCTACCAAACAGCAACTGCGTGAAAAACAAGGTGCACACACCTATTGGCTGAGCTCCTGACCCTAGCTGCAAAGTCATCAACATCATAAAACATGTTGAGTTTCTAGTTCTAATTTAGGATAGCATATTACAGCATCATTCCTCTCATGATGGCAGCTAATTCCTGTCTCCACAACATCATGAGTATTCAGATATTTCATAAAAATTTCAGCCTGAAAATGAGGGTAAGGGTTAGATATACACCTACACCAGGTGCTCAGTGATTTGCAATGGTATTGCCTACATACTCTTTCACTACTGCTGACATTATATTGCCCAGCTTGCCACGAAGCAGGTATATATGTTCCTACACACACTGCATGGTGAACACATGGAAACCCACTTTCAAGACTGGCATTATCAATTAGCCATAATGACTTCTCTCCACATGGCACACAATTTCATACAACCTTGCAAACAGTGCTGTCAACACACAAAGCTTATCTGGCACACAGCTGCTAGAAATCACAAATTACTACCCAATCAGAGGAAAGTTCATTTGAAACGCAGATTGTGTATCCAAAAAGAAAATAATATATATATATATATATATTTTAAAATGAAAGTACTTCACTTGAAAGAGTTAAAGAGGAGTCTCTAGAAGCATTACAAATTTATCCTCTCACTTCCTTAAACATTTATCTGGTTTACCGTCTTTATGGTGTTAATTACAACTTTACACAGTTGCATCTGAAAACAACTGTAAATGCCAGCAGAATATAATTTATTTATTGCTGAAAATTTTAATTAGTATACTGCATGCAGCTTATAACACAGCCTCAAATGACTCCTCTATACATGCCTACAAGACACCCTCTAGAAATGCTGCTGCACTGTTTTAAAAGTTACAGTGTGAATTCTCATTGAATTTCAAACAAGATGTAGATTTTTTTGTATTCAAAATACTATGAAATCATTAACTTAAACTTCATGTACTAGACTTGGTATTTTAATGTTGTGCCTAGTACTTCCTTAATTCTGCACTCCCTGGATAAGAAATGTGTCAGATTATTAGACAGTACATATACCGACCTAACTTTTTACAGGTAATTTTTTGTCCTTGCTCCCATACTTGTGCTGCACTATTCAGGGTGATTCCATTTAGATATTTCCTACACATGCTGGTTCTTTAAAAGTTCACATCCAGCCCTCAATGAATGTGCAATTGCTAATTATTTTCATGCCATCAAAGAAAAACTTAGCTTTTTCAATTATGGAACAATGTAATTATTCTATGAAGTTCTCTTTTTGGAGACAGTCATTTGCAAATGTTCTTGTTGAATTTTCACTGGGCATGCCACTAATGAACTGTAATTAAAGTTCCTCCCGCTGGTGGGGGTTGTATTTTACAGCCCTCTAGCGGGCTTTAGCCTCCTCACTTGCGAGGTTTCATGATCACATACGATGACGTGCCACAGTCAGTAGGACTCCTCTGAACGAATGCTCAGTCTGTCGCACAGACCTCTACCTGACGACACACAAACATCCAAGTACTGGGTGGGATTTGAACCCACAATTGCAGCAGGCGAGCGGCTGTAGACCTACGCCTTAGGCTGCGCGGCCACTGGGACCAGCAATTAAAGCTATTAGACATTTTAAACATAATCTGCACATAATGTAACAAATGTTAATCCCATTGTGCCTTCTTTAGGCAATTTTCCAACTGCCTCCACTCTTCAATTCAACACTCTCTCCCTGTCAATACTCCCCAACCTCCCAGCATCTTTCCTTTACTGCCACTGATTTCATTTCTTAATAAACGTGTGTACAATTTGTGCATTTCACATATGAAGATTTCAGGTGGGTGAAAATTAAAATTTGTCTTCTGGATTATGACACTGCAATCTCATATGTGGTTACCAACATTTCAGAGGAACATGCTGTCTCCATCTTCAGGGTGGAAGTGACTTCATAACACAGAGGATCACAATATGAATAGTGAATCTGGAATCTTGAACTTCTAGTATTATATGGCTAGGGGGCATGGTTGATATCTTAAAAAATATTTTCTTTTGTATGCAGTTTTGAGAATTCACTCTAAACATGTAGCACAAAAAATACACGATGATCACCTGAACATATGAAACCTAAAACTACACAGACCATGCCATCTATGTGCAACAAAGCTTTCTGGGCAGTCAGTAATATGACTGTGGAGTTCATATCCAACATTTCAAAGACTGTTTTGTCTCCACCATCAGGTCGGTCTTAAACATGTTTGGATATTAATTAGTGTGAGATTCATAGCTTTCAGGCGGTTTGTTTCACATATAACACCTTACCTTACACATCAATAGGAACAGATGAAAAAATGAAACAAATTCTGAATTCACAGACATGCAAGTCCATTACAGACAAACAAGACAGTACAGAGTGACGATTATCAGATTTAACTGTGGTCATGACTTTTTGAATGGTTGTTATGATTTATTTGTGAATAGTGTCCTAACAAAAAAAAAATACATTACACCACATCAGATTATATACTCAGAAACATTATACCACCTCCATTCTTTCCATACAGTATATGCATCTACAGACAGACAGAAACAAACAATTATATAAAAGAATACATTTTATCTACAAGGCACTCTCATCTCTGTTAATGTTTATTACCTGTTATTTGTATCATTCTTCATTCACATTAAGTGCTGTAAGACATCACTTTTTACACAAAAGTAACTGTAACTAATACACAGATTCACTGAAACTAATAAGCCACTGAAATTCCCTATGAAATTATTTATCATACATTCAAGTGTGATGAGATGATAATTAGGCTCAATTAATAATTTTATATACATCTAGCCTTGTAGTTTGTTTAGTTTTCAACATAAATTAAGTACTAAACAGGACTCTTAAAGCAAATGTTCAAAGATGAGAAATATTTTATAACCTCTACAAAATATGCAAAGGAAACTTAATTCTACAAAATACTCTCATTGCAGTGATTAAACTTTCCAGTAATACAGTACATTAAAATGCTACAAGGACAAAAGCTTTGACTCCAGAAAGTCAAAACGTTGTAGCCAGTAAGATGATCAGGATCCAGATGCTGATCTGCATATTTTTAATTAGACCTTCCAAATTATCTGAACTTAAAGCAGCCACGAAATGTACAAAATTACCACCAAAACTGAAAGTGACAGCAATGAATAAGATTTGATTGAGATAAAAACCCTTGTTAAGAACTTTGATTTTGAACTATTTAGATAGCCAAATACACATCACAAGACTGTGATACACAGTGTTAAAAAAAAACACATGTACGAATCTCACAGTATCGTACGCAATACAGTAACTATTTTGCTTCTGGATCCCTTATGAAAAGTGCAATACTGATTAAATTTTCAGACCGAAAAATAAAAATACAGTTAACACAGTAAATAAATAACTAACCCGTAGTAGTAGTAGTAGTAACTACATTAAGACCCTTAAAATCCTCTGCTTTGTTCAGACACATCAGTTGAGCCACCAGAACTACCAACACAATTACCATTATTATTAACTAAATAATGCAGCATGACAGTCTTGTCCATAAATGGAAGTATAACAACGTTATGAAATTGTAACAAATGAACCTACTTGTTATAACACAATGTTTCTTAAGTAATTGTTTTTGAGCATCTTGTATAATGATAGGTCTGTAACAATGTGCTATAGATCAATAACAGTACAAGTATCAGTGATTGATAATCATTTTAGTAAAGAAAATAATCACATAATTACAGTTTTAGTTTATTTCATAAGGCACACAGTCAGGAATGTACTTTCATTCCATATAAATATAACACATTATCACAGCAGTTGAAAACATAACATTTGCATAGTTGGAATTATATGATACAAAATGTATCCGTCAACTTAACTACCAACAAGTAAGTACACATATTTTATTTGTATTGTGACATAAACAACGAAAGTTTTATAAGACTAGGGAACAAGAATATTTTCTTTTATTTATCTTCACATGTTGCTCATCATTAGTGCTGGCAACTGTTGATATGCATTTACTCTGCAAAAGATTCTGTATTGGGAAGTGGTCAGTTCAACCTCTCCAGTTTCATAACCAGTTTAAGTACAACACTTTATAAATATTTAGTACTGTTGGAGTTGATTTTGTAAATCACAATTCATTTCAAACCATGACTAGGCTACAGGCTGGGTGATCTGGGATTCAAGTCCCAGCTGTGAGGCCTACCCAGCCTCCCATTCAGTGGACACTGAGGGTTTCTCCTGTGTGGGACAAAGTGACCAGGGCAAGAGGCTGACCACTCACCTCCAGCTAGACATTAAGACTGTGTTGAGCTGTACCTCCACTCCCCCTGCATGGCTTCATGGTGTGTACAGGGACACCTCCTCCATGACAACTTGACAGTACGATCAGTCAACACATTCTAGCCCGACTACTGAATATACGTGATGTATATTTCAAATAACAAGAGTTTTGTGTCATGCCCAACTGAACATAATGTCTAAGAGGTGAGTGCATATTAAGGTTTGAACTGTACTACAGTTTCAGTGCAATTAAATAAAATCTTCTTGGGCTATATCATGTCCAGCGATTCTGACATAGCATCATTTCAGAGACTGTACCAGCAAGGTTCTGAGCCCACTGAAACAATGGTGTATTCGACCCACCTGACATGACTCTCAAGCCAAGATTTTATTGAATCTTGTCACCAAGAAAGCTTCAAGATGTCTGTAATTATGAGGCAGTGAAGAATTCCCCCACACCGTCCGAGTTCCTTGAACTGCATGAACACATAAAAGAATAATGAAGCTGTCAATCTTTTAAAATGCGTGTTATCTTTAAGCACAAAAAAATGCACTTTAAAATTTTTTCATACTAGTATGTTGCACATGATTCTTCTTTTAGCAACAGTACAATTTAAGACCATCAATCATAGCAACATTTTGTGTATGTTGGCATGTACTACGGGCCAATATGCCACAAGCACAGCAATGTATGGAGTACATATATACAAAGGAATGAACTTTAATGCATGACTGTGCACTGTAGAAAAGATGATATCATTGTTGCATAGCTACTTATGCAACTAACTGCAGTGCTCCATTCTGAATGAAAAAGGACTGCACATATAAATGTTAGAGTAAATAAGGACATTTGGGAGTACTGGCATATTCACTATTAGGTGTACCTCAATGCGAACAACAAGGCTGTGAAACTTGCAATATTGGACATATTGAGCTACTTTTTTTTTTAATGTAATGTGTACCATGCATCATGTTCTGTATCATCATCTATTGACCAACTCTTGCGCACTACACTCTGTATACCAAATCACATCCCAGTTTCTGCTTATGGGACCTGAGCCAGCATACCCAACACACACATGATGCAGTAACAATGCAAAATTGCTGGACTACACCCATTCTGGGATGGTACATAATCGCCACTAAAATACAAAAGATGTTACTAAAATAGATGACAATGCACTCCCATTTCTACATGAGCCTGATTTTAAATATCGGTGTTTTAAGTGTTTTTACCTGTTTTAACCTTTAACCATTTTACTCCACATCGTATGACTGAAGAACTTTGATTGTTTTTAAAAAGTTGCACATCTGTGTTGTTACCTCCTGACTGTTTCACTAGACATACACATCAATGAAGGAACTTTAATGACATACAAAGTTGAACATCTGTGATTACAAATAAGGACCTTATAACAGACAGTTAACAAGTGCTTATGATCATTTGATGTGCTGGGAAGAAATTACAGTTAGACTGGGCTCCTTGAAGATGGTGTCAGTAGACATAAAAACGTGTATGAGTGGAAACTAGGATGTGATTTGTTATACACAGTGTAGTGCACAAGAATTGGTTGACAGATGGTGATATATTCAACTACTGCGACAATACAGTACTTGTCAAACAAAAGTGGAGGTATTATGTACAAGGTAAAGTATTGTGAAGAAGTAAATAAACTGACTGCACAGACGTGTTTACTGTGTGTTTATTTTGAGAAATCTTGTAGGCAAAAGCAAAAGTTGCCATAGACTACAGGCAAAAAAGTACATCACTCGTATCAGAGATCAGCACAAATATATCCTCTCATACCACAGGTACATGTATTCTCTGTTTTGTTCAGAACTGGTGACAAGTTTGATCCTGTACACATAACAGATAAGTGATGTTCATTGTGGTAGGAACAGAGTGATACATTATCGGAAGAGAAAATAAGAATTCAATTTGCTGGAATAATCTAAGTGACAGTTTATTTTTGTATATCAAGATTATCCAAATCTGTCATTCTTCAAGCCCTAATAAATAAGAACGCAGAAGTTATTGTAGATCGTCTATTAGACATCTGCAGTACTTCCAGTGTACTAATTATTCTGCAAAGTGATCATAGACATGAATTGCAATACCATCATTCAAGACTATGAAAAGAAAATACAACATACAAAGACATACTATGAGGTGAAATAAATTTTCAAGGTTATACATAGGGACAGAGAAGAGCATGAAAATTAAACCTATCCTTACATCTTTGATAATGCTTTCTGGCCAGGTTCATGAGGACTGTCACAGTGTTCACTCCAGCATGAAACTGGCACACAAAACAAAGAAATAATATGAGTATGAATGTGAAAACTTGCATACCTTGCAGGAACTGTCACTGTCACAATGAAGCTGCACGTACAACACATCAATCAAGTGAGAGGAGATCCCATGACTATGGTATTCTGGCTGTTATAGTATCAGCTGAAGATGAACAGTTCTATCAGCTAAGTTCAAAACAGAAAGTATAAATTATGCTGAAATACAGTTGTTGCTGTGCTCTGAAGAATTGTGTAGAGTGTTAACACTACAAATGATGAAACTTAAAAACTTTAGTGGCTGTAGAAAAAGGAAGCTCCGAGGTTGCGATTATAATCAGACAGTCAGACATATAAACAGTGCAAATGCAAGACACACATCTGTCAAATAAATGCAAGTGAGAGCATCTTAAACGATTCTCTAGTCTAATCTGTAACAAACAGAGAAGCATTTGACAGGGTGCATGCACAACGAAAATTGTCTTCCCACTCTAGTCTCATACATAATTCTTTACTTGAGGACCCACAAACTGCAGAATATACATGAAACTATCATTACTGGAGATGCTGGCATGGCCTGTGTTCGTTAGTCTACATAACTAAGCTGAGTAGATCAACTCAGAAGGGAATATTATCATAGCTTTAAATAAGGGATTTAGTACACAAAGTTTGAATAGCATTAGGGGCATAGTGGAGG
>Ga0209628_10001711_pt1 | contig 14418 bp, 11 predicted proteins | sample TergutCu122P4_FD_187285 | JGI IMG/M metagenome (GOLD analysis project Ga0209628, IMG submission 187285) | Cubitermes ugandensis P4 segment gut microbial communities from Kakamega Forest, Kenya - Cu122 P4 (SPAdes) (version 2) | ecosystem: Host-associated > Arthropoda: Insects > Digestive system...
GGCAGCGAACTGTTGGGCAAAAATGTGGGTATTCACGCTTACGGAAACGTGGGGAAATTAGTTGCCAAAATTGCCAAAGGTTTCGGAATGAACATTTATGCATTCGACCCGTTCGTGAAAAAAGATGCGATGGAAGCCGAAGGTGTTACCGTTTGCAATACGGTGGAAGAAATGTATTCAAAATGTCAGTATATTTCTCTTCATATTCCTGCCAATGAGCAAACTAAAAAAACAATCGGATATGATTTGCTATCCAAAATGCCCAAAGGAGGAACGTTGGTAAACACCGCCCGCAAAGAGGTCATCCATGAAGAAGAGTTGGTAAAAGTGATGGAAGAACGCACCGACTTGAAATATGCCACCGATATTGCTTCCGGAAATCAAGAAGAACTGAACGAAAAGTTTGGCAAGCGTGTGTTTGCCACCTCCAAGAAGATGGGGGCAGAAACCGCCGAAGCGAACATCAACGCAGGGTTAGCATCTGCAAACCAAATTGTTAAATTTTTCCAAACCGGTGACACTACATTCAAGGTAAATTGATGGTAAAAGAAAAAAAAAATGTAGCGCTTTCGTCGGTGGTTGCCGCTGTGTTTCTCACCGGCTTTAAATTTGTTGTGGGACTTCTTACCGGTAGCTTGGGAATATTGTCGGAAGCGCTACATTCCCTGTTAGACTTACTTGCCTCTGTGGTTACTTTTTTTTCTGTAAGAATGTCGGACAGACCGGCAGATAAAAAACACAACTTCGGACACGGAAAAGTAGAAAATCTTTCAGCATTAATTCAGACTGTACTCCTGCTTGTTGTTTGCTTTTGGATTTTTTATGAAGGGATAAGCAGAATTATTACGGGTGATTTTCATGTTGAGGTTTCTATTTGGAGCTATATTGTAATTGTAACTTCCATTATCATTGATATTTCCCGTTCTCGTGCGCTGATGAGGGTGTCAAAAAAATACAACAGTCAGGCATTGGAAGCAGATGCGTTACATTTTTCTACGGATATCTGGAGTTCCACAGCCGTTTTAGTCGGGCTACTTTGTGTGGACTTTTTCGATTTCCCTTATGCCGACCCCATTGCAGCGTTGATGGTGGCATTTATTGTTTTGTATGTTTGCTACCAATTAGGAAAAAGAGCCATAGATGTTTTATTGGACAGAGCACCCGAAAAATCTGTAAAGTATATTGAAGATATTTTAAATGAACACGAAGAGATAGAAGAATATCACAACTTAAGAGTACGCAACTCCGGTGCAGATACGTATATCACTTTTAACATTCACATCAATCCGAATACACCTTTTGTTGAAGCACACCAGTTTTGCGACCACTTGGAAAAAGATATTGCAGAAAAAATTCCGAAATCGGTGGTTTTTATCCATGCAGAACCGCAGGATGGGGAACATGAGAAAACGGAGTTAGTGATTAGTGATTAGTGATTAATGGTTAATGGTTAATAAACAATGAATAAAAAATCTTACGCTCTTATGCTCTTACACTCTTACGCTCTTAGAAACTGGCGGGAATACTTATACCTTACCGCATTGGCGGCGGTTTTAATTTCGTTACCAACATCTATTGCTTTGCTCAGCGGACTTGCCTTTGCCTTGCCGGCTATTTGGATCATTACAGGGGATTATAAAGCTAAATGGGACAGATTGATTCACAATAAAAATGCACTTTTATTGATGTCAATCCCATTGATATATTTAATTGGACTTTTCTTTACGCAAAATTTCAAAGTTGGGTTTCAGGAATTAAATAAAAGTTTGTATTGGTTTATTTTCGCATTTTTTATAAGTTCCTCTCCCCCAATTTCATATAAAATTACACGTCGTTTTTTAGGCATTTATATCTTAGCTGTCTCTATTGCAGCAGCAGTTGCTTTAGTAAAGTTGCTGTTTTTGAACAGTATTCAATTTTCTGATTTTAGATCCATCGCTTGGGTTGACCATATCCCCTTTTCATATCAAATTGCCTTTTCAATTTGGCTTATCTTCTATTTCATTATCTATGAGAAATTTACATGGGTCAAAAAAACAATGTTGTTTTTGCTTATTGCATTTTTATTTATTACCCTGTTTTCTTTAAAATCAATTAATGCATATATTTACTTTGTGGTAATGTCGTTTACTGCATTATGTATATTTATATGGAAAACAAAAAAGAAACTACTAAAATTTACTTTTTTTGTGTTGCTTATTTTTTTAGTAGTTTCTCCCATTTTTTATATTTATATGTGTGTTCAAAAATTTTACAAAGCTACTGAATATAACGCTGATACAATAGAAATGTACACAGCGAATGGGAATAGATATGAACACGATTTTGATGATAAAACCAAAGAAAACGGCAATTATGTTAGTTTATTTATCTGCACTGAAGAACTTATACCTTTATGGAATGCACACAGTAATAAACCATACGACAGAAAAACTTCTACCGGTTATCCGCTATACAGCGTGATTATCAGATATATGACAAGTAAGGGTTTGACTAAAGACTCGGCTGGGTTTGTACAACTTTCTCAAAAAGATTTTGAAAATATTGAAAATGAATTTACAAATTATATTTATGCAGATAATAAATTAGCTGTTTATCCAAGAATTTATGAAACGATATGGGAAATGGATGTTTATATAAATAGTAGAAATCCTAATCATAAATCGCTGCCTGAAAGAGTAGAACAGGCAATTTTATCTTTTGATATCATTAAAAAACACGTATGGTTTGGAATTGGCTTGGGAAATAATGCAAGCGTTTACGATGAAGTCATTTTGGAAACAGGTTCGGAATTATCGCATCAAACTATCGGTTGGACGCATAATCAGTATCTTAATTATCTTATTCGCTTTGGAGTAATTGGAACTTTGTATATTTTGGGAGTTTTATTTTACGTTTTTTTTACCGGAAGAAAAAATAATCCGTTCTTAATTACCATTTTTTTCTTAAGTATGCTGGTGGCAAACTTTGGAGAAGCCAATTGGGAAACTTTTGTAGGGATTAACTTTTTTTCCTTTTTCTTCTGTTTTTTGATGTGGGCAACACCAAAAAATTGTTTATTAGAAAATTAACAAATAATGAAAGTATCTGCTTCTCTTTGCATTACTACTTACAATAGTCCTGCATATTTGGATTTAACGCTCAAGAGCGTGCTTTTGCAAAGCGTTTTACCTCAGGAAGTAATTGTTGCCGATGACGGCTCCGGAGAAACAACACGACTCTTAATTGAAAGTTATAAAAAATCATACCCAATACCTTTACAACATTGTTGGCAACCTGATGAAGGATTTCGAGTTGCAAAAATTCGCAATAAAGCCATTCTTGCAAGTAAAAGCAACTACCTTATTTTTATTGATGGGGATATTGTGCTGCATAGGCATTTTATCAAAGACCACATTAATAACTCTAAAAAACAACATTTTATTCAAGGTTCGCGGGTATTAGTTTCAGAAAAAATATCAAAACAAAGACTTGATTCTAAAAATATCAACTTCCATTTTTTTTCAGAAGGGATTATCAATCGCATCCATACATTATCTATTAGTTGCTTGTCGAAAGTACTCACTAAAAATTATGGAGCAAAAGACCATTCAGGAGTAAGAAGTTGTAATCTTTCTTTTTGGAAACAGGATGCAGTAGCAATCAATGGGTTTAATGAAGATTTTGAAGGTTGGGGGCGAGAAGACAGTGAATTTGTTGTGCGCTTACTAAACAATGGCGTAAAAAGACAAAACTTAAAGTTGGGAGGTGTAGGGTACCATATTTGGCATCCTGAAAATTCTCAACAATTATTAGAAAAAAATCAAGCAATTTTAGATGATGCACTGCAAGAAAACAAGAAGTGGTGCTCTAATGGTTTAACTAAAACCGAATTACCATAATTTTTTATTTATTTTCAAAGTGATAAAAATTCACTTTTTTTACTACAGTTTCGCTGGTACTCCTGATACAAGATATTGTGTTCGGGATATTGTCATGTCCGAAATTGCAGATGTTGCATATCCTCGTGTTTCGGTAGCAGGCTTTATGACAAATCAACCTGCGGCTTCGCCAGAAAGGGCATGGTATGGTGAGGTTAGATTATCTGCACTTCAACGATGATTTTTGAACCAACCAATTAATGTATCCGAATCACTGTAATTTCGGGCGGCATCCCCACACGGGCAGGAAACCCTACAGAGCCCAAACCAACATTCACATAGAGTAGTTTTCCCTTTTTTTCGTAGAGTCCGCCCCACTGCTTGTAAAGTATAGACGCTGGCGAAAATTTGCACTTGCCGGAATAAATACCCAACTGCATGCCGTGCGTGTGTCCGCTCAATGTTAAGTTTGCCGGCAAGTTTTTATGAATCACTTCGTACCATGCTTGCGGGTCGTGGCTGAGGAAAATCACATAATCGTTAGTGTCCACATTTTGAAAAGTTTTACTCATATCGCCTTCGTTGATAAACATCTTTTTGGGAGAATAATACTCCACGCCGGCAATCGTAATTCCCAACGGAACAGAGTCTTCATAAAGTTTTACCGATTCATTATTCAACACTTTCCACCCCAGCAAGGTTTGGTATAAAACCAAATTAATAACATCCACTTTTCGCAGCGAGTCTGTTTTAAAACGGGAATAGCGCCCGTAGTCATGATTTCCCAACACTGAATAAATGCCATGTTTTGCTTTTAATTGCGACAAAATCGGCATATACTCAATTATTTCCTCCGATACAAACTGCACCATGTCGCCGGTAATAACAATGATGTCGGGTTGTTGCGCATTGACCAAATTTACTGCTTTCTCCACCGTCGCCGGATTTCGCCAACAAGCAAGGTGCAAATCGGAAATATGTACAATCCGCAAACCGTTCGCCGCAAACCGTTTACCGCACTCCGCATCCATTTCCCTAATTTTAAAATCATCGGCGCCCCACAATGTTCCGTAAATCATTAAAAAAAAGGCGGCTGCATAAATGCAAAGCGAGATTCGCAACACGATTCGCTTTCCATTTTCAATGTTACAAATTTTTCTAAAACAGAGTGTTAATACATCATACAACAAAAGTAAGAAAAAAAGTAAAAATTTAATGAGATATTGAATGATGCAGATACCCACTACAGTTAGATAGAGTGTTTTGTTTAACTGCTGCACCCCTTTGGTAGCCAAAATTCCCATAGTTATTCCTATAATAAATGCTGGGAGCCAATACAAAACAATCAAAGTAAAAAAAGGAATTATTTTTTTCCAGGTATTTTGAAAAGAGTTTAGAATGCTAATCCATAAATAGATCTCCGCAAAAAGCCAAACAGCAAAGATAATAATCCGCATTTTTACCGCAGGCACTTGCACAGCCAAAATGAAGTACAAAATGAGGAGCGCAGCAAGCCCGCCAAGCAGGTAATATTTTAGTGATTTATTGTTTGTGAATAACTTGCTCAATTTTTCCTTCTTTTATGGTAATAATCTTATCCATATTGCGCAACGTTTCTTCGCGGTGAGCAATAACGATAACGGTATGGTTTTTAAAGATTTCGTTTAACGATTTTTGGATTGCCGATTCCGACTCGTAATCTAAGGCAGAAGTTGCTTCGTCCAGGATTAAAATCTCCGGTTTTTTGAGCAGCGCCCTTGCAATGCTCAACCGCTGACGCTGTCCGCCGGAAAGGGTCATACCTCGGTCGCCGATAATGGTGTCGTATCCGTTTTCCATCTCCATGATAAAATCGTGGGCAAGAGCGGTTTTGGCTGCAGTTTCAACTTCTTCACGGGTGGCAGAACGACCAAACGCGATATTGTTCATAACCGTATCGTGAAACAGAATCACATCTTGACTTACGATTCCGAACAAACCTCGCAAATCGCTTATTTTATAGTTTTTAATGTTATTATTATCTAAAAGAATCTCCCCAAAATCAAGATCGTAAAGACGGGGTAGCAGATCCACAAGGGTGGACTTTCCCGCGCCGGAAGCGCCCACTAACGCCACCTTCTCTCCTCTCTTTATCTCAAAGGAGATATCTTGCAAAATTTTACAATCCTCTTTATTTTTAACATCCTGATACGAAAAATAAACCTTTTTTAATAAAATGTTTTTCGAAAAGGATGAAATTGGGAGCGAATTTTTTTTTTCAAAAATTCTTTCATCTGCTTCCAAAATATTGAAAATACGCTGCAGCGAATGAACACCTCTTTTTAAAGTATAATACATAGTTGTCAATTGACGTGCCGGTTGAATAATGCGCGCAAATACAACAATAAAAAAAAGAAATACTTCGCCCGATAAATTACTGTTTTTCAGCACATAAATACCTCCGATAAGCAATACAAACAACAAAGTAATAATTGAAAGCAACTCCACTAAAGGAGCACCCAATTCATTTACTCTGAATATTTTTTTATTCATTGAAAAGTGGGCAGAAGTCTCTTCTTGAAATTTTTTATTGGCGTGGTCAATCGCATTATATCCCTTAATAATACGAAGCCCGCCAATTGTTTCATCAAAAATAGCGCTCACTGAAGCTAAAAGTTTTTGTAACTTAGTAGCGTTTTTTTGAATTGAAACTCCAATGCGCGATATGATAAAGCTTACAACAGGAAAAAAAATCAAGCTAATAATGGTTAATAAAAAACTAACTCTAAACAGCGCAACCAAAAAAACGACAATTAAGAGAGGGTCTCTGCATAGAATAAGAATTGAGTTAACTACCGACCATTCAATTTCCTGTACATCAGTGCCGAAGCGGTTGAGAATGTCTCCCTTTTTTTGTTTTGAAAAATAGGAAATGGGCAAAGTGATCAATTTGTTGTACAGTTCTTTACGAATTTGGTAAATCATTCCTGCTCGAATAGGTGCGGATAAGAACTGAGCCAAATATCGGAACAGATTCGTTAAAAAACTCAGCACTATCATGGTAACCGCAATCAAAACTAATGCATAAATAGAACCATAAGTTGTAACTAATTGCCCTAAATAGAAGTAGAAAGTATCTTTTATCGCATTTATCGAAAAGAGAAACTCCGGTTTTTCAGTAACAGCATTAGTTTGCTGAAATACAACCGAAAGAAAAGGAATTATTAATGCCAAAGAAAAAATTGAAAACAAAGAGAAAAAAATATTTGCAATAAAAATACCCAAAATATTAATTTTGTAAAGTAAGGCATATTTTAAAATATGTAGATATTTTTTCAAAACTCAACAACTAAATTAATTTGTAATTTGTAAACTCAAATGGACGCTTACCTGTTTGCTTTTCTACAAAACGAGAAAAAATTTCTTTCAGGGTTAATCTTTTCTTGGTTAAATCAAATTCAAAATCCCAATTTCTTGCATTAATTCTCTCTTGAATATAGATAGGATGTGTTCCTTCAAACAATCGGAGCGAATCAATATTTTTGTAATCGTACAACTCGACCTGCTCTAAAACAAGATTCTCTTTTACATTGCCATACAACTTATTAAAATTAAGTATTTTATTTTTTTGAAGGTAAGGATTTTTTACCCACCCGTAATGGTAAACACAGGCATTTATCAATTTGCCATTCAATTTTTTTCCATTTCTTCTAAATCCTTGTGCATCTCTATAAGAACGAATTGTTTTGTCGTTCCTAATTACTCTCATTTCTCTTCTGTACCACTGCCTTGAGTCTGCAACATAATGATAATTACCATAAAAGTGGATGTATTTAAACACCAAACATTCTACATTGTGATCATCTTTATATTTTTTCATAGCATCAAGAATAGTATCAAGGTCATCTTCATGAATCACTTCATCACCCTGAATGTAAAAAGCCCAATCGCTATCTTCGGACACTGAATCAAAAGCTTTATCTGTTTCAACAGCAAGCGCTTTACCTCCAATTTTCAAACTATCATCCCAAACCGTTTGAATAATTTTAATTTTAGGAGAATTAACGGATTGAATGAGTGCTCCTGTTTCATCTTCTGAGTTTCCTTCGCATACAACAACTTCATCACATATCGGAAGAATGGAGCGAATCGCCGCATCAATAGGATAATCGTATTTAATAGCATTTCTAATAAATGTAAAACCGCTTATTTTCATTATTTTAAATATTAATAGAGTAAATCTGAACTTGTATCTAAGGCGAAATCATCCTTTTTAAAAGATATTGTTGCACCAATTCTGTTCCGGCCTTATAAGGCGAAACCCGCCCCGTTCGCAACTCAGTGAGCAAATTGTTGATACTGTTGTCAATTACGGCATTGGAGTAAAAATTCTCTTTCAGCAGTTCGTTCATCCAATCGTAAAAAGTGCGCACCGATTGCTCGGCTCTGTGCTTAAAAAAAAACTCGTTATCTTTGGTCTTCTTTTCAAAATCACTTATTATTTTCCAAATATTTTCAATACTCACTTTGATAAAAACCGAACAGGTATCCACCGGTGGTTCCCATCCGTTTTCATTTTTTGGAAACAGTTGTAATGCAGATTGATACAGCGCTTTTGCGGCAGTGGCTTTCGCAACATTATCGCCGTCTGCCTTTGTAATAATAAGGGCGTCTGCCATCTCCATAATTCCGCGCTTAATTCCTTGCAGTTCATCTCCTGCTCCTGAAAGCATCAACAAAAGGAAGAAATCCACCATAGATTTCACTACGGTTTCCGACTGCCCCACACCAACTGTTTCAATAAGAATGACATCAAAACCTGCGGCTTCACAGAGCACAATAGTTTCGCGGGTTTTACGTGCTACTCCTCCCAGCGTCAATCCCGAAGGCGAAGGGCGAATAAACGCATTAGGGTCAACAGAGAGCTCCTCCATCCGCGTTTTGTCTCCCAAAATACTTCCTTTGGAGAGTTCGCTGCTGGGATCTACTGCCAAAACACACAGTTTTTTTCCGATGGAAGTCAAGTATTTCCCAAAAACTTCAATAAAGGTGCTTTTTCCTGCTCCAGGCACACCGGTAATCCCAATTCTGATGGAGTTTCCTGCGTGGGGCAAACATCTCTCAATAATTTGATTAGCAACCGCAATATCATGATGTGCTGTGCTTTCAATCAACGTAATCGCCCGACTTAAAACCATTCTGTCTCCGCATAGAATTCCATTAATAAATTCATCCACAGATAATCTCTTTTTTCTTTTTACCTGCAAATAGGGCGAAACCGGCTCAGGCTGGGGGATTCCTTCTTGTACGTGAAGTGCGGACATATATTTAAGTTTCAAAGTTCAAAAGTTCAAAAGTTCAAAAGTTCAAAAGTTCAAAAGTTTAAAAGTTTAAGAGTTCAAGGTTTAAAGATTTAAAAATTCAAAAATTCTTATGGGCTTATTATCTTACGGTCTTAAGGTCTGTAAAAGGGCATTTTTACAACAATGGCTTTGAGCAATTTATCTCTTACTTTGATAAAGATTTCAGTGTCAATTTTGCTAAATTCTGTTTTAATCCACGCAGTTCCGATCGCTTTGTTAATGGAGGGGCCTTGGGTTCCTGAGCGTACTATCCCGATTTGTGTTCCGTCTACATCGCACACTTCGTAGTCTTGACGCGGGATACCACGGTCAATCATCTCAAAACCGATTAGTTTCCGTTTTAAGCCCTCCTCTTTCATTTTCAACATTCTCCCTTTATCAATAAAATCTTTATGGTCAACAAACTTTGTAATCCAAGCCAATCCTGCTTCGATGGGGGTAATCGTATCGTCAATTTCGTGTCCGTACAAACAGAAACCCATCTCTAAGCGTAATGTATCGCGGGCTGCAAGCCCGATGGGTTTAATATCAAACTCCTTACCGGCTTCAAAAACTGCATTCCAAATTTTTTCGGCGTCTTTGTTTTTCATATAGATTTCGCAGCCGCCGGCGCCTGTATAGCCTGTGGTTGAGAAGATTACATCTGGTACTCCGGCAAAAGTCAACTTTTTTACCGTATAATACTCCATATCTTCTACAAGAGTATCTGTAAGTTTCTGCATTGCTTTCAGCGCCAACGGTCCTTGCACTGCCAATTGCGATATTTCATCGGAGATATTTTCAATCTCAGCTCCGAATTTTTTATTTTGTTCTGAAACCCATGCCCAGTCTTTAGCAATATTTGCGGCGTTTACTACCAACAAGTAATTGTTTTCTGCCATGCAATACACCAAAAAATCGTCCACAATTCCGCCTTTGCCGTTTGGGAAGCATGAGTATTGCACTTTTCCGGATTGCAGCGTTGCTACATCGTTTGATGTAATATATTGTAATAAAGGTAGCGCTTGGGGGCCTTTTACTATAAATTCTCCCATGTGCGACACATCGAACACGCCTACTTTACTGCGCACGTGCAAATGTTCGGCAACTAATCCTTCAAATTGAACTGGCAGGCAAAAACCGGCAAATTCTACCATTTTTCCTCCTTTTTCTTCGTGTAATTTTTTAAATTGAGTTTCTTTCATAAAAATTGTTTTTTTAGGGTTGGCAAATTTACACAAAATTTCAATTATTTTTGTTGTTGCACTGCAAATATACATTATTAAAAACCGTTTGTGATGATGTAAGTGAGAATAAAAAGATTTTTTTAACCGTTTAATTATCAAGCACTCAAAGAAATTAAAAAAAATATGTTATTTTGCAACCACAAATTAATTACAAATTATTAATTGTAACGTGTAGTGATTGTAAAGTGTAACGAAAATATTGAATTGTTGTTTATGAAAAGATTAACCCTCATTTTTTTTCTATTTTTATTTATATCAAGCATTATCTGTTGCAAACAAAATAAGAGAGAACCGGATGCTTTCGGAGTATTTGAAGCCACTGAAATTACAGTTTCTTCGGAAAGCAATGGCAAAATGCTCTGGTTCAACGTGGAGGAAGGCAAAGAATATCAAGCCGGCGAAGAGGTTGGTTGTATTGATACTTTGCAAATATATTTACAAATCAAACAGTTAGAATCATCTATTGCGGCAGCGATGGCTAAACGTCCCGACCTGCCCTCGCAAGTGAGAACTCTTTACAATAAATTGGAAACATTGAACAAAGAGAAAAACAGAATTTCGACTTTGGTGGCTGCCAATGCTGCTTCCAGCAAGCAATTAGATGATATTAATGCGGAAATTGATATCACGAACAGTCAAATTGCCGCCATGGAATCTTCGCTTAATCTTGGAAATAAATCTATTAATGAAGAGATTAGCGCTATGCGTTTTCAAAAAATGCAATTGCAAGATGCATTGACAAAGTGTCATATTTTATCTCCTATTACCGGTACGGTACTGAAGAAGTACATTGAGCCTAACGAGTTGGCTTACTTAGGAAAACCACTTTTTAAAATTGCTGACCTTACTAATATGTTTGTAAGAGTTTATATCACTGAAGATATGTTATCTACCATAAGGCTTGGGCAGACGGTTGATATTCACATTGATATGCCTGAAAATGAGGAAAAAGTGATGGAAGGTACAGTTTCATGGATTTCGTCTAAGGCTGAGTTTACCCCGAAGATGATTCAAACTAAAAACGAGCGCGTAAACTTGGTGTACGCGGTTAAAGTGGCATTTAAAAACGACGGCTCAGCCAAAATTGGAATGCCCAGCGATGTTAAGTTCAAATAATTAAGTAGATGCCAGCCATTTGCATTGATAAGATTTCCAAACAATTTGGTAGAGTGAAGGCGCTCACCGAAATCTCTTTTGATGTCGATGAAGGTGAAGTATTTGGGCTTATCGGACCGGACGGCGCGGGCAAAACCACCCTCTTCAATATTTTAGCAACCTTGCAACTGCCCACTTCCGGAAACGCCACATTGTTAGATTACAACGTGGTGGACGATTACAAACAGATTCGGAAAGTTATTGGGTATCTGCCCGGCGTGTTTTCTTTGTATCCGGATTTAACCGTATTTGAAAACTTACGGTTTTTTGCCACCATGTACGGGAATAAGATTGATGAAAACATGAATTTGATAGCCCCGATTTGGGAACAATTAGCTCCTTTTAAAAAAAGGCAAGCAGGGCGGCTTTCAGGCGGAATGAAACAAAAACTGTCGCTTTGTTGTGCACTGATTCACAAACCTAAAATTCTGTTCCTTGATGAGCCCACTACCGGCGTCGACCCAGTGTCGCGAAGAGAGTTTTGGGATTTGTTGAATGTTATTAAAAACCAAGGAATTGCTGTGTTGGTTTCTACTCCATATATGGACGAAGCCACCCTCTGCGACAGAATCGCTTTGATGAAAGAGGGAAAAATCATTACCATTAACACACCCGCAACAATTATTGAGAACTATAAAGGGAAACTTTTTTCTTTAAAAACTAATTCTATTTTTAATTTGTTAGATTGCATGCAAAGTTGCCCTATTAAGTGTAATTATTATCCTTATGGTGAATTTATGCACGTATCGTTTTATGATAAAAACTTTGATTTACAACAATTTATTTATTTTCTGAAAGCCAACAGTCAAACATTTTCCGAATTAACCCAAATTCAACCCACCATTGAAGACTGTTTCATAGAATTAGTAACAGAATAAAACCGCACACCGCATACCGCATTTATCTTGCAAAATTCACCGACCTTGTTTCCCTTATCACCGTAATCTTTATCTGTCCCGGGTATGTCATCTCGTTTTGAATTTTCTTGGAGAGGTCGAAAGAGATTTGTGTGGCTTGCTCATCGGTTACTTTTTCGGCGCCAACAATTACACGCAACTCTCTACCTGCTTGTATGGCAAATGTTTTAATAACGCCCGGATAGGTAAGGGCGATGTTTTCCAAATCTTGCAAGCGCTTTGTGTAGGCTTCCACAACTTCTCTGCGGGCGCCCGGGCGGGCGCCTGAAATTGCGTCACACACTTGCACTAAAGGCGCGTACAGATTATCCATCTCCATCTCGTCGTGGTGGGCGCCGATAGCATTAATAATTTCGGGACGCTCTTTAAATTGTTCAGCCAATTTCGCTCCCAGCAATGCGTGCGGAAGGTCTGATTCAATATCCGGCACTTTTCCAATATCGTGCAACAAACCGGCACGTTTGGCAATTTTTGGATTTAATCCCATCTCCGCTGCCATGATGGCACATAAATTGGCAACTTCTTTTGAGTGTTGCAGCAAATTTTGTCCGTATGAGGAACGGTACCTCATTTTTCCAACTATACGCATCAAATCGTTGGGGAGATTATGAATACCCAAATCTATGCTGGTGCGTTTTCCTAATTCTGCAATCTCTTGCTCAATATTTTTCTTGGTTTTCGCAACTACCTCCTCTATGCGTGCAGGATGGATACGCCCGTCTGTAACCAATTTTACCAACGACTGGCGGGCAATCTCGCGGCGAATCGGGTCAAAGCTGGAGACGAGGATAGCATCGGGCGAATCGTCAATAATAATGTCCACGCCACATATACTTTCCAAGGAACGAATATTACGCCCTTCGCGACCGATGATGCGCCCTTTCATCTCCTCGTTTTCAATATTAAAAACAGAAACCGCATTTTCTAACGCCGCTTCCACGCCGAGACGTTGCACAGATTTTATTACAATCTTCTTGGCTTCAGTAGCTGCTGTATTTTTAGCCTCGTTAATAATCTCATTTACCAACACCATGGCATCGGCTTTGGCTTCTTCCTGCATCAGTTCCACTAATTGTTCTTTGGCTTGTTGTGAAGTGAGTTCCGCAATGGCTTCCAATTTTGCTTTTTGAACCGCAGTTTGTTTGTCTAATTCAGATTGTTTTTGCTTATTGGCTTCAATCTTTTTAGTTAATTCGTCTTTTAACTGATTGTTTTCCTGAGTTTTTCTGTTAATCTCTTCTAACTTTTGATTTAAGACCGTTTCTTTTTGTTTTACCCTGTTTTCTCCGGCTGCAATTTGTAGATTTTTTTCATTTACTATTGTTTTAATTATTGATAAATTTCGAGATAAATATATAAAAATGACTTAAATATACAATTGTATTGTCGTAAAAAAATGAATGGAAGAACATCAAATAATGTTTCATTTTTTTGATTTCGTTTATACTATGGCATTTACAGAAATACCGACTGCAAAAATACACTTTATTTAATACAAAAAGTTTTTTGTGAAAAAAAAAATATCAAAAAAAGTGTTTTTTTATAGATTATTTATTGGTTTAAGAGGATAAGAGTAGTAAGGGGTTCGGTAATGGGTTTGTAAGTTATTAGTTTTTAGATATTTTTGAAATAATTAAAAATTTGTCTTTGAGAGGTTGTCTTAAAAAGCACACACAAGAAGCAAAAAATCGTACTACCCGATGTAACGTTTTTGTTTTTTTTGCGATTTACTATATAGATGCATGGTGCATCAAATGATATTAATCAATTATTAAATTTTACAAACATGGCAGTATACCAAATCGGAAAAATGAGTACGGTAAATCCGCAGGCTAATTAAATATGGTTTAATTATCTGTAAAAAAGAGCGATCTGTACAGGTCGCCCTTTTTTTTTGTCCGTATCTCGCGAGATTGAC
>Ga0209628_10001713_pt1 | contig 14412 bp, 14 predicted proteins | sample TergutCu122P4_FD_187285 | JGI IMG/M metagenome (GOLD analysis project Ga0209628, IMG submission 187285) | Cubitermes ugandensis P4 segment gut microbial communities from Kakamega Forest, Kenya - Cu122 P4 (SPAdes) (version 2) | ecosystem: Host-associated > Arthropoda: Insects > Digestive system...
GATCGGCCTCGCCGGCCGCCGCCGCGGCGGCGATTTCCTCGACCTTGCCCTTGCCGGCGAAGGTCTTCGGATCGGGGCTGTGCCGCCGGCCGGACACCTCGGCCACGACGAGGCCGCCCGCCGATTCCGTCAGCAGGCGCAATTCCTCGCGCTGATCGGCCAGATCGGGCTGGCCGAAATCGAGTTGCACGATGACCGCGCGCTCGCCGGCGGCAGGGCGGTCAATCATCGGCGGATTCCGGGGGGAAGCGGCGGCCCGCCGGGGCGGCGGGCCTGGAGAACGGCTTTATTGTTCAGGCGCCGGCTCTTGTTGTTGCAGATTGACGGGGCGGGCCGGCACCACCGTCGAGATGGCGTGCTTGTACACCATCTGCGTCACCGTATTCTTCAACAGCACGACGTACTGGTCGAAAGACTCGACCTGACCCTGCAATTTGATCCCGTTCACCAGGTAGATCGAAACGGGAACATGCTCGCGGCGCAGCGCGTTAAGAAACGGGTCTTGTAAGAGTTGCCCTTTATTGCTCACGGTGTGGACTCCATGGGTGTTGTTATGATGAGATGGCTAATGTACCGAAAAATGCCGCGGGTTGCCAAAAAAATATTTGACCGTCTTTCCTTCATTCCTTTTCGGCATACGGGTTCTTGCTCGCCACGAACTGGATGCGCAGCGGCGTGCCCTGTAGCTTGAAGGCTTCGCGGAAAGTGTGTTCGAGATAGCGGCGATAGCTGTCGCCGATCTGGTCCACCGCATTGCCATGCACCACGATGATCGGCGGGTTGGAGCCGCCCTGGTGCGCGTAGCGCGGCTTGGGCCGGAACACGCCGTGCTTCGGCGGCGCCTGCCTGGCCACCGCGTCGGCCAGCACGCGGGTCAGGCGCGGCGTCGCCATCTTGGTCATGGCCGCCGCATAGGCGGAATCGACCGAGCGGAACAGCGCCGCGAGGCCCGTGCCATCGCGCGCCGAGATGAAGTGGAATTTGGCGAAGTCGAGAAATTTCAGCTTGCGCTGCAAGACCAGGCGCGTCTGCTCGCGGACATAGGCGTCGAGGCCATCCCATTTATTCACCGCGACCACCAGCGCCCGCCCGGACTGCACGACGAAATCGGCGATGTGCGCGTCCTGCTCGGACACGTCGGCCTGCGCGTCGACCATCAGGATGACGACATTGGCATCCTCGATGGCTTGCAGGGTCTTGATGACCGAGAATTTCTCGATCGACTGGAAAACCTTGCCGCGCTTGCGCATGCCCGCCGTGTCGACGAGCACGTAGCGGCGTCCGGCGCGCTCGAAATCGATCTCGATCGCATCGCGGGTCGTGCCCGGCGCATCGAAGGCGATGACCCGCTCCTCGCCGAGCAGGGCGTTGACCAGCGTCGACTTGCCGACATTGGGCCGCCCGGCGATGGCCACGCGCACCGCATCGGATGCGGTTTCATCCTCCTCCTCGGGATCGGGGAAGCCGGCCAGCGCCAGATCGACCAGGCCGCGCACCCCTTCGCCGTGCGCCGCCGAAATGGCGTTCGGCTCGCCCAGGCCGAGTTCGTGGAATTCCGCCTCGACCATGCCGCGATTCATGCCCTCGGCCTTGTTGACGGCGACGAAAACCGGGCGGTCGATGCGCCGCAGCTTGCCGGCGATTTCCTTGTCATGCGGCGTCAGGCCCGTGCGGCCATCGACCACGAACACCACCGCGTCGGCCTCGATGATCGCCTGCTCGGTCTGGCGCGCCATCTCGTGCAGGATGCCGTCCTTGACCAGCGGCTCGAAACCGCCGGTATCGACCACCAGATAGGGCTTCCTGCCCAGCTTGCCGTGCCCGTAGTGGCGGTCGCGGGTCAGCCCCGGCATATCGGCGACGATGGCGTCGCGCGAGCGGGTCAGGCGGTTGAACAGCGTGGACTTGCCGACATTGGGCCGGCCAACCAGAACCAGTGTCGGTTTCATTGCACCTCGATGGCGCTGACGCTGCCGCCGGTGGTCTGCACCAGGAAGCCGGTCTCCAGCGGCTGGAGGGCGCTGCGGATCGGGCTGCCGTCGATTTTCAGGCGGGCGGCGAAGCTGCCGTCCTCGCGCGACAGGAAGTGCACCAGGCCCTCGCCGTCGGCCACGGCGACCAGGCCGCGGCGCACCGCCGGGGCCGAGACGCGGCGGTTGAGGAGCTTGTCCTGTTTCCACAGGCTACTGCCGGTCAGGCGGTCGAGCGCGAACACCACGCCGTTGTCGTCGGTGACGAACAGGTAGCGGCCATCGAGCGCCAGGCCGGCGGCCGACGACAGATCGCGCGACCAGACCAGCGCCCCGCCCTGCCCCATGTCGAAGCAGGCGACCTTGCCCTGGAAGGCGACGGCGCAGACCTGCCGGCCATCGGCGACCGGGGGGGCGACGACATCGGCGACGCGGTCGAGTTCGGTGGCGCCCTTGGGCTGGGCCACCGGGCCTTCCCAGACCAGCGCGCCGTTCTGCAGCGACAGCGCGGCCAGTCGCCCGCCGGGGAAGCCGACGAACAGGTAGCGGTCGGCGAATACCGGCGACCCCGCGCCGCGCACCGAGAGGGTCGGCGTCGAACGCTGATAGACCCACTTGCGCCCGCCATCGCCGGCATCGAACAGGAACACGCGGTTGTCGCCGCTCCTGACCGCCACGCCGTCGTCGCCGACCGCCGGGGCGGCCAGCACCTCGCTGCTGACCCTGGCTTGCCACAGGGGCTTGCCACTGTCCGCCGCAAAGGCCAGCACGTCGCCCTTGGGCGTGCCGACGGCGACCAGGCGGCCATTGGCGCCGACGCCCGCCGACAGGGCATGGCCGGTGGATATTTTCCATACCGTCTTGCCGTCCTCCAGGCGGCTCAGCGAGCCGTCGCCGCTGGCGACGAACACCGCGCCGCCGACCACGGCCGGCGTAAAGCTGTAGCCGCCCGCCTTGCCGGCGCTGGCCGACCAGCGGTTGCGGACATCGGCGGTGGGGGTGAGTTCGGCCAGCTTGGGCAGCTTGGGAGCGGAACTGGAGAAGGGGTTGATCTTGTCGAGAGCGCCGGACATCGTGGAACAGCCGCCGAGCAGGAGGCCGGCGGCGGCGAGCGGCAGGAGCAGATGGCCGCGCATCAGGCGGCCTCGCCCAGATTGTCGAGTTTTTGTTGCAGCAATTCGCGGCCCGCGCCGCCGCCGTCGCCAGCCTGGTCGAGCGCCGCCCGGTAGGCCGCGCGCGCTTCCGGCTTCTTGCCCTGGGCGACCAGCACGTCGCCGCGCAATTCCTGGAAGTGGGCGGCGAAGGCCGGGGCCGGCGCGCCGTCGAGCCGTTTCAGGGCCTCGTCATACTGCTGCTCGTCGAGCAGGACGGCGGCCAGGCGGTAGCGGGCCAGGTCGCGCAGTTCGTCGCGGCCATTGCCGGCCACCCAGGCCAGTTGCGCCGCCGCCGTTTTCAGGTCGCCGGCGTCGAAGGAATGGCGGGCGGCCAGCAGCGCGCCCAGCGCCGCATAGCTGCTGCCGCCGAATTTGTCCGTCAGTTCGCCGGCCGCCGCCTTGATCTTCTGGGCGTCGCCCGCCGCGGCGGCCTGTTCGAGCACGGCGAACACCGCCGCGGCCTGGCTCGCCCGGCTGTTGCCGTACCAGTTCCAGCCCTGCCAGCCGACGACGCCGAGGCAAACCGCCATGAGCGCGGCGGTGACCCGGTTGCCGTACATCTTCCACCAGGTTTTCAGACTGTCGATCTGTTCCTGTTCTTCGAGGTCGTAATGCGCCATCTGTCTATTCCTCTTCGTCCGAATCGATCAATTGCCCGATGATGGCCTCGGCCAGATCATCGATCTTCAGTTTCTGCTGGCTGTGCCCCGCTTCGCGCAGATTTTTCAGTTGCGCCTCGCCGGTCGCCGCCTCGTCGTCGCCAATGACGACGGCAAAGGCGGCGCCGCTGGCGTCGGCCTTCTTCATCTGCGCCTTGAACGAGCCGCCGCCGCAGTGCAGCAGCACGTCGATGCCGCGGTCGCGCAGATCCTCGGCGGCGCGAAAGGCCAGCCTTGAAGCGTATTCGCCCTGATGCACGAGGTACACGTCGGGCGCGCCGGGGGCCGGTTCGCCGCCGGCTTCCCGGATCAGCGCGATCAGGCGCTCCATGCCCAGGGCGAAGCCGCAGGCCGGCGTCGGCTTGCCGCCCAGTTGTTCGACCAGGCCGTCGTAGCGCCCGCCAGCGCAGATCGTGCCCTGGGCGCCGAGCTTCTCCGTCACCCATTCAAAGACGGTCAGATTGTAATAGTCGAGGCCGCGCACCAGGCGCGGGTTGATGGTGAAGGGCAGGCCGGCGTCCTTGAGCACGCGCTGCACGCCCTCGAAGTGGGCGAGCGACTCGGCGCCCAGATAGTCGATCAGTTTGGGCGCTTGGGCGCACAGTTCCTGCATCGCCGGGTTCTTGCTGTCGAGGATGCGCAGCGGGTTGGCGTGCAGGCGGCGGCGGGCGTCCTCGTCCAGCCGTTCGGCATGGGCCTCGAAGTAGGCGATCAGCGCCGCCCGGTGCTCGGCCCGCTCGGCCGGCTGGCCGAGGCTGTTGATTTGCAGTTCGACGCCATCGAGACCCAGGTCGGCCCACAGGCGGGCGCTCATCAGGATCAGTTCGGCGTCGATGTCGGGGCCGGCAAAGCCGAAGGCTTCGACGCCGACCTGGTGGAATTGCCGGTAGCGGCCCTTCTGCGGGCGCTCGTGGCGGAACATCTGGCCCATGTAGTAGAGGCGCTGCGTCTGGCGGGCGGCCAGGTTGTGCTCGATGACGGCGCGCACGCAACCGGCGGTGCCTTCCGGGCGCAGCGTCAGCGCCTCGCCGTTGAGGCCGTCGACGAAGGAATACATCTCCTTTTCGACGATGTCGGTGACTTCGCCGATGGCGCGTTTGAACAGCGGCGTCGGCTCGACGATGGGCATGCGGATGGGCCGGTAGCCGTAGCTTTTCAGCCAGCCGCGCACGGCTTCCTCGAACAGTTCCCAGAAGGCGGCTTCGTCGGGCAGGATGTCGTTCATCCCGCGCACGGCCTGCAATGCTTGATTCATGTGCTGATCTTTTTTGGATAGACGCGCTCGACGTAGCGCACGATGATGTCCTTGAATTCGGCGGCGATGCGCTCGCCCTTCAGGGTCGCCGTCTTGACGCCGTCCTCGAACACCGGCGCCGACGGCGCTTCGCCGGAACCCGGCAGGGAGATGCCGATATTGGCGTGCTTCGATTCGCCGGGGCCGTTGACGATGCAGCCCATCACGGCCAGCGTCATGTTCTCGACGCCGTCGTGCTGCTGTTTCCATTCCGGCATGCGCTGGCGGACGAAATCCTGCACCTCGGCCGCCAGCGTCTGGAACAGCGTGCTGCTGGTGCGGCCGCAGCCGGGGCAGGCCACGACCATCGGCGTGAAGGCGCGCAGCCCCATCGTTTGCAGGATTTCCTGGGCGACGATGACTTCCTGGGCGCGCGAGCCGTTGGCTTCCGGCGTCAGCGACACGCGGATGGTGTCGCCGATGCCTTCCTGCAACAGCACGGCCAGCGCGGCGGTGGAAGCGACGATGCCCTTGGAGCCGAGGCCGGCCTCGGTCAGGCCGAGATGCAGCGCGTAATCGGCACGGCGGGCGAGTTCGCGGTAGATGGCGATCAGATCCTGCACGCTGGACACCTTGCAGGAGAGGATGATCCTCTCGCCCGATAGACCGATTTCCTCGGCCCGGGCGGCGGATTCCAGCGCCGAGGCGACCATCGCCCGGCGCATCAGATGCGTCGCGTCGAGCGGCTCGGCGGCGCGGCTGTTCTCGTCCATCAGCCGCGCCAGCAGTTCCGGGTCGAGGCTGCCCCAATTGACGCCGATGCGCACCGGCTTGCCGTAGCGGCAGGCCAGTTCGATCATCTGCGTGAATTGCTCGTCCTTCTTCTGGCCGAAGCCGACATTGCCCGGATTGATGCGGTACTTGGCCAGCGCCTCGGCGCAGGCCGGTTCATCGGCCAGCAAACGGTGGCCGTTGTAATGAAAATCACCGATCAGCGGCACATTGCAATTCATCCGGTCGAGATGCTCGCGGATTTTCGGCACGGCGGCGGCGGCCTGCGGCGAATTGACGGTGACGCGCACCAGTTCCGAGCCGGCGCGGGCCAGTTCGGCGCACTGGAGCGCGGTCGCCAGCACATCGGCGGTATCGGTGTTGGTCATCGACTGGACGACCACCGGCGCGTCGCCGCCGATGCGCACATGGGCGATGGCGGTGGCGCGGGTCGAACGCTTGCGGGCGGCCGCCATCGGCTACTCCAGCGCCAGGCGGGCGACATCGGCCCGGGTGTAGGGCGCGAGGTCGACGGCCTGGCCGCGCCAGAACAGGCGCACCCCCGGCGCATAGCCGAGCACCAGGGACAGCGGCGCCCGGCCGGCCAGCGTCTGCTCGGCCCCGGCCGGCAGGCGCTGCGAAAAGACCAGGCGATTGTCGCGGTCGCGCACTTCGACCCACGATTCCTTGTCGACGACCAGGCGCAATTGCGCCGCTTCGCCGCCTGCCGCCGGCGCGGCTTCGGCAGCTTCGGCGGGCGTTTCTTCCGCCGGCTGCGCCTGGGGACTGATGATCTGCTGCGTCGTGGCGCCGGGCGGGAAGGCCGGCTCGGCCGGTTTTTGCGCGGCGCTTTCGGCGGGCGGCGGCGAGTCATGGGCCAGCGAATCGAGCGCGCCCTGGGCGCTTTCGCGCAGGCCCGACAGAATGCCGGGAACCAGGAAATAGGCCAGCGCCGCCAGGGCCACCAGCGCCGCGCCGGCCAGCACGACCAGGCGGTCGCGCCGGGTTTGCGCGCCGCCTGCCTGCGGCAGCGCCGCCCCCGGCTGGGCGGGCGGGGCCACCAGCTTGAATTCGGGCTTTTCCAGCACGCTGTCGAGCGCGGCCATCAGCGGCGCCGCGTCCATGCCGAGCAGGCGGGCGTAATTGCGCACGAAGCCGCGGATGAAGGTCGATCCCGGCAATGCCTGCCAGTTGCCGCTTTCCAGCGCCTCGACCTGGCGCACGCCGAGTTTCAGCGTCTGCGCCGCCTCGGCGACGCTCAGGCCGCGCGCCTGCCGCGCCGCGAGCAACCGCTCGCCGACCGACGGCGGCGGCGGAACGGCTTCGGCCTCGACTTCCGCCGGCGGCGCGCTGACTTCGGCTTCGCTCATTCGAAATTGCCCTTGAGGAATTCCTGATATTCCGGCGAGGTCGGATAGCGCCCGCGCAATTGCGCGGCAAAGCCGCTTTCCGCCGCCTTGTTGCCGAGCCTGCGCTCGATGCGGATGGCCAGCCACAGGGCGTCCGCCGACGGCGCGGCCATCTGCTTCAGGACCTCGCCGAGATAGACGCGCGACTCGTCCAGATTGCCGCGCTGGTAAAAGAGCCTGGCCAGTTGCAGGCGCGCGCCGAGGCCGCCGTCGCCGGCAAATTGCAGGGCTTGCAGCAGGTAATGCTGGGCGCCGTCCAGATCGCCGGCCTTCATGGCGCAGGAGCCGGCATTGGCATAGGCGATGCCCGGCGTCTCGTACAGGGGATTTTTCAGGGCGTTCAGGAAATAGCCGATGGACTGGCGTTCCTTGCCGGTATCGCACAGATACCAGCCGTAGTTGTTATTCACTTCCGGGTCGTTCGGGGCGATTTTCAGGGCGCTCTGAAAATCCTGCTCGGCCTTGCCGTATTCCTTGAGCGAGCCGTAGACCAGGCCGCGAATGCTGTACGCCTGGTAATAGCCGGAATCGACATTGAGCGCGGTGCTCAGGTGCTCCAGCGCCACCGCCGGATTGCCGGCCTGGAAATAGGCCGCCCCCAGTTCGGTGTGCACCTTCGCCCGGTGGCGCGGATCACTGCTCGACTGGGCGCGCTCGCCCGCGCTCCCCGCCTCGTTGTAGATCTGCGCCTGAGCGGCGAAGGCGCAGAGCGCCGCGAACAGCATGCCGGCCAGGCGGCCCCATCGTGCCAAGCGTTTCATCAGCGCATCGCCTCCTCGATAAACATCGTCTGGCCGGCCGTCCGCCGCGTCCGGTCCCGTACCTGGCCGGCCAACTGGCCGCAGGCGGCGGCGATGTCGTCGCCGCGGGTCTTGCGCGTGGTGGCGACGACGCCGGCCTGCATCAGGATGTCGGCAAAGCGTCGCACCCGTTCCGCCGTCGATCGCCGGAACGCGGACCCCGGAAAGGGGTTGAAGGGAATCAGGTTGAACTTGCACGGCACCCGCCGGGTCAGCGCCAGCAATTCGCGGGCATGCGCGTCGCTGTCATTGACGCCGGCCAGCATCGCGTATTCGAAGGTGACGAAGTCGCGCGGCGCCTTTTCCAGATAGCGGAGGCAGGCGGCCATCAGCTCGGCCAGCGGGTATTTTCGGTTGATCGGCACCAGCTCGTCGCGCAGCCGGTCGTTCGGCGCGTGCAGCGACACCGCCAGGGCCACCGGGCATTCGTCGCGCAGGCGATCCATCGCCGGCGCCAGGCCCGCCGTGGACAGCGTGACCCGGCGGCGCGACAGGCCATAGGCGTTGTCGTCGAGCATCAGCTTGAGCGCGGCGACGGCGTTGTCGAAATTGGCCAGCGGCTCGCCCATGCCCATCAGCACGACGTTGGAAATCACCCGCTCGTCGCCATGCACGGCGCCCAGCGCCTGATTGGCCCGCCACAACTGGCCGATGATCTCGGCCACCGTCAGGTTGCGGTTGAAACCCTGCTTGCCGGTCGAACAGAAGGCGCATTCCAGCGCGCAGCCCGCCTGGGTGGAAACGCACAGCGTGCCGCGATCGTCCTCCGGAATGAACACCGTCTCGACGGCATTGCCGCCGCCGACATCGATCAGGAACTTGCGCGCGCCGTCATCCGACAGCCGGTCGGAAACGACCGCCGGCGGCGCCACGACCGCGCGCGCCTTGAGCTTGTCGCGCAGGCTTTTGGCGATGTCGGTCATGGCGTCGAAATCGGCCACGCCGGCGCGATGAATCCAGCGCAGCACCTGGCGGGCGCGGAAGGGTTTTTCACCCTGCGCGGCAAACCAGGCCGTCAGGCCGTCGCCATCGAGATCGAGAAGATTCTGCATCGGATCGGGCAGCGGAACCGGGCCATCCGCTCCCGGTTCCCGGCGCAAATCAGCGGCCGGCGTAGACGTTCAGGCCGGGGAAGAAGAAAGCGATTTCCACGGCGGCGGTTTCGGCGGCATCGGAGCCATGCACGGCATTGGCGTCGATCGACTCGGCGAAATCGGCGCGGATGGTGCCCGCCTCGGCCTTCTTCGGATCGGTGGCGCCCATCAGGTCGCGGTTCTTGGCAATGGCGTTGTCGCCTTCCAGCACCTGGATCATCACCGGGCCGGAGGTCATGAAGGAGACCAGATCCTTGAAGAAGGGGCGCTCCTTATGCACGGCGTAGAACTGCCCCGCCTCCTGCGCGGACAGCCAGGCCATCCGGGCGGCGACGACCTTCAGGCCGTTGGTCTCGAAACGGGAGTAGATCTTGCCGATGACGTTCTTCGCCACGGCGTCGGGCTTGATGATGGACAGGGTGCGTTCGATAGCCATTTTATTGCTCCGCTAAAGCTGGACAGTTGAGAAACGATCGATTTTAGCAGATTCACGGCTCAACCGCCGGCTTCGGCCCGCAGCGGGGCGCGCAGCAGGTCGAAATCGCGCGGGGCGACGTATTGCAGCAACTCCTTGCCGTCGCCGTCGACCATCACGTCGAGTCCGAGGCGCGGGTAGAGCAGATGCACCCGTTTTTCCGACACTTGCAGGCGTTCTTCCGGCTGGCCGAAACGCTGGATGACCGTGGCTTCGTCCAGATTGACCGCGGGAATCACCGCCAGCGCCTTGACCGGCATCCGCTCGAGCTGCGCCAGATCGTCGGGGTGCAGCGTGATCTTGCGCGTCGTGCTTTCCATGTGCTCGGCCTTCAGCGCCCGCTCGCGCATGGCGACGACCGTCTCCGGCGGCGCGTCCAGCGTCACGATCATCCTGGCCAGCACGAAGCCGAGCTTGAGCTGGGAATAATAGGCTTCGAGCGCGCCGACTTCGTTTGGCCGGGCGATGATCGCCACCTCCATGTCGCCGCCCAGCGCCGCCCGCACATCGGCCAGCGTGCTGCGCCCCAGGTGCAGGCCGAACACGGCGCTGCCGCCCTGCCCGTCGGCCTCGATCTGCCAGGGCAGGTTGCGGTCGAGGTCGCCGCCGTCGCCGGAGGTCGGCGCCAGGAAGTGCAATAGCAGCGCCAGCAGCAAGAGGCCGATCAGGTAATACGCCTGTTTCATGGGAAAACCCTAAAAGAATGAGGGGCGATTGTGCCACGGCCGGGGCGGGGGGCCAAAAGGCTGGCCCGCCCCGCATCGTCATTCCCGCGAAGGCGGGAATGACGGGTTCCGGGGGCAACTTGTCATCGTTTTGAACGCAAAACGGAATCAGATCATCCCCAGCGCCCTCGGCAGCCAGAGAGAGAGGCCCGGCCAGTAGGTGACGACGCCCAGGAATGCCAGCATCGCCAAAAGCCACGGCCAGACGGCGATGGTCAGTTCGGTGATGCCCATTTTGGTGATGCCGGAGGCGACGTAGAGATTGAGGCCGACCGGCGGGTGGCACATGCCGACTTCCATGTTCACCACCATCAGGATGCCGAAATGCACCGGGTCGATGCCCAGGCGCATGGCGATCGGGAACAGGATGGGCGCGAAGATCAGCACGATCGACGAGGGTTCCATGAAGTTGCCGGCCAGCAGCAGAATGACGTTGGTCACCAGCAGGAAGGTGATGATCCCTAGGCCGTTGCCGAGCATCCAGTCGGCCAGCGCCTGCGGGATGTTTTCGTTGGTCAGGATGAAGGAGAAAAGCACGGCGTTGGTGATGATGTAGAGCAGCATCGCCGACATGTTGGCCGAATTGAGCAGCACCTTCGGCACGTCCTCCAGGCCCATGTCCTTGTAGACGAACACGGCAACGATGAAAGCATATACCGCCGACATGGCCGCTGCCTCGGTCGGCGTGAAGACGCCGGTGTAGATGCCGCCCATGACGACGACGATCAGGAACAGGCCCCACATCGATTTCCTGAAGGCGTCCCAGCGCTGCCCCCAGGTGGCCTTGGGCTGGCGCGGGTAGTTGAATTTGCGGGCGCGGTACCAGGTCACGCCGCCGAGCACGGCGGCCAGGGCCAGGCCGGGCACGACGCCAGCCATGAACAGCGCGCCGACCGAGGTGTTGGTCGCCACCGCGTACATGACCATGACGATGGAGGGCGGGATCAGGATGCCGAGCGCGCCGGAAGTAGCGATGACGCCGGCTCCGAAGCGGTTCGGGAAGCCGGCCTTGACCATCGCCGGCAGCAGGATCGAGCCGATCGCCACCACCGTCGCCGGGCTGGAGCCGGACACCGCGGCGAACAGCGCGCAGGCCATCACGCCGGCCAGGCCAAGGCCGCCGTGCCAGTGGCCGACGACGCTGGTGGCGAAATTGATCATCCGCTTCGCCACGCCGCCGTGCGTCAGGAAATTGCCCGCCAGGATGAAGAAGGGAATGGCCATGATCTCGAATTTCTCGATGCCGGTGAATAGCTTGAGCGCCACCGATTCGAGCGGCACCTGGGTCATCGTGAACAGGAAGGTCAGCACCGTCAGGCCGAGCGAGATCGAGATCGGCATGCCGGTCAGCATCAGCGCCGCCAGCAGGGTAAAGATCACCAGCGCGTTCATGCTTCGTCTCCCGCGCCGCGCCGTTCACCCTGGCGGCGCTCGCCTTCCGGCGGCGGCATGTCGCCGATCAGCGGGTGTTTCAGATCGTGCATGTGCAGGTTGTCGTTCATGCCGTAGGGATTGAGATCGACTGGCGGCCTTTCCTCCGCCTCCAGGCCATCGACATGGCCGTGATCGTGCTGCGGCAGTTCGCCGGTGCGCAGGAAGGACAGGCAGACCTGGAGAAAGCGGAAACACATCAGCGACGAACCGAGCGGAATGGCGCTATAGACCGTCCAGGTCGGCCATTCGAGATCGGGCGTCGTCGGCCCCTCGTAAGTCTCCCCGGTATCCAGGCCGAGGAAGTGGAAAATGGCGTGGTGCGCGCCGTTTTCCCAGACGAAATTCGCCCCCAGCGCGGCGACCACGCCGGTAAACAAGGCGCCGGCCAGCAGGCCGAAGGTGATGAAGCGGCCGCGCACCCGGGCGTCCAGGCGGTTTATCAGCACATCGACCCCGACGTGGATGCCGGTGCGCACGCCGTAGGCCGCGCCGAACTTGGCCATCCACACGAACATGATGATGCACAGTTCCTGCGCCCAACTGAAATTGAGGCCGAGCAGCCAGTCTTGCAGCCAGGGAATGGCATACCCCGACAGGTGGCGATGCACGACCGCCGCGAAAATGATCAGCGTCGCGCCGCCCATCAGCAGCATGACCAGCAATTCTTCCAGGCGATCGAGCACCTTGTTGAACATCACGAAACCTCCAACGCGGACGGGGGCCGAAGCCCCCGTCCGTTCAAAAAAAAGCGCGCATTCTACAGCGTATTGGGATTGAAGCCAGTGGCCTTGTAGACGGCGTCGATGACATCCTTGCCGATGCGCTCCTGCATCTTCTGATGCACCGGCACCAGCGCCTTCTTGAAGGCCAGGCGCTCTTCCCTGGTCGGCGTGTAGATGGTCGTCTTGCCGCTCTTGTGCACCATTTCCAGGGCGTTGTCATTTTCGATCTTGGCGATCTGGTTGGCGTAGCGCGTCGCCTGGATCATCGCTTCTTCCAGTTGCGCGCGGATATCGGAAGGCAGCCCCTGCCAGAACTTCTTGTTCACGATCACCGCGTAACCCAGATAGCCGTGCTCGGTGAGGGTCAGGAATTTCTGCACCTCGTGCATCTTCTGGGTGTAGAGATTGGAGATGGGGTTTTCGGTGCCATCCACCACGCCGGTCTGCAGGGCCTGATAGACCTCGGAGAAGGCCATCACCTGCGGCAGCGCGCCGAGGGCGCGGATCTGCTCCTCGAGCACCTTGGAGGACTGGATGCGCAGCTTCTTGCCCTTCAGGTCGGCCGGCAGATGGATCGGCGTATTCGCCGAAAAGGACTTGAAGCCGTTGTCCCAATAGGCCAGGCCCATGATGCCCTTGGGTTCGAGCTTGGTGAACAACTGCGCGCCGACCGCGCCGTTGGTCACTTTGTGCAGATCATCGTAGCCATTGAAAATGAAGGGCAGGTCGAAAACCTCGAATTCCTTCGCCCCCAGCGGGCCGAACTTGGCCAGCGACGGCGCCAGCATCTGCACCGCGCCCAGTTGCAGGGCCTCGACCTCCTCCTTGTCCTTGTATAGCGTCGAATTGGCATAGACCTCGACCTTGACCCTGCCCTTGGTCAGCTCGGCTGCCTTCTGCGCGAAAAATTCCGCCGCCTTGCCCTTGGGCGTGTCGCTGGCGACGACGTGGCTGAACTTGATGACGATGGGCTGATCCGCGACCGCCCCCAGCGACAGCGCGCCGACGAACAGCGCGGCCAGCAGCTTGCGTATTTTCATTTGATGACCTCCGGTTTGCTTGAGACTGATATGAAATCTGTAACGAAGTGAGAATAGTACGAAACATGGCACGGCGTCATGGATTTTCGTTCCGCGCAAGCAAAAAACCGCCGGACGGGCCGGCGGTTCCGGGCCTGGCGGGATCCGCCCGCCCAGCGATCAGAAGGCGTAACGAAGCAGCAGGGACCCCGTCCAGCCATCCCGCTTGCCCGTGTAGCCCTGCACGCCGACATCGACGGAAAGGGGCATGGCCCTGGAAGGCTTCACGGTCACGCCCACCTCGCCGATGCCGGTATCGCCGTCCAGCGAGGGCCGGTCGATGGCGTAGCCGTAGGCCGCGCCCTTGACCTTGGCGTCGAACTCGTGCTCCCAGGCCAGACCCGCGTAGGGCGTCACCGTGTCGTTCACCGCGAAGCGGTAGCGGGCGCCCAGGCGCAGGCGGCTGGAATCGGCGTCCTTGAACTTCACCGGATCGCCCGTGGTCAGCGTGGCGGAATCGCCCTCGACCCGCGTCCAGAAATACTTGCCATAGACATCGACGCTGCTGGCCGCGTCGATCGGCAGCACATAGCCCGCCCCCGCATGCGCGCCGTAATAGGCCGAATCGGTCTTGTAACGGCCCAGATCGCTGCTGCGGAACTTGTTGCTCAAGGCGCCGCCGCGGACGCTGCCCTCGACATAAGCACCGTTGTCCAGATCGAAACGGCCAAGGACGCCGCCGCCGGTATGGCGAAGATCGCCCTTGCCATGCACACTCGCCGCATCGGCGAAGGAGTTGTAGGTGTCATAGGAACCGTCGCCGTACTCGATGAAGGCGCCGAGCGTCACGCGGCCGGCGGCGGCGTTCATGCCCCAGGACAGGCCGGCGATCAGCGACACGCTGTCCAGGTCGGCGTGCGAGCCGCTGTCATAGCGCGAGGAACCG
>Ga0209628_10001714_pt1 | contig 14408 bp, 4 predicted proteins | sample TergutCu122P4_FD_187285 | JGI IMG/M metagenome (GOLD analysis project Ga0209628, IMG submission 187285) | Cubitermes ugandensis P4 segment gut microbial communities from Kakamega Forest, Kenya - Cu122 P4 (SPAdes) (version 2) | ecosystem: Host-associated > Arthropoda: Insects > Digestive system >...
TCCTCAAAGAGGGTACCGTGCTTACGCAGAAGATGATGATACGGAGGTAAAACGGGGTGTGCTACGGCATATATACATAGAGGCTGTCTTAAAAGTTAAGGCAGCCTCTTTTTCTTTGTGTTTTGCGCACCCCTCCTGTCATTTCGAGCGTAGCGAGAAATCTCATTCCTGTTTTCAACAACCCGTTTCATTATTTCCCTATTTTTGCTCCATTATTTACCAAAATTAGTTTGAATGATATAAAAAACAGTTAGATAAAAAATTTTTTACCATATCTGTCTGATTGAAAGTTTGAGGAACTGAAGATTACAAAGGATAAGTTTAATGTTCGCGTGTTGAGCGTGAACTTAGCTTATTTGTGTAATCGGGTTTCCTCAAACACCTCAATCAGCGGATAGGTTAAGTATCACGCTTTTTTTATGAGTAAAAAATGGAAACAGGCAACACAAAATATGGGAATAGACTATAGCAGGCAAATTGGGAAAAAGATAACTACCAAAGGAGTTCAAAATATATGTATTGATATTGAAGCCATTATCTATATTCAATGCCACGAGGGTTTATCTACCCTGTTTTTACATGACTCTATCGAAGCGTATGATATAAAAACGCTTGCAGCGTTTGAAGAGGAGTTTGCCGGCATGGGTTTTATGCGCATCAACAGAAATACGCTCGTCAACGGCAAGTATATTACTAAAATCAACACCCATCGCGGCAAACGAATGGTGTATCTGGGAGAGATAGCCCTAAAAGTTTCAAAAAGGCGAATGAGTTTGCTCAGAAAGGTATTGTTTTGAAAAAAGAATGACAAAAACACCTGTACCTAACAGGGCTAATTTTTCACGCAGCGGATACTGTAACCGGGGGGTGCGCTTTTGCCCTCCTGATGAACAGTAGTGGTGTTATCGTTTTGGATATAGTTTTGGATATATAGCGTCCATACGGTAGTTTTATTGCTTTTTGAGGCAGACCAGTAGTTTCCTGTTTTTCCGGCTTCGTATAAAGCGCCGCCCCCCTGTTCCCGGTACCCGGCAGCAGGGAAGAAGACAGATGCCCAATTATTCGGGTTATAAAACAGTTGTCCCATATAGGCAACCTTCTCGCTGGATACTGCCACCGCGCTGTTTGCATACCCATTCACTCCGGCGGGTTGTTTAATGGCTCTGCGGTCGAAAAAACCGTCGGCATAAAATCCGAAATAGGAATTATAATTTTTTGTATCCGGAGTTTTGTTTGGAAGAATATTCACATACAGCGACTGGCGCATTTCAGACTGCTGCAAACTGGATATTTGCGATAGATTATCTTGTTGATCTATAGGACCATCATGGGGTCTGTGATATCCTGCCGGACAGGTTTCATGCTCTGCAGAGGCAACAGCCCAATAATTATCATTTCCTTGAGTAACCCAGTTTCCCGTACTCCCATTCGGAATATACGGATGCCACCCAAACCGCTTATTGGCATCGCTTGCCCATTGAAAAAACGCTCCCGCCTGAGTGGGATACTCGGTAAATTTTCCCGGATTTACGGCAGGGGCCGCTCCCTGTATATCAACTGCCTGATTCAAATACTGCGCTGTAGTGTTGTAGCTTGAATATCTTTTGCATACGGTTCGCGAGGGGATTCCTGTAACAGGGTCTCCATTTCGGAACACATAGTCGGCGTCTTCTCCCTGTCGTATCCAGATGCGCTGGGTATAGGTGTCATTCTTATATCTTAAAATGATGATGCCGTAGCGGGCGGGAAAAGTGTTTACAAAATCGGGATTGGGGCTATAGTGGGGAGAATCGGTAAATTTGCTTTTAAGTCCTATACGGAAATAGATTTGCGGATGGTTTGCATCCATATATCCGCTTACCCAAACATTATTGTTTACCTTGTAGGTATCGTCAAATCCGGGGTCATTTCCGTTTGCTACCAGCGTTTCATTGGGGATACGGTCGGTACGCCAACCTACATTGGGGTCGGAGGTCATTACGGTATCTACGGTAATCCATTCTTCTCCCACCAGCACCACTGCTGTCCATCCGCCATCTGCCATGGTAGCCTTATCCCCGGTTGGACGAACATAGCGAATCAAACGCTCGCCGGTTTGGTTGGCTTTCCAAAAAGCGCCGATATACATATAGGGAACGAAAGGCTGGTTTTCGCTGTCCTGAACATTTTCGGGATGAGGCGTAGGCGGCGGCGCCACAATCTGTACCGTATCTATATTACTCATCTCATATTCGTGACAGATATTCTCTCCCATGGCATATACAAGGTGTGTACTTGAACCACCTTCAGGAAAATGATACGCAAAAATAGAGTCGTGCTCATTATTTTGAAGCACTCCATCTACATACCATTTTACAAAAATTACACCGTTGCCGTTTTCATGAAATAGAATCACACTATCTCCGTTCACAGATTCTCCCTGAGCATTCAGCAGGCAGATAATTTTTCCCGGCGGGTCAACACTCATATCCATTGCCGTTTCACATTCGCCGCATAGAGGCACCCACTTTTCGCTGTTCCAAAATTCAACGCAGTTAATATCCAGGTTATAAATCATCAACCCAAAACTTTCGGGTTCATCCAATCCGGTAATTAAATCCCGTTGCGCTTCTGTCAGTTGCGGCAAGCGCAGCCCTCCGAAAGCGCCGGATTTGTATTTTGCATACAGTTCCAACACAGAAAAAGAGTGAGGTACGGAATCAGTGCCAACAGATACTTGTGCCTGAAGTTTTGTTACACTACTTAATAGAAAAATAAAGATTAAAAATTTAAAAACGGAAACATGTTTCATACAATTTTTTTTATCATTACACTTAATCTGAAAAAAATTGCACAAAAATACACTTTTTTTGAAACGGATTCCATATTATCATATAATTATTTACAAATTATACGACTTATAAAAAGAAAAAATTACAGATTGAGTGTGAAAGAAAAATAAAAAAACTCTATTCTTTCACACAGCGGATGGAGATTCCTTGTGCTCTGTTAAAATTAGTTAGCCCTGCATTGGCAGTTGTAGTCGTTTGACCGGAAGCAACACGAAGGAGTACGGCGGTAGTTGTGCCTGTGCCGAATGCTGTGCTTGTCCAGTATCCGCCGAAAGTGCCGGTACCGCTAAGCCCGCCAACCGGAGCATTGACACCGCGGGAACCGGGAGCCGGGAAAAAGAGCGAAGCATAACTGTCTGAATTGGGATTGAAGAATAACCGTCCTATATAAGCCACGTCGTTATTTCCTGTTGAAACAGCGCAATTTGCAGTGTTATTAAGGCTGTTGACAATTTTCCTGCGGTCGAAGAACCCGTCGGCATAAAAGCCCCAAATGGAATTGGCATAATTGTTGAGTTGAGGGTTTCCGTTGCCTTGCGGCGGATTGAGCCACAACGACTGGCGGATTTCGGAACCGGCAACCACCTGACCGGATCCGTTAGTTTCAGTAGCAGCGTTGCCGTCTTCCGGACGGCGGTAACCCGTGGGGCAAGTTTCTGTGTGAGTTGCATTCCATTGGTCTTCGCTACCGTACAGTGTGTTTGTCCAATTGGTAATGGCTCCTGTTGGGCTGTATGGGGAGAACGCCTCGCGGTTATAATTGAACAAAAGATAATAGCCCGCCTGACTCGGATACTGAACCAATGCGCCGCCATGAACAGCCAACCCTACATCATACGTTGGGGTAGCGTTCGTAGTGATAGAGGTGGGGGTAGCGCCGGAGGCGTTTTGCAAATTGTAAGGCAAAAACTTCACGGCTGAGGGACGGGAAGAACTAGTAAAAGCGGTGTTGGTGCTGGCATCTTTCACTCTCATCAAATAATCGGCCTCCTCTCCCTGCCGTATCCAGATACGTTGGGATATTGTATTGTTTTTATAGGTCAGCAGCACTATTCCGTAGCGGGGTGCAGCGCCGGAAGGCAAGGTGCCTGTTACCCCGATGCGGAAGTAGATTTGCGGATTATTCTGGTTAATGGTTCCGCTAACGGTGGTTCCGGCATTGTTCGGAAGCCAGTATAGCGGGTTATTATCAACCATCATATCCACCGTATTATTATCATTACCTCCTATTCTCCAGCCCACACTGAGGTCAGGGGTCATTACGGTATCGAGAACAATCCAGTCGCCTACAAGTACGGTTGCCGTCCAATCGCCGTCTGCTGTGCCCGATACATTACGGGCAACACGGATGAGCCGTTCTCCTCTTTGATTATTTTTCCAAAAAGCGCCTACATAAGGGTCAATTCCGGTAGGAGGAACCTCACCGTTTGTTCCCGTGATGTTTACTACATTACTTGTTTTGGGAGTAGTGCAACTGTTGGAAACAACAACCCGGTATTGAGTTACATCAGCCATCACGGCCGGTGCGTTAAAAGTTGTTCCGGTTGCTCCCGGAACTGCTACAAAGGTAATTCCACCGTCAATAGAGCGTTCCCACTGATAGATAACATTGGTTGCATCTAAAGGAGTTACGGTAGCCGTTAAGAGAGTTGAAGTGCCTGTGGCTATGGAAGCAGGAGTGGCGGGAGTTACGGAAACACCTGATATTGAAGTGCAGGGTTCCGGCGGTGGTAAAGTAATCACTACTACCGTATCCACATTACTTATTACATGCTCATCGCAAATATTTTCACTTATTGCATAAATGAGGTGCGTACTCTCTCCGCCGGTAGGAAAATGGTATTCAAAAGTAGAAGTATTTTCTTCCGTTTGCAGGATGCCGTCTACATACCATTCCACAGTACTTCCGTTAATATCGTGCTCTGTAAAAACAATTTTATCCACTCCGTTGAGTGGTTCGCCGGTATAGGTAAGCAGGCAGACAATTTTTCCTTTCGGCTCAATAGTTACATCCAGAATAGTTTCGCAATCATCACCACACAGGGGTACCCACTTGGTAGCGTTCCAAAACTCCACGCAGTTGATATCCAAGTTGTAAATCATTAAGCCAAAACTACCGAATTGATTCAATCCTGTAATTAAATCCCGTTGTGCTTCTGTCAGTTGCGGCAAGCGCAAACCGCCGTAAATACCGGTCTTGTATTGTGAATACAGTTCTAAAACAGAATACGAATGGGGTAGAGAATCCGCACCGATGGTTACTTGTGCCTGCATTTTCGCGACACTGAAAAAGAACACAAACCAAATTAAAAAATTGAAAATGATAGAGTTTTTCATATCTATTACTTTTTAATTAATATAACTAAAGATTATTTTTTAAGATTCACACTAATTTCAAAAAAAACAGACAAAAATACACTTTTTTTGTAAAAATTAAATATTAATAAACCTTTTTTATACAATATATTTTTATAAAAAACATTTACGAACGAAGGCTTAATACAAGTGAGATTATTTTTTAGATTTTTTTATCATTTATTATCAAGAAGATACATATTATTTTTTGGGGATATGATTTAGGAAGGTGATGTAATTATGATTATAATTCAAACGCATTGAAATAGAATTTTATAAGTAATATCATTATTTTTAAGCACTTTTTTAATAAAAGTAATTTTCATTATAAAAAAAGTGTATTTTTGCAATTGCTTTTACGTATATCGTAATAAGTGGTGTGATTTGATAAAAAATGATGTTAAAATTGTGTATTACAATAAGAAAGTACTTACAGCGCACTTGGTTTTCACCGGAGTATTTGCGCTCTTTATCTTATTTATTCTTCTATCTTATTTGCATCTTATATATTTTTACATTTTATATAAGGATAGATATTTTGGCTATACAAATGGAATTATATATTTGAAAAAATCTAAACATTAACCTCATGAAAAACTTTTACGCTTTTAAAACTATAATCTTATTTTTTCTGCTCTTTGGGGTAACAAAGATGGAAGCGCAGGTAACCATCGGTGCGGATTCTCTGCCCCATTCGTATTCTGTTTTAGAACTGTATTCACAATATAAGACCGGTATTTTCGGCGGGCTGCGCTTGCCGCAGATGACCTCCCAACAGAGGGATGCCATCCCAAACCTGACCAATGAGGAGAGTTTCGGATTGATGATCTATAATACCGACATTGATTGCGTTCAGTTTTGGAATGCTACCAAGTGGGTATCCTTGTGCAAAGGATGCCAGGAGATTACCGGCGTAACGATTTCTCCGGCGGGGCCCATATCTTTACAAGTTTCTGCCGGCCAGGGGAGTGCTGAATTTACAGCCAACGTGCAGGGAACTACTACTTACCAATACGAATGGTATGTAAACAATGCATTGCAAACGGGTGCAGCCTCTGCTACGTTCGTTTTTAATACTCCAACGGCACCCGGTACTTATACTGTTTATGCGAATGCTGTAAATACTTGTATTCCAAATAATACAAAGAAAAGTAATGAGGTTACGATAAATGTAACTCCTTAAACGAAAATGAAATATCTTAATAAAGAAATAAATATCAACAAACATTAATAAAAAAATAACATTATAACATATTGAATTATGAAACAAACTTTAACAAAAGCGTTTCGATTAACAAAACGTAAAACATTAGTTCAATTACTAGTGGCGACAATATTTTTGTGTGGAGCTTTTACACTTCATGCGCAAAGCAAACACTATGTAGTCGGCAAAACCTATATTGATTCTGCCGGCTTTGTTTATATATCAGCCGGCGACACGGTGAACTTGAAAGGCAACATTACCACGCGCCGCAATTTTGATGTAAGCCGCCGCGGCACGTTGTCGTTTGCCAACACCGCAGGCTGGGTATCCAACAACAGTTCCTACGTAAATGGCTACGTAAGGTCTCACCATTCCGGTGCATTTATGTTTCCGATAGGACAAGGCGGATTTCATCCCGCCGCCATCAGCGGCGCCGCAAATGCCAACCCTACCGATGCCGCCTACTATAACACGGCGCAATTCGATAGATTTTCTTTTGCTGCGGATATAAAGGAGGTTTCCAATGAATCCTGGGTTATTCAGGGAACCGTCTCCACAAAGATTACCCTCTCGTGGGTAACGGATATAACGGATATAAATTATTTGGGAATTAGCAAAATTACAAATCTTTGTATTGTGGGTTGGGATGCTACCGCGGGAAAATGGGTAAAAATCCCATCTGCCATAGAGCCCACTTTCGCTACTGTGGTATCCGATCTTACCACCCGAGGTTTTATTTCCACTACGGCATCTGTGGTTCCAAACACGTATGCCGCTTATAGTTTGGGAAGAAGTTTGGATATCTATACGATTACCTATGAACCCGGCAGTGGCAGCGGCACTCTGTTTACGTTTAGCGTGCAGGATGGCGATACGCATCAGATAAACGCAAATAGTTTCACTCCGCCCTCAATGGGACAGATCTTTGCGTATTGGTTGGGTAGTGATGGAAACAGTTATTACCCCGGCGATATTATTACGGTAACAGCAGATCTCACTCTTACTGCACAATGGAGCATTCTCCTCAACCCGTTCACGCCGGCCGACGATTCTTATTCTTACAACCGTCCCCAAGCAGATAAAATTGTTGCTGATGATAACCATGTTGATGCCAACGGTAATTATGTAAATCTGCTTTCCGTTCCGTTCGGAACTGACGTTATACACAAAATGACGGTAACTTCAGACGACCCCAAAGGAACTATCCTGACTTTCCAAAACAGGGATTACGATTTATATCCTTCGAAAGTAAACTATCCGGATTTATATGATGTAAGCGGCAATCCGTATGCCGGAACAGGCGATATTTACGACAGCGCAGACCCTGCAACACGCAGCAAGCTCACTCCGTCGTCGAATACTGCGCTGGTTTACACCGTAGCGCAATTCAAAGCGGCTATTGACGCCAACAAAGACATCAAGCAGATGGCAGATATTACGATTCCTGCTTCCTGGACAGCTTCAACTAATATATACACCGGAATCTTTGACGGCAACGGCTTCAAGCTGATAGGCGGCGGCGGCACAATGACACAACCCGTTTTCTATAAAACGAACGGCGCAGTTTTCTACCGCGTATCTTTTGTGAATTTCACCATGTCGCGCAGCGCGTCGGCCACGTCGGGGTCAAACTTGGTGGATCCAACCCTTGGTAACGGGAACGCCTGCGGAACGCTCGTGGATTACTTCGGCAATAGCTCGGTCGAGACGATAGGCACTTACAACACCACGAGCACCGGCCAAACTCCGGCGGCCGAATATACAGCGAGAATGATTGACTGTTATGTGCAAGGGTCGCTGACCTATGTTTATCAAGGGCCTACCGCCGTTAGTGCTTACAGTAACTATACAGGCGGCGTTGCAGGTATGGCCTTCGCGGCAGAAATATCCGGCGTAAAAGCGTTGGTTGATGTTCACGCGGCGGCGACTAACACCGCAAGCGTTTATTGGAATAGAAACAACTATGCCGGCGGTATGTTCGGATATGGCAGTACGCGCATGTTTGAGAATAACCAACTGCTGAAAGGTAGTAAATTATTTACAAATACAGCGTTCTCCAGCGGTATGGTTTGCCGTTTTAACGCGAACAACGGCACTCTTGCGAATTGTACGGCAGATTTTGAATACACCAATGTGTTCAGCGACGGCGGTATTGCAGGTACCCATCCAGAGAATTTTTACTTTAGCGCTTTGTTCCAAACTTTTAACAACGTGCCGCTCATGGATCGCTGCAGCGCAACCGTAAAGTGGAACGGCTACTATTACGGTTACGACGATTATAACAGCGGCACACAGTGGCATACGAATTGCTTTGGCGGTTTGGTATCCGTAGATTCCTATGTTGCAAGCGGGACTACGATTTCCAATTGCTCCGTTGTATTCACCGGATTACCGGTAAGAATAGGCGGTAACGGAAATAGCGGACTGCTCACATCATTTAACAATACTAATTATGTTTTTGAAAACTGCCAAACGAATGTCAACTTTAACATTACCGGAGGCGCCGTGGCAGGTATCTTTACGAATGCCAACTTTGCCTCCGCTTTAAATAATATTACCATTAAAAACTGCTCTGTGAACGGAACGATAACCGCTTCCGGTAACTCAGTAGTCGCCGGAATAGCCGTAGGCGGCGGAACCGGCAGCATTGAAAACTGCGTTTCTTCGGCGGATATAATTGCTAATAGCAGTACCGTCAGAGTTGGCGGCATTTGGGCTAATGGCAACGCAAATGATAATATAACCGTGAAAAACTGCCTGAACGCCGGTGTAATATCCAGACCGAGCAGCGGCAGCGGGTTGATAAATGATATTTTCTCCTGCATCGCCGGCACTTGTACCGGTATAAATAATTACACCATAGGAACGACAGGGACAAGCCTTACAGGTCCCAATGGATTGACAGTTAACCAATCAACGTTCAATACGGAAGCCTCCGCATTGAATTTCTTCCAAAACAGTTTGGGCTGGGGCAGCCAAATGGCAGGCAGTAAGCCCGCTAAGAGCGGCTTGAATACGCCGGCATTTTATTTATATAATTTCAGTTCGAGTTATTATCTTCCGGTAATCGCCACGGCTTACCGCTGGCCCGCACAACGCATTTACGTAGCGGATTATTACAACCGGAACAACTCACAGGAGCTCTTGAACAAACTTTATATATGGAACGGGTCGGCATTTGTTCCGCTGTGGAACGCCGGAACTCAAATGTCCGGCACAGGTGCGTCAGACCCGTATGCAAGTGTAGATTTTACTATGAACGGAAACATGTTTGATTTCTATTTCTTCGTAGGTAATCAAAATAAGCAGAGTAAAGCCAGCGGAGAGGCAGGACCTTATCAAAGCATGGGAGAATGGCTGAACTCCGTTAAAACTACCCCCCGAGACAATTCAGACTTCAATAATAAATGGTTCGGCGATTATGACGTAGACAGTGTGCGCACTAACAACACCCTGTGGGAAATTTGGAACTGGGAAGACCTCTCCAGAGTATTTGAAATGCAACTCAAAGGGATTACTGTTTTTAAACTCATGCAAGATATTGGCGTACCGGGCAGCAGCCCTGCAAACTACGGCAACGGAGCAGATTTAATAAACAGCGATCAGTTCGTGATCGATTTACACCCCGGCGATAAACGATTCGGCTGGTACGGCTACGAAGGATTTATCGGATTAAACCAAATAGATCCCTATGCTAATTATCTTACAAACAATCCCAATGCGGATGCATTAGCCGCAACCGCCTACGCAACCTATAAATCATCTCCTGCAAACTATAGAGATACCTGCGGATGGCAAATGACCACCAGCGAAGGGGGTTGGATTCCGATAGCTCCCAATGTCAACAATTCGTTCACAGGAACATTTGAAGGAAACTACAAAACCATCAACGGATTGTGGATGAACAGACCCTCATACGTACCTCCCGGTACCCACATTGCTCAAGGTTTGTTTTCTAGAGTTGATCCAAAAGGTGGGGTGGCAAAGATTGAGAATCTTGGGGTGAATCTTAGTCCTGTCGGCATTAATGGTCCTTGTGTGAATGGCGGATTGGCAGGAGTTATTAAAGGAAATACAACCATTACCAACTGCTATGCAACGGGTCCGGTTAACGGATATTATCCAACTAACCAAATTTTTGCACCGGACGACTGGTTCCGTTCCGGCGGACTGATAGGCTATGTTGACGGCAATTTGGATACGGTAACCATAAGCAATTGCTACGCCACCAGTAATGTTGACGGAAAATACAATGCCGGCGGATTAATTGGAAGTGCTGCAAAGGCAATTATTACCAACTGCTACGCTACCGGAAATGTTACGGGAAGAGACAGTATTGGCGGATTTGCAGGCACCATGGATGAAGCTGTAACCATTAACAAATGTTATGCCAACGGCAAAGTTACAGGAAACACCTTTGTAGGGGGTATGATAGGAAATATACTGCCGGGAAAATCAAATCAGAATTTAACCAACAGTTTTGCATTAAACGCAAATATTAATGCTTCCTCAGACTACGGACGCGTTGTGGGTAATTCTTCGGGAACGCTCCAAAGTGTTTACGGATTAAGTACGATGACGCTGAATAATGGAACCGGCGCTTTCACAAATCCTAATGACGGAGCCGACATCTCGCCTTGCGATGTGAGAGGAAAATCAGCCAAGTTTGCAGCAGAGGGCTGGAGTTTCCCGGCTACGTGGACAATAAATTACACCGGTTACGAAATTGTTCCCAACTATACGAACCTGCCCATTTTGAGCGTATTTAAGTTAGGTGCGGGCTCGGATGAATTTATTACTGCCCTGCAACCTCCGCATGTGGATGCCTGCTTAACAGCGGTGGACGACAATGCAGAAGTGGCCGCCGAAAGCAAAATTAATGTGGATGTACTGAACAACGACTGTTTTATTTGTTGTACCCCTTCCACCATTAACCTTACCATTCATACCGCTCCGTTAACCGGAACGGCAAAAGTTACCACAGATAATAAAATAGAATATACCGCCCCTGCCGGCTTTGAAGGCTCAGTGAGCCTGCGCTATGTAATTAAGTGCGATGGCGAAACCGATACGGCAACGGTATTTATCAATGTGTACAGTTTCAAATTTGTGGCGAACCAGTACGTGGCCTGCCCGGATCCCAACCAGATGGTTACGTTAAATATAGAGCCTAAAACAGGTTTTACTTTTTACTGGTACACCACACAAACCGGCGGTACGCCGTTTGCAGGACCCAGTACTTCGGCAGGCATTATAAAAGATAATTCCGACCTTCAAACCTATTGGGTAGAGCCCCGCAAGGGAACTACCATTTTCGACAGACAGAAAGTAACCGTAGTATTGAGCGCAAGTTGCGGCGGTCCGCAAACAGAATGTACGAAAAACGGGGTACTGTTGTTTAGAGAAGATTTTGGAGGAAATAACACCGGTGATCTGGTAAATTCAAGTACGTCTTTGCCTACTGGAACTATATCCAATATATATACATTTAGAAACGCTCAAACTTCCAGTGGACCTAGAAATTACTGGGTAACTAAACGTTGGGGACAAACTACGCCTCCAGCCTGGCAAAATTGGTTTGGCGACCATACCTATTCGAGTACTGATCTTACTAAGGGGTATTTTCTCTTAGTGGATGCAGATAGTGTCCCTGGCATGTTCTACAAAAAAACCTTAACAGGGCTTTGTCCGGGTGTAAAAACTTTCTATTTTTCCGCATGGCTTGTGAATATGATAAGGGGGAATGTAACTCCGAACGGTTATAATGGCAAATTAGATCCCTCTTTGAGATTTGATTTGGAAGATAAAGATGGAAATGTATTGGCTACTTATTATACGGGATATGTTCCCAAAGATCCAGACGGAACTAACGGAGCGTCTGGTACAAAACCGAATACACAGGTAAAATGGAAACAGTATGGTTTTGCATTTGAAGTGCCGGATTCGGCTGATGAAGTAACCTTGAAACTGTATAACAATACAAGAGGTTCTGATGGAAATGACTTAGCGCTGGATGATATTGAGATCCACCTCTGCTTACCCAGCCCGTCTGTGGCTGTGCAAACAGAAAATCAGTGCGGCGAAAAACTTGCCGTATTGGAAGCCTCCTATTTCGACGACGGTACCCTCTCTAACCATTATACCTTGCCCATCAGCGGGTATTGGGTAAAATCGAATGTGAACGATATTGGCAACCCCTCCTTGTGGACAAAAGTAGCAGACTCAGATTCGCTCTATCAGGTAGGTCAACAATTCATTCGTTCGCTGTTGGTGCAGCCTCCCGTAAATGGAGATACCGTTTACTACCGCTTTGTTGCCGGCAGTGAACTTAACGTGAACAACCCGCTCTGCCGCGTATCTTCCGATGTGATCTATATTTATGGAAAACCGCTTCCGGAATTTGACGTGAAAGACACAACAGTGTGTGCCAACGAATTTGTGAATTTGCAAACGCTTGTAAGAAACCTGCAATATACAGAGATGGACTCTATAAAATTCAGCACCACTTATGGCAGCAACTTTACTAATGGGCTGATTGCAAACCCCGCAAATTACAGGGCAGATGCCACCCAAAAAATTTATATACGGGCAACGAATAACCTGTGCGGCATAGATACCGCACTTACCATTACGGTAAACCGCAATATAATTCCTTTTGTAGCCATTTCGGCAACTCCGGGTTTGACGGTTTGTGCAGGAACACCGGTAGTTTTCACAGCAGGCCCAACCGATGGTGGCAGCAACCCGACCTACCAATGGTATGTAAACGGCAGCCTGCAAAATGTGCTTCCTCCGGGTGATATCTTAACTTATATACCCGACAACGGAGATGTAATTAAGATTGTCATGACTACCAGCGAAACGGTCTGTGTAGCAACCTCCACGGCAACCGATGAGGTAACGATGACGGTAAATCCCAAACTCACACCCTCTGTAACGGTTTCTGCCAGCCCAAGTACAACGGTTTGTTCGGGAACATCCGTAACCTTTACGGCAGCGCCTACCAACGGTGGCACGACCCCAAGTTACAAATGGTTTTTAAATGGTAATGAAATAGCGAATGCAACGAATAACACCTATACTTATACGCCGAGTAACGGCGATAAGATCAAATGCGAGTTAACCACCAGCGAAACCTGTGTAACAAATTCTACGGCAACCAATGAGGTAACCATGACGGTGAATGATAATCTTATCCCCACAATAACACTCACTTCCGATAAAGGCACTGACGTTTGCGCAGGCGAAGCAGTACTCTTTACGGCAGAGGTAACCAATGAAGGCGATGCCCCAACCTACAAGTGGTTTGTAAACGATGAAGAACAAACAGAAACATCTGATTCTTTTACTTATACGCCGGAAGTGGGCGATATTATCAAATGCGAACTAACCTCCAGCATTACCTGTACAGATGAGGCCACCGTAAAAGATTCCATAACGGTAACCAAACAGTGCAGCGTAACTGTAAACCTGAAGGTATTTTTACAGGGTGCGATAGACCCTGATAAGAGTTTTGCTTATATGACCAATTATCTTCAGGCACCTGTATATGCATATCAACCTAAATTGTTGCCCATAGATAATCCCTACGCATTATATCCGGGGTATGGAGATGTGAAGGGAAGATATACGCAAATCAATGATGTTTCCGGTCCTGCTAAAGAGGTAACAGATTGGGTATTGGTAGAGATTTGGGGGAATGTAAATACGAGTGCTTATCCTTATACTTACGATTTGGTTGAAAGGCGTGCGCTCTTGTTAAAACCCGACGGCTCGGTAGTGGATACCAATGGATTAGCGCCTCAGTTTGCTCCTTACGCACAAAGCGACGTGCGTGTAGTGGTTAGACACCGCAACCATATGGGCGTGATAAGCAATAATCAATTTGCATTCAATGCGGGAGCAGTAGTTGAATACGATTTCACTACAGGATTGGATAAAGCATTTGGATTTGGTATGATGAGTGTTCCTGACCCAATGGTGAAAAATGCAGATACAAAAGATGCAGCATGTTTATG
>Ga0209628_10001715_pt1 | contig 14408 bp, 13 predicted proteins | sample TergutCu122P4_FD_187285 | JGI IMG/M metagenome (GOLD analysis project Ga0209628, IMG submission 187285) | Cubitermes ugandensis P4 segment gut microbial communities from Kakamega Forest, Kenya - Cu122 P4 (SPAdes) (version 2) | ecosystem: Host-associated > Arthropoda: Insects > Digestive system...
TATTTGGAAACAATCGCCGCTTTAAAAAAAGAGAAAAAACATGCGAGAGTAGGGGATATTGCAAAAGCTTTGGATGTTAAAGCGTCAAGCGTCAATACCGCTATCAATTTTTTAGCGGACAACGGATTAGCCATTCATGAAAAATACGGATATGTCGATTTAACTGAAAAAGGCGAAGAAATTGCCAAAGAAGTGCAACATAAACACGATACGCTATATAAATTTTTAAACGAGCTTCTTTTTGTAGAAGAAAGCGTGGCCGTTAACGAAGCTTGTGAAATAGAGCATTCAGTAAGCGCAGAAACAATCAATAAGCTGGAAAAATTGTATTCTTTGCTAAAAGAGCACTTTTTAACCAAAGAAGCAGATATGAAAAACCTTAAAGAGTATCTAGAAAGTTAGTGCAACATAAAACAATTTGATTTGGCTAAAAATATCGCGAGGACGTAGTCCCCGCCAATTACGAATTAAAGGCAAAGACTTTAGCGGCAGATCCCAGACAGAGACACTCTGGGATGACACAACTAAACTCGGGGATGACACAGAGGAAAGGGGATTTATAATATATGTTTGAGAGTTTAAAGCATTGGTTTATACGAAAAGTCTTTTATCCTATGCACAGAAAATGGGTTAAAAGCCATTATACTTCCGAGCCGCACAATAAGGGCTTGCATAAATTAAGCGGGCTTAGAAAAAATGTTTCCTGTAAATTTATGGCGGCAAATTGCGACAACCGCCTTGCCCACAGACTTCTTGAAATGGGTTTTGTTCCGGGTGAAGATGTTACTGTTGTGACAAACAGCGGCAAAAAAGGAAGCATAATGGTAAAAGTTAAAGGTTCTAAAGTAGCTTTGAGCAATAAAATAGCTGACAATATATTGGTTCGCAAAATCGGAAAAAATCATGGAAAAAGCAAATAAAAAACTTGTTGTAGCTTTAGCGGGCAACCCTAACAGCGGCAAGTCCACAATATTTAACGCTTTAACCGGCGCCAACCAACATGTAGGAAATTATCCCGGAGTTACGGTAGAGAAAAAAGAGGGGTTTAAATCTTACAGGGGATACGACATATTATTTGTAGATCTCCCGGGCACTTACAGCTTGTCTGCGTATTCGCAGGATGAAGTTGTCGCGCGAGATTTTCTTATAAATAATAGGCCGGATATTGTTATAAATGTTTTAGATGCGGGCAATCTGGAAAGGAACTTGTATTTGTTTACGCAAATCGCCGAGTTAAATGTTCCGATGGCGATTGTTTTAAATATGATAGATGTTCTGCGTTCTCAAGGCCGGGATGTTGATGTTGAAAGGTTTTCAGCGCTGCTCGGTATTCCTGTGATACCAACCGTTGGCACAAAAAAAACGGGCGTGAGGTTTGTTTTAGACGCCGTGATAGACCGCTATGAAAGCGGAGCGTTTATAAAAAGCCAAACCGCAAAAGTTGATTACGGCGAAGACATAAAAATAGAAACGGATAAAGTTGAAGAGCTGATTTCCAAAGATGCGGCGCTTAACGCTTTTCCAAAATCATGGCTTTCAATAAAACTTCTTGACGGCGATCAGCTTGCGGTTAAAACAGTTTTAAAAACCGCGGGCGGCGCTCAAATTGTAAAACAGGCCGAAAAAAGCGCGCATCATATTTGGGAACACACCGGCCGCAAAGCCGATGTTGAAATAGCTTCAAGAAGATACGGTTTTGCAAAGTCAGTTGTTAAAACCGTTATAAGCGAAACTGCCGGCAAAAAAACTGATGTCACGGAAGTTATAGACAGATTCGCCTTAAATAAGTATCTCGGTATTCCGATATTTGCGGCTGTGATGTATATAATTTTTAAATTTACTTTTACGCTGTCAGGTCCGGTGGTCGGACTTTTTGGAAGTTTTTTTAAATGGCTCGGAGTGTTTATCGGTTCGCTAATCGGACAGGGTCAAATACAGTCGCTTGTTGTCAGCGGCATTATCGGCGGAGTCGGCGGGGTTTTAAGTTTCTTTCCGCTGGTATTATTTATGTTTTTTGCAATAGCGTTTTTTGAGGATTCAGGTTATATGGCGCGCGCCGCTTTTATTATGGACAAAGTTATGAGCAGATTCGGTTTGCACGGCAAATCTTTTCTTCCGTTTATGATTTCCACAAACGGCTGCGCTGTGCCCGGAATACTTGCAACAAGGACACTTGACTCAAAACGCGACAGGCTGATAACGATGTACTGCGCTCCGTTTATGATATGCGGAGCAAAATTTCCGGTGTTCGCTCTGATTATAGGCGCGTTTTTTGCCGCAAAGTATCAGGCCGCGATTATGTTTATTATTTATATTTTAAGCGTTGTTATAGCGCTTGTTGCCGCAAAGATTTTAAGCAAAACGGTTTTAAAAGACGAGGCGGCGCATTTTGTTATAGAGCTTCCGCCGTATCATTTGCCGACGATAAAAGGCTTGCTTTTAAAAATGTGGGAAAGAGGCTGGCTATATGTACGCAAAGCCGGCACAGTTATAGTTTTAATATCAATTATAATCTGGGCCGCTTTTGCGTATCCAAAAACTGACGCCAATCCAAATCTTTCGGCCGGAGAAAATTCCGCCGCGCAGCTTACAAACAGTTATGCTGGGCAATTCGGCAAAATTATAGAGCCGATTTTTATACCCATAGGCATGGACGGAAAAAAATCAATCGCTTTGGTTGCGGGTTTTGCCGCTAAAGAAGCGGTTGTATCGACATTCGGTACAATATATGCGTTTGGTGAAATTAAACACGGAGCAACTGGGCCGCTTAAAGAAGCTATAGCAAATGATCCGGCTTGGTCGCCGCTTAAGGCAATAGTGTTTTTAATTTTTTGCTTAATATATACACCGTGCATAGCCGCAGCCGTAGTGTTTTTTAAAGAAACAGGTTCAAGCTTTAAATGGCTTGCGCTTTTAACAATCGGGAATACAGCAATTGCCTGGGTTGCCGCGTTTGCGGTGTTTCAGCTTGGCAGTTTATTAAAATTAGGGACGGGATAAATGACAGAAGAAATAATAGCAGCTATTATAGTGATAGGCGCGGTTTTTTTGCTTGTCAGGAAACTTTTTAAAGGCAATAATTGCGCAAGCTGCTGCGGCGCGGATAAAAATAAATGCGCCGGATGTCCGGCAGGTAAAACTGAAAATAATAAAACGCGGAGCAAAACATGAAAAGAACGGTAATCAAAATAGACGAAGCTAAATGCAACGGATGCGGAAAATGCGCTATTGCCTGCAGCGAAGGCGCGATAGAAATGATCAACGGAAAAGCCAAGCTTGTCGGTGACGATTACTGCGACGGTTTGGGGAATTGCCTCCCGGCTTGTCCCGTTGGCGCAATTTCTTTTGAAGAGCGCGAAGCAAAGCCTTACACCGCTAAAACGGTTATAGACAGAATGAAAAGATTAAAAAGCTGGTAATAAGGAGTTTTATGCTTCGGAAATTTTTTATTTTAATGTTTTTTATGTTTGCCGGATTTAACGCGTATGCCGATCTCAATTATATAGATGTCAATAAAATCACAAAAGACACAAATTTAATTGCTGATTTTAAATACGCGCAGTTGTGCCAGCCCTTTTGCGCAACTTGGACGCCGCAATGGAACGAACAAATTTCAAAAGAAAAATTAATTGAGCAGTTAAAAAATATTTATGAAAATTTTTCTAAATTAGATAAAAATGCGGAACTGTTTTTGTTTCTCGGAGACATCGCGCATTTCCTTTATAATCTTGACGCAAACGACGAAGAACGCGATTTTCACGATATGTCAGTCGCAAATTATAATAACGCAATTGCATTAAGCCCTCAAGATTACAGGGCTTATTGGTTTTTGGGCTTTCATTGCTCGCAGGTTCCCGGGCAATGGCTTATAAGGGGAGCCAAAAATTTTCAGATTGCCGAAACGCTTTCTCCAGATACTAAGCCTGCAGAGTTTTGGGCAAATTATGCAAATGCTTCAGCCCTTACTGCAATGCCGTCGCATTATTTATATGCGATAGATAAAGCAAAAAGCATATTGAAGAATGTAAAGCAGATATATACAAAAGATAAGCTTATAGAATCTCTGGATAAAAGCAGCGAATATGACAATACGGATATATGGCGCGTAAACAAAGAAGACTCCACTAATTATTTCATATCACGTCCGCTGGGGATGAGGTTTTGGCTTACGCAGAAAGAAGGCGATGCGTTTGGACTGCAGCTTAGCGGATATCAGAAAAACAGCGGCGCGGTTGTTCTTACGCCTCCGAGGCTTAAAAATAGTAAAGGCGTAAGCATAGGATATACTATTTTAGTTATTGCGCATACCGTGGACGGCAAAACAAGTTTGCGGGATTTTGTAAAAAGCGACTCTATTTTAGTTGAGGCTAAAAACAAGACAGAAACTAATTTTTCAAAAAAATATGACAAAATTGTTTCGTACGGAATAATAGACAAAGATATGTATCCTAATATCGGCGGCGCTCATCTGCATTATATCGCGGTTGAAAGAAATTATCCTAAATATGCGGGGCTTGCTTTAGAGATACCTACAGTTCCGTTTGGCACTTCAAATGCCGGATATTACCGCTTAACTCCGCAGCCGGACAGATTTCAAGGTAAAATTATTTACACAATATTGCTTGATACATGCGAAGACATACATGAAGACTCTTTGAAGGTATTTAAAGACTTTTTTGAGAACAGGCTTCTTATAGAATAATGAGATGAATTTTGTTTGACAATATCCTTTTAAACTTGCTATTTTAAATTTATGAATACAATATTAATTATTATCGCAATTGCAATAATATTTTTAGGCATTATCGGCACTTTGCTTCCGCTTTTGCCTGGACCTCCGCTGTCTTGGCTGGGGCTTTTGCTGCTTAAATTTACAACATGGGGCGCGGAGATTACTTGGACTTGGATTATTATATTTGCCGCTGTTGTTATAATAATAAGCATTGTTGACTATATAATTCCTGTTTGGGGCGCAAAAAAATTCGGCGGAACTGCCGCCGGCGTTTGGGGCGCAGCTATCGGGCTTGTTTTAGGGTTATTTTTTATGCCGCTCGGCATAATAATCGGTCCTTTTGCGGGCGCTTTTGTAGGCGAAATGATTTTCGGCGCTACTACAAAACAGTCGTTAAAAGCGGCCACAGGAACTTTTATAGGTTTTATGCTCGGCATAGGCTTAAAACTATTCGTATGTTTTTGGATTGCGATCTACGCAGTTGTTAAAGTTATCCCCGTTTTGTAAAATGCGCGCAACTATATATATAGGTATTGGTTCCAATATAGGGGACAGAGCCGGGAACATAATTTCCGCTCTGTCTTTTTTGCAAAGTTCGGGGTTTGTTGATATAAAAACGATATCGCGTTTTTACGAAACATCTCCCATAGGGCCAAAGCAAAGAAAATTTTACAATATAGCGGTTAAAGCCGAAACTAAGCTAAATCCTCAAGACTTGCTTATTCTAATAAAACAAGCAGAACGGCTTTTAGGCAGAAAACGTTCCAATCATTGGGGCGCGCGCCTTATTGATATAGATATACTATTTTATAGTAATAAATGTGGAAAGTGGAAAGTGGAAAGTGGAATCACCCAAAAGGCAACCCCTCACCCTGCCCTCTCCCGCAAGGGACGAGGGAACGACTTGATAATTCCACATGAAAAGATATGTGACAGGCTTTTTGTATTAGTGCCGCTGGCTTCAATCGCGCCTAATCTCAATCATCCGGTTTTTCATAGAAAAATCAAGCAGATTCTAAAAGGCGCATTATTGACACTTAAAGGGCAAAAGGTTAAAATAGTAACTTATTAAACTAACGTGGATTCCGGGTCAAGCCCGGAATGACAGCGTGGGCATGGAACAAATATGAAAAAGAAAACTATTACTGACATTTTGCGGATGAAAAAGGCGAAACAAAAAATCGCTGTGCTTACCTGTTACGATTATGTAACGGCTAAACTTTTGTCCTCGCAGGATATTGATATTTTGCTTGTCGGCGATTCCGTGGGAACCGTCAAGCTCGGCTTTGAGAGCACAATTCCGGTTACAGTTGACAATATGGTTTACCATACAAAAGCTGTTAAAAGAGGCAACAGCGGAGCGTTTTTAATCGCCGATATGCCTTTTGCGTCGTATGAATTAAATGCCGAGGAAGCCGTAAAGAATGCTTCAAAGCTTATTAAAGAGGGCGGAGCCGAAGCGGTTAAACTTGAAGGCGGAATTGAAATTTTAGATAAAGTGTCGGCAATTTTAGCGGCAAAAATCCCGGTTGTCGGACATTTAGGTCTTACTCCGCAGGGCGTCAATAAATTCGGCGGATATAAAGTTCAGGCAAAAGATAAAACCGCGCAGAAAAAACTCCTTAAAGACGCTAAAGCTTTGCAGAAAGCCGGCGTGTCTATGATTGTTTTAGAAGCTGTTCCGGAAGCGCTTGCCAAACAAGCGGCTAAAGCGCTCAATATACCTATTATAGGTATAGGGGCGGGCAAATATTGCGACGGTCAGGTTTTGGTTATTGACGATATGCTCGGCATGTTTGAAGATTTTACTCCCAAATTCGTTAAAAAATACGCGGATTTGGCGGCCATTATAAAAGATGCCGCAAAAGACTATATAAAAGAAGTTAAGTCAGGCAAATTTCCAGCTGAAGAAAACACATATAAATGAAAATAATAAAAAGCGTTTCCCAACTTCAAAAAATAGCTTTAGAGCACATCAAAGACGGCGACGAAATAGGCCTTGTGCCCACCATGGGCGCTCTGCACGAAGGGCATGTTTCGCTTATAGATAAATCCGTCAGAAACGACGATATAACAATAGTTTCAATTTTTGTTAATCCCACGCAGTTCGGCAAAGGGGAAGATTACTTAAAATATCCGCGCCCTTTTGCCAAAGATGCCGCTATATGCAAAAAAAATCATGTAGATTACCTCTTCGCGCCTGCCGTTGAAGAAATGTTTCCGCAAAATTACAAAACTTTTATAACAGTTGAAAAAATGCAGGATTTGCTTTGCGGGGCTTTTCGTAAAGGGCATTTCCGCGGAGTGGCTACTGTTGTCGCTAAGCTTTTTAACATAACTTTAGCGGACCGCGCATATTTCGGCATGAAAGATTTTCAGCAGTTAAAAATTATAGAGCAGCTTGCCAAAGACTTAAATTTCAGGACTAAAGTAGTTCCTTGTCCGATAATAAGAGAAAAAGGCGGGCTCGCTCTTTCCAGCAGAAACTCGTATTTGGATGTTAAAGAAAAAGAATGCGCCTTTGAAATATCAAAAGCTTTGCAAAAAGCCCAAAAAAGTTTTAAATCAAAATCATTAAACGCCGCGGTAAAAGAAGCGGTTAAAAAAATATCTAAAATTCCCGGGAGCAAAATAGATTATATTGAAGCGTTGGACGCCGATACTTTGGCGGCGCCGCAGAAAACTTCAAAAAAAATAGTTGTTGCCGCCGCCGTGTGGATCGGCAAAACACGGCTTATAGACAATATCGTTGTAAAAGTTTAAAGTTGAAAGTGTAAAGTGTAATTGTCGTGTTTCGGCAAAGCCGAAACGAATAATAAGTTTTTGCTCCGCAAAAACACCAAAATTAAACTTCAAACTTTGCCGTTACAAAGGAGGGTTCGCAAATGATTAGAAGAAAATACATTGTCAAGCCCGCTTTACAGTTGAAATACCTTTTAATTTTTACAGTCGCGATAATTGTTTTAGGGTTTTTATGCTATTATGCGTTTTTTAACGCCTTGATTTCTGCTCCCGGAATGGAAGCTTTAAGCGCGGGAACGGTGAAAAATTTCCGCACTGTTTACGCCAGCGGCTTTTTTTGGGTGATTTTTATATTTGCGCTTTTTATTCTCATACAAAGCGTGTTTTATTTTCACAGAATAATCGGCCCTATGTTTGTTTTTGAAGGCATAATGAAGAAGCTCGCTAAAGGCGATTTCAGCGTCAAAGTTCATTGGCGCAAAAGAGACCAAACGAAAGAGCTTGCGGCTGCCATAAAGAACATGATTGAAAACACGAGAGAAAATGTTCTTAAAGACAGGCAGGCAATAAAAAGCGCGGTTAAGGCTTTAAACGCCAAAGACAGCGAAAAAGCTAAAAAGCTATTGTCGAAAGCGACGCATTGGTGTAAAACTGAAACTCCCGGGAAGTAGCGAAAAAATAATGTTAAAAACGGATTACTTAATTATAGGAAGCGGCATTGCGGGTTTAAGCCTTGCTTTAAAAGCAAGCAAAAAAGGCAATGTCATTTTAATAACAAAAAGAAAACTTTTTGATTCTAACACCGGAAAAGCGCAGGGCGGCATTGCTTGCGTCACCGATAAATCGGATTCTTTTGAGCAGCATATACACGACACGATAATCGCCGGCGCCGGGCTTTGCAATGAGAACATGGTTGAGCGCATGGTGAAAGAAGCTCCGGACCGTATAGATGAAATTATTAAGCTCGGAGTAAAATTTACAAAAACAGGGTATTCCGATTCTGAATTTGAGCTCGGGCTTGAAGGCGGTCACAGCAAGAGAAGGATTTTGCACGCAGGCGACGGGACCGGTAAGGAACTTGAAAGAGTTTTAATAGAAAACATAAAAAAGATCCCGAATGTAACTATTTATGAAGAGCGTACGGCTGTAGATTTAATACTTGACGATAATAAGGTTTGCAGAGGCGCTTTTGTTTTTAACAATGAAACCGGCGAAGTTGACGAGTTTCTCGCGAAGGCCGTTATTTTGGCTGCAGGCGGAGCAGGAAAAACCTACCTTTACACTTCAAACCCGGATATAGCTACTGGCGACGGCATGGCGATGGCTTACAGAGCCGGCGCGGAAATTGCCAATATGGAGATGGTTCAGTTTCATCCGACATGTCTTTATAACCCTGAAGCGAAATCATTTTTAATTTCAGAAGCGGTTCGCGGAGAAGGCGGAATTTTAAGATTAAAAACCGGCGAGCCGTTTATGCAGAAATATCATCCAGCCAAAGAACTCGCTCCGCGCGATGTCGTAGCGCGCGCTATAGACAGCGAACTTAAATCCCGCGGCGAAAATTTTGTGTATTTGGATATTACGCATAAAAGCAGAGATTTTCTTGTAAAAAGGTTTCCTAACATTTACGCGAAATGCTTGGAATACGGCATAGATATTTCAAAAGATATGATTCCTGTGATTCCCGCGGCGCATTTTTTCTGCGGCGGAGTCGCGATAGATGAAAACGGCAGAACGAGCATAGAAAATCTTTATGCCATCGGCGAAACAGCCTGCTCGGGAGTTCACGGGGCAAACAGACTGGCTTCAAATTCTCTTTTGGAAGGCGTGGTATATGCGCATAGAGTGTTTGAAGATTTGGATAAAGTTAAAGCCTATCCTGATTTTTCCGTTAAAAATCCGTTTAATTTAAAAGCGGCGCAAAATAATTCTACGGTTTTTATTCAGGACTGGAACGATTTAAGGCGCATAAGCTGGAATTATTTGGGCATAGAGCGCTCCGATGAGAGGCTTGCGAAAGCTGCTAAAAGAATAGCGCTGTTAAAAGAAGAAATAGACGGGTATTTTTGGAATTCCCGCATAAGCACATATATTATTGAAGTCAGAAATATAGCGGCGGTCGCTGAAATGATAACGCGCTCCGCGATGCTTAGAAAAGAAAGCAGAGGGCTGCACTATAATATAGACTATCCGGGCAGACTGCCCGAAGCGAAAGATACAATCATAACGGCAAAGTCAAAAGTGGAAAGTGGAAAGTGAAATTGTCGTGTTTTGGCTTCGCCAAAACTTAATAGTAGTTTTCGCATAGCGAAAACACAAAAATTCCACTTTTCAAATTCCAAATTTCACATTAATTTTTTGAGGTTTTATGGACGCAATTAAAATTCGCGGCGCGCGCCAGCACAATTTAAAAAATATAGATTTAGTAATACCGAGAAACAAGCTTGTCGTTATTACCGGGCTTTCAGGCTCGGGGAAATCTTCGCTTGCTTTCGATACAGTATACGCGGAAGGACAGAGAAGATATGTCGAATCTCTTTCCGCTTATGCCAGACAATTTTTAGAGCTTATGGATAAGCCGGATGTTGACATTATTGAGGGTTTGTCTCCGGCTATTTCAATAGAACAGAGAAACCCGTCGCATAACCCGCGTTCGACGGTCGGAACCGTCACGGAAATCTACGATTATTTAAGGCTTTTATTTGCCCGCGTTGGCGTTCCTCATTGTCCGGATTGCGGCGATAAAGTGAACCCTCAGTCGGCTCAGCAAATTATCGACGAAATTATGAAGCTTCCGGAAGGAACGCTTTTGTATATACTTGCGCCTCTTGTAAAGGGCAGAACCGGCACTTATGAAGAGCTTTTTACGAGGCTTTCAAAAAAAGGTTACACGAGGGTCCGCGCTGACGGAGCAATGTATTCGCTTGAAGAAAAAATCGTTTTGGACAGATATAAAAAACACACAATTGAAATTGTCGTTGACAGAATAAAACTTTCAAAAGATGTCAGGACCCGCGCGGCGGATTCCGTTGAAACCGCTCTTAAAGAAAGCCGCGGACTTGTCGGAGTGGCGAAAGTAGACAAAGACGGCAAGGTAATTTCTAACGATACTTACAGCGAGCAATATGCCTGCGTAAAATGCGGTTTGAATTTGCCTGAAATAGAACCGCGGTTATTTTCGTTTAATACTCCGTACGGCGCATGCCCCGATTGCGGGGGCCTGGGCAATAAAATAGAAATAGACGAGCGTTTAGTGGTTCCGGATAAAACGCGCTCGGTAAAACAAGGCGCGATTATAGCGTGGTCAGATCCGGTAACGACAAGAACCGGCAGATGGAAAGGCGCGTGGGGCGGATATTATTGGGAACTTATAACGCAAGCCGCCAAAGAGCATAAAATTCCTTTAAACGTTCCGTGGAAAGAGCTCACAAGAACCCAACAGGAAATCTTGCTTTACGGAAGGGACGATTTTGAAGGCGTTATCACCAATATGCAAAGGCGCTATAACGAAACAGAATCTGATTTCGTGCGCGAAGAAATTTTTAATAAGTTTATGGGCAAAAAGCTTTGTCCGACATGCAAAGGCAGGCGTTTAAAAAAAGAAGCGCTTTCCGTGCTTGTAAAAGATAAATCGATAGCCGATGTTACGTCAATGTCTGTTGAGAACGCTGAAAAGTTTTTTACCGGCTTGGAGCTTGGCGAAAAAGATAAAGTCATCAGCAAACCCATTTTAAAAGAAATAAGAGAAAGACTTCATTTTTTAAATAATGTGGGCTTGGGATATTTGAATTTAGACAGAGAAAGCGCCACGCTTTCCGGCGGTGAAGGCCAAAGAATACATCTTGCCACGCAGATAGGCACAGGGCTTACCGGAGTTTTATATGTTTTGGATGAGCCGTCGATAGGTTTGCACCAAAGGGACAACGGCAAGCTTATAGAAACGCTTTTAAAACTTAAAGAACTCGGCAATACTTTAATAGTTGTTGAACACGATGAAGACACAATGCGCGCGGCCGACCACATAATAGATTTAGGCCCAGGCGCGGGAGTGCACGGCGGTAAAATAGTAGGCGAAGGAACAGTTAAAGATCTTGAAAAGGCTCCGCGTTCTTTGACAGGCAAATATTTGAAGGGAGATCTTGAAATACCTCTCCCTAAAAAACGAAAAAATCCTTCGGACAAATGGCTTTCGGTAAGCGGAGCTAAACAGTTTAATCTTAAAAAAATATCAGTTGATATTCCGCTTGGGCTTTTTGCCTGCGTTACAGGCGTTTCCGGAAGCGGAAAATCGACTTTAGTGCACGAAATAATTTATAAAAATCTTGCGAAAAAGATTTACGGCTCAAAAGACGAGCCTGGCGCGTTTGACCAAATGACCGGCGTTGAAAATATAGACAAAGCGGTTATAGTTGACCAGTCGCCAATAGGAAGAACGCCGCGATCAAACCCCGTGACATATACCGGAGCGTTCTCTATAATAAGAGATTTATTCGCAAAGACCGCGTCGGCGAAAGCGCGCGGATATATGCCGGGAAGATTTTCGTTTAATGTCAAAGGCGGAAGATGCGAAAATTGTCAGGGCGACGGAACTTTAAAAATAGAAATGCAGTTTTTGCCGGACGTTTATGTAAAATGCGATGTCTGCGGCGGCAAAAGATTTAACGATGAAACGCTGCAGATAAGATACAAAGACAAAAATATAAGCGAAGTGCTGGATATGACCGTTGAAGAAGGCGCGAAATTTTTTGAAAACATTCCTACGCTTAACAGAATTTTAAAAACGCTTCAAGATGTGGGCTTGGGATATATAAAGCTCGGGCAGCAGGCAAACACTTTATCCGGCGGCGAAGCGCAAAGGGTAAAACTTGCCGCAGAGCTTTCCAAAAGATCAACGGGCAGAACAATGTATATACTTGACGAGCCTACCACAGGGCTTCATTTTGCGGACGTAGGCAAACTTTTAGAAGTTTTGCAGCAGCTTACATACAGCGGAAACACAGTTTTGGTAATAGAACATAACTTAGACGTCATAAAAACCGCGGACTGGATAGTTGACCTTGGGCCTGACGGCGGACAAAAAGGCGGATATTTGGTAGCGCAGGGAACTCCGGAAGAGATAATTAAAAACAGCAAGTCTTACACCGGTTTTTACTTGAAAAAACATATAGAAAGGCAACTTAAAAATCATTGACACCTTATATATAAAAATATAAAATACTAACGTTTTAATGCGTTGTAAAATAAGGGCTTAAAATAAGCCCGAAACGGAGGAAGTAAAGTTATGAAAAAAGTCTTATTAGTTATGTTGCTTGCAGTAGCGGTATTTGCGGTGGGTTGCAAAAAATCAGATATCAATCAGTCAGGAGATGCTGCATCCGCTTCTTCCGGGAAAAATGTCTCTGGCACGACTGCTAACGGCAACAATTATGCCGCCGGCGTTTCGTCAAGAGGCGAGTATGAAGCCAGCCTTAATTTGAAGGTCGTAAACTTTGATTTTGACAAATACGATCTTACGGACACAGCCGTTGCCATATTGAAAGCTAACGCGGTTTATCTTTTGGCAACCCCAGGCGTAAAAATTTTGGTTGAAGGCCATACTGACGACAGAGGAACGGTTGAGTACAACCTCGCTCTCGGTCAGCGCAGAGCGGACGCGGTTAGAAATTTCTACATACAGCTTGGCGTAGCTGCAAACAGAATAGCAACTATTTCTTTCGGTAAAGAAAAGCCGGTAAATCCTGCTGCTAACGAAGAGGCGTGGGCAGCCAACAGAAGAGCCGAAACTAAGCTTGCTGTATCTGCGAAATAAAATTTAGAATTTAAAGAATGAGAAAGTTTGCAGCTTTTACTTTTATCATCGTATCTGCATTTGCGTTCGTTTCCTGTATTCCGGCAAATCAAAAAGATTTGACGGATTTACGCGGAGAAGTATCGCAAATGCAGATACAATTTCAGGAGCTCAGAACAGACAACGCAGATTTGTCCGTTAAAAGCACTTCCGCGTATGGAAATGCTAATGCGCTTACAGAATCAGTCAGAGATTCGCAAAAACAGATAGCGGATCTTTCTCAGAGAGTGTCTTTTCTGGAAGAAAACATAAAAAAACTTTCAGCGCAGATAAACGCATTGCAGACCTCAAACGCGGCGGCGGTTGAAAGTTCTACCCAAAGCGCGGCCGATATAGTTATACCTCCAAGCATTATTGTTTTGCCTTCGGCTGTTTTTCAAACCGCATACGCGGACTATTCAAGCGCCAAATACGATTTAGCTTATTCCGAGTTTGCGGATTTTATAAAACAATTCCCTGCCAGCGAGCAGGCTGCCCAAGCCCAGTTTTTGATGGGCGAGGCGATGTATTCAAAAAAACAATGGCAAAAGGCTATTGACGAATATCAAAAAGTTATCGCAAACTATAAAGATTCCGATATCGCTGTTACCGCAAAACTTAAAACGGCTTTAAGCTATGAGGCCCTCGGCGACAAAGACAGAGCTTTGGCGCTTTTTATAGAAATAGTCCAAAAGTATCCTAATTCTTCCGAAGCTATAACCGCAAAAGAAAAAATCAAACGATATAACAATGAAGCCCAGAAAAGATAATAACTACAATGTCTGGCTATGGTTATGCGTTTCTATAGCCGTGCATCTTTTTGTTGTTGCGGCAATTATTAGTTACTCATTGATTAGCGCATATAGAGAGAAGCAGATTTTTATGTCAATGCCTATAGAAGTCGCTTTTTACGGCGCGCAGCCGCAAGCTGACGAGCCTAAACCTGTTGAAACCAAAACGCCGCCGATAATCGATTTAACTAAAAAGGCGCCGCCTGCAGCAGCGGAGCCTCCTAAAAAAGACGATATTACGGTCAAAAAGGCTGATGACAAAAAAAAGCCTGAACCCGCGAAAAATAATAAAGCCGCGGATATGGTTAAGAAACCG
>Ga0209628_10001717_pt1 | contig 14400 bp, 15 predicted proteins | sample TergutCu122P4_FD_187285 | JGI IMG/M metagenome (GOLD analysis project Ga0209628, IMG submission 187285) | Cubitermes ugandensis P4 segment gut microbial communities from Kakamega Forest, Kenya - Cu122 P4 (SPAdes) (version 2) | ecosystem: Host-associated > Arthropoda: Insects > Digestive system...
CAAAATTATATGCAGATGCGGGTATTTTTGTTTAAAATCAGTCAAAATTTTGATTAAATGCTCAATATCATAATCTTTGTGCGTTATCAAATGTCCGCCGCCAAAATTGAGCCATTTTATCTGCGAAAAATATTTTGAAAATTTATTTTCTACCGCTTTCAACGTCTTTTCCAAATCATAAGATGTTGATTCACAGAGTGTATGAAAATGCAAACCCTCTATTCCTGTGGGCAATTTTTCGCCGATTTTGTCAGTCGTAACGCCAAGCCGCGAACCGGCAGCGCAAGGGTTGTAAAGGTCGGTCTCCACTTCGGAAAATTCGGGATTAATTCGCAAACCACAAGAGATTTTGCCTTCGACTACGCTCAGGCACCGCTGCGGTGGTTGAGCGAAGCGATGCACTGAGTTTATCGAAGTGTCGAAACCACAATTTTTTAATTTTTCAAATTGCGAAATTGAATTGAAAGTTATATGGCTACTTAAACCGCAAATTTCATCAAACTCATCTTCTTGATACACAGGCGAATAGGTATGCGCTTTGCTGCCCATCTCTTTAAAAGCGAGATGCGCCTCTGCAAGCGAACTCGCAGGGGAAACATTAAAATCATATTCGTGAAAAATCGGAAAAATTTTCCACATAGCAAACGCTTTAAAAGCCAAAATAATCTCAACGCCCGCCCTGTCGGCAACAGAACGTATCAGCGCAAGGTTTTTCCGTAATAAATTTTCTTCAATTATATAGCAAGGATTTTTCATTGTTATCTTAAAAAAACAGTTTGCAAAGTTACAAAAATAATTGGCTTGCAAAGCAAAACAAAAAATTGAAAATTATTTTTTGAAAACAGTTGCAAAGATAAAAATTATTTGTACTTTTGCACTTTAATTTCAAAAACAATGATATTATGACAAAAATTATTACACCTCATAAAAGCAGGGTTTCTGTTGATGTTCCGCAGGAATATATCGGTTTGCCTGTGGCAATTACGATGGTGTTGGTTGGTAACAGGCAAAATCAATCAAAAGAAATGAGTGAAGAAACAGCAGAAATTGATACTGACTATATACAACACAAAGAAATAGCAGCCAATGCAGCACCCGAAGGATATATGACACACAAAGAATTTTGGCACGAAGCCGATAAACGTATCATTAACATTTGCAAACAATATGGTGTTTTACAATAAATCGGCTCTTGACGATATCGAAGATATTTTTGTTGGACTGCTTAATTGGACTACAAAAGACAATTTTCAACCGAGAATGTCATTTGAGGAAGTGTGGAACTATCGTAGCAGTTTGTTTGATGAGGGGTTTGATTTAGACAAATTAATTTATCGTTTCAATGCAAAGTTTGAAAGTCATAAGAAATATGGTCAATATGTTCATCGTTTTGATAAAAATAAAAGAACACAATGGTATTATATCTACGATATTGACGAAAAAGGCGACATCTATATAAACAAAATAACCAACAATTATTTAACACAAAATTAAAAATTAGTTGTTAAAAAAATGACGAGGGGTTGTCTTAAATGTGCCATAGCACGCAAAGACGCAAAGAAAAACGCAAAGAGCGCAAAGTTTTTGATATTGATTATCAATACTTTGCGCTCTTTGCGACAATACTTTGCGAACTCTGCGTGAAACAAAAAGCACTTTTGAGACAGGTTCGTCTTTACACTTTCTACTCTTTGTTATTTGAGATTTACAATGTAGTGCATCACTTTTCCATTCGGATAGATTCCGGAAATAAACATTACCTTGTCGTCTGTATCTTCACTGTTTAGTGCATTTGTGTAGGCATCGTTTATGTCTTCTATTGACGAAATAGTTACTCTGTTGATTTTCAAAATAATAAAACCTTTTTCAATGCCCGCTTTTGCAAACAAACCGCTTTTTGATACGCTTTTTACTTGGATACCGCCGTTAAAATCAAACTGATTTCTAATTTGTCTGCTTACCTCTTCAAACTCTGCGCCAAGTACGCCGGTATCGGCACCCTTCACAATATTTGTGTTGCCGGAACGGTTTTTCAGTTTTATTGTTAAATTTTGCACTTTGTCTTTGCGGTTTATTGTAACTTCTATGTTATCTCCCGGACGATAACGTCCCACCTGCTCTTGCAGTTGCGCTACGCTTTTTACCTTTGTGCCATTAACAGCAGTGATTATGTCGCCCTCTTTTATGCCTGCATCTGCTGCTGCGCTGCCGCTCTGCACGCTTGCCACATACGCACCGTCAAGGGTTTCAAGTTTTTTCTCTTTGGCAAAAGCATCGTCAATATCGCGAATCTGTACTCCCAGAACTGCTCTTTGCACCACCCCAAACTCTTTCAAGTCAGAAACAACTTTGCTGACAATAGTTGTAGGTACGGCAAAAGAATATCCTGCATAAGTTCCTGTTTGCGAGGCGATTGCAGTGTTAATTCCTACAAGTTCGCCTGCAATATTCACAAGTGCGCCGCCGGAATTTCCGGGATTTATTGCCGCATCTGTTTGAATAAACGACTCAATTTTCATCTCTGCATCTAAAATATTGATGCTGCGTGCTTTTGCACTAACAATGCCCGCCGTAACTGTTGATGTGAGGTTAAACGGGTTGCCAACCGCAAGCACCCATTCGCCGACTTTAAGATTATCGGAATTGCCGAACACTATTGGAGAAAGTCCTTTTGCGTCAATTTTTAGCAGAGCAATGTCTGTGTTTGGGTCTGCGCCGATAACTTTTGCCTCGAAAGTACGTTTGTCGTTGAGCGTAACCTCAATTTTATCCGCTTTTTCAACAACGTGATTGTTTGTAACAATGTAACCGTCAGCAGAAATTATCACGCCTGAGCCAGACCCCATTTGCTCGCGTTCAGGAATTTCCTGCTGCCTGCCGTTGTCGGGTCGTCCGAAAAAATACTCGAAAAACGGGTCGTTGAAAGGATTGCTAAAACCGCCCCCGCCAAAGCGTTGCCCTTTAATTTTGTACTTCGTTTTAACGTGAACAACACTATGCACGGTTTTTTCTGCCGCAAATGTAAAGTCGGTCGGCTCAAAATTTACATTGCTAAAAGAGGCAAACGAAGTAGGTGTTGTGTTGGTTGAATAGGTTGATGCCGATTTTTTGTTGTAATGATTAAAAATCAGCACCGTTGCAAAACTTGTGCCAACGCACAAAGCAATCATTAATAATCCTAATAATAAATTTTTACGTTTCATTTTTTTAGTTAATAAGTTTGTTTATTGTATTGAGTATTGAGTATTGAGTATTGAGTAGTGAGTATGAATAGTGAATAGTGAATAAAATTTTTGTTTGTTGGTTGTCGGTTGTTGTTTGTGGTTTAACAACAACCAACAAACATCAACCAATAACCAATTCTTAACTCTTAATTCTTAACTCTTAATTCTTAATTTCTAACTTCTAACTTCTAACTTCTAACTTCTAACTTCCTTTTTCGGCTGCAAAAATAATATATTTTTCCTTAATAATCAAATTTTTTAAAAATAAAAAGTTAAAATTTAATGTTTTTAACTTTATAATTGGTTTTTATTGTTAAAAAATATTTTGTGTAACAAAAAAAAGAAAATGGTACTTTTAAGACATACTCATTTTCTTTAAACAAACGTTGTGGAGATTAGGGAAGTCGAATCCCTGACCTTTTGACTGCCAGTCAAACGCTCTAACCAACTGAGCTAAACCCCCGTTTTTTGTTTCAAGTGCAAAATTACAAAAAAATTTTTAGTTATCAGGCACAATATAATCATTTTTTTATTTTTTGTGAAAAATATTTTGCCGCAAGTTGTTTTTTTCTCTCTGTTTAACTACAATTTTTGATAAAATATTTGTGAAAAAAAAATAAAAAGGGCAAGCAAAATACATCGCACCGCTACGACCTTCTACCCTTGCTGCTATCACACCCTGGGGGATTCAAAGGGAGCTGGTCGTGTATGACCTACCCGACTGCAAAGGTACAACTTTTTATTTAATTACAAAAGAATTAACCCAAAATTTTGAAAATTTTTTTTATAATTAAATTTTTTGTAATTTTGCAATAAAATTAAACGGTATTGTTAAACTTGTATAGATTGTCATTGCGGGCTTGACCCGCAATCGCTAAAATTTCAAGCGATTTTTTCCCTGCGGTCAAGAGTACTTCTGCTTTCGCAGGAATGACAAAATGGAAAAAAAACAATACTAAATTAACAATACCAATTAAACAAATGTAAATTAATTATGAAAAGAATTGTTTTATTCACTTTATTTTTGTCGGTTTATTCGGCAATTTTTGCGCAATATAACCAAAAATTTAATGCTTATATTGCAAAATACCGCGATTTGGCTATTCGCGAGCAACAACTTTATGGCATTCCTGCAAGCATAACAATGGCGCAAGCACTGCTTGAATCACAAGCAGGCGAAAGTATGATTGCTGTTAAAGGATTTAACCATTTTGGCATTAAATGCGGCTCTGATTGGAGTGGAAAAACCATATACAAAGATGATGACAACCTTCAAGATTGCTTCAGAAAATATGCGCATGTTGAAGAGTCGTTTTCAGACCATTCGCTTTTTTTAAAACGTATTCGATATGCTTTTTTGTTTGATTATCAATTAGATGACTATCAATCTTGGGCAGAAGGGCTAAAAACTGCAGGATATGCTACCGACAAAGATTATGCTTCAAAATTGATAAAAATTATTGAGGACTACAATCTTAATGCACTTGTGTATGAAAAACCGACACCTGAAAAAGAGGATTGGGATATAAAAGCCAACGACAAAAATTCAGTTGTAAAACTTTTAGTTAAAAAAGAAAACAACAGTGTAAAATGCTATCAATTACGAAAAGATGCTACCATTGCTGAGGTGTCGGCGGTTTTGGGCAAAAGCAAAAAATCGCTGCTTTATTATAATGATATGTTTGAAGACAAAGTTTTGAAAGCAGGAACTTATGTTTATGTTGCAAAGAAGGCAGACAAAGTTTATGTTGGACGTTATAAGCACGTTGTAGGGGAAGGCGAAAGTATGCACTCTATTTCACAAAAATATGGAGTTACGCTAAAATCTCTATACAAAAATAATGGAATACCATACGGCGCAATCGCTATTACAGGGCAAACTTTGTATTTAAAATAAAGGCGAAGGGTAAAAGGCGAAAGGCGAAAGACGAAAGACGAAAGGCGAAAGACGAAAGGGAAAAGATGAAAGATGAAAGATTAAAGACAAAAGATTAAAGACAAAAGAAAAAAATAATTTTTTAAACCTTAAACTTTTAAACCTTAAACTATAAACTACTCAATACTCATTAATCATTAATCATTAATCAATACTCAATACTCAATACTAACAAATGAAAAAACTTTTAATTTTACCGTTTCTTTTTGTTGCGCTTTTTGCAAATTCGCAGCAATTAATTTTGTCCGATTCGGCGCAGGTCAGTGTTCTTACCGCCGAGCCGAGTGCGCCTGTTTATGCCCGTTGGGGACACACCGCTATCAGAGTTTTGGACGAACAAAACAAAATTGATTGGGCGTATAACTACGGAATTTTTGATTTTTCCGATTATTTTAAATTTATAATAAATTTTGTTCAAGGCAAAACCGACTATCAACTTGGTATTTGGAATGCCGTATATTTTTTTGAAAGTTATTCTGATAGAAAATCGGCTGTCTATGAGCAAGTTTTGAATTTAACAAAAGAGGAAAAACAGCAACTTTTTGATGCCCTGCAAAAAAACTATTTGCCCGAAAACCGTATATACCGCTACAATTTTGTGTATGATAATTGTGCTACACGTCCTTTTGATATGATTATTAAAGTGCTGCATACCACGCCGATAATCACATATTCGCATAAAACAACATCTTACCGAGTAATTTTTGATGAATTTGTCGGCGTTAATACATGGGACAGGTTTGGGATAGACCTGCTTATCGGACGTGAAGCAGACAAACCTATTGGAGAGGACGAAGTTGTTTTCGCTTTGCGTGCATTTCCATTATACACAAAGATGATACTCAACAGTATAACTTTGGAAAACGACACTGTTTCAAAACCATTAATCACTGATACACAAAAAGTTACAAATTTTTCATTGCAAATACCGCAGGAAAAAGGAATTTTTAGTCCAAATGTTGTTTGTTGCGCTATTTTGGTGCTGCTTATGCTGTTAAGTTTTTGGGGTTGGAAAAATAAATTTGATTTTATTGCGCTTGATTTTTTGCTGTTTTTGATTTCGGGTTTAGTTGGCACAATAATTTTTTATTTGATGTTTTTTTCGGTTCATCCGCTTGTCTATCCAAATTTTAACTTCTTGTGGCTCAATCCGTTACAACTGATTTTTGCTTTTGCAATCTTAAAACAGTCGTGGCGCAAACCGCTTTCATATTTTGCACTTTTCAACACATTTACCACGCTTTTGGCGGTAATTGTCTGGGCAACACGTTTTCAAGGCATGCACCCCGCATTTTTGCCGCTAATGGCAATCTATTTGGTGCGCTCAATTTTGTTTTTTCAAAATAATATTAAATCTTAACTAAAAAAATATGATTATCGCAGTAGATTTTGACGGAACGATTGTGGAAGACGCTTACCCGATGATTGGCAAGCCAATTCCGTTTGCTGTTGATGTTCTTCGCAAACTTGCAAACGAAGAGCATCATCAACTTGTGCTTTGGACAGTGCGCACAGGCAAACAACTTGACGAGGCAATAGAATATTGCCGTGAAAACGGCGTGGAATTTTATGCACACAACAAACTTTATCCCGATGAAGACGAGCAAAATTATTTTTCACGCAAACTTTGTGCCGATATCTTTATTGACGATAGAAATGTTGGCGGCTTGCCGGATTGGGGGTTGATTTATGATATGATAACAAAAGGGAAAAATTGGGAAAACGCTTTTGAACTTCAAAACGAACTTCCACCGAAAAAAAGAGGACTTTTTGAAAAAATGTTTGGTTAATTAGTAGAGAATAGAGAATAGAGAATAGTGAATAGAGAATAATTGTGATGTGCCTTCGGCGTGATAAATTGTGATGTGCCTTCGGCGTGATACATAGTTATAAGTTGTTTAGTTGCAGTGTTACAATTTATCACTATTTATCACTATTTATCACATAAATAACTATTAATAATGCAAATCATAGTCAATCATTTAATCATTATAATCAAAGTTCAAAATATTAACTAAAAAACTATTATCAAAATGAAAAAAACTATTTTCTTGGCAGCAATATTGATTGCTGCATTGGGCTTCACAGGTTGTGGCGGCTCAGACAAAAACGGCGGCAGTTTAAAAATTGACGCAAAGGTTGAAAACGGCGCAAACTATAACAACCTGGTTGACGAAGTACGCGCTGTGGGCTACATTAATTGGAGCGGCGGTAAAGAGGATATTATAATTGCTACTGCGCCATATAAAAACGGCGGATTTAAAATAACACTGCCGAAAAAAATTGACGACAGGTTGTTAGAATATTACTATGATATGTTTTCGGAAGTTCCTTACTGTACTGTAAGCAACAAAGATGTTAAAAGCACAGCTATTGAGGAATTTCAAGCATTCAAAAACGATTCGCTTGTTGGTCGTTTTTACTGTGTATATAAAAGTCCTAATACTACTGTATCTTGTTTTTATTTATTTGTTGATGACGACTGTAAGGTTTCCGGCTCTTTTTCTCAAACAGGTGGTGACGGTACTATAGTGGAATTTATCGTTGATTTGAACCTGAAAAAGGGCTGGAATACGACCTATTATATCGTTATAAAGAGAGTTGGTATTGCAACTATAGAATTGACAACCAAAAAACCGGCTTTTGACTTAGTATGGTATTTTGAACACGGCAGTTCTTCTGCACCTTCAAAAGATGCGAAACCGTTTAAATAACCAGAACAAAGAGCAAAGAACAAAGAGCAAAGACAGGGAAGTGGTTCTTTGTAGTTATTAATAGTTATTTATGTGATAAATAGTGATACATAGTGATAAATTGTAACACTGCAACTAAACAATGTATCACAATTTATCACGCCGAAGGGTAGTCCCCCTCTAACTCCCCCGAAGGGTAGCCCCCCTCAATCCCCCCGAAGGGGGGAGGTTTAGGGAAGTGCAAACAACATTTTCAGTGGGTAGCACCTAACTCCCCTCCCTTTTGGGGAGGGGCTGGGGGAGGGGCTTAACAAAGAGCAAAGAGCAATACTTCGACTTCGCTCAGTAACCAAGAACAAAGACATTTTTATTTAAGATTTTAGATTTACGATTAGATTTTTTGTTTGTCGGTTGTTGTTTGTTTATAAAACATCAAGCAACAAGCAACAAACAAAAAACAACAATCTTACTCACTACTCAATACTCAATACTAATGAAAAATCACTTTTACACAGTTTGGAAAGGACGAAAAACAGGCATTTTTAACTCTTGGGAAGAGTGCAAAGAGCATACTTTTGGTTTTAAAGGGGCGCAATACAAGGGCTTTCCAACAAAAATTGAGGCGGAAAACGCTTTGAAAAAACCATATTGGTCTTTTGTTGAAAAAAAAACGCTGAAAATTGACAAAAACATCGAAACGCCAAGCATTGCCGTTGATGCGGCTTGCAGCGGAAATCCCGGCGACATGGAATATCGCGGCGTTTGGACTGATTCGGGCAAACAAATTTTTCGCAGCAAAGTATATAAAAACGGCACAAACAATATCGGCGAATTTTTGGCTATCGTGCATTGTTTGGCTCTTTTGAAACAGCAAAACAGCGATTTGCCAATCTATTCCGACAGTGTCAATGCGCAACTTTGGGTAAAAAACTGTAAATGTAAAACCAAACTTGAAAAAAATGAGGAAAACGAAGAACTTTTTGACCTCATTGCAAGGGCTGAAGTTTGGCTAAAAGAAAATTCCTACACAAATAAAATTCTCAAATGGAACACAGAGAATTGGGGCGAAATACCCGCTGACTTCGGTAGGAAATAGGCAAAAATTTTTGTGTTCTTTATCTCAATAAAAATTGAAATTTATCAACGTTTTTCAAGGCAATGCCTGTTCCACGCGCCACTGCTCTTAGCGGGTCGTCTGTAACGTGAAACTGTATTTGAATTTTGTCATACAGGCGTTTTGCAAGTCCCCTCAACAACGCACCGCCTCCTGCAAGATGAATGCCGTTTTTAACCAAATCGGCGTAAATTTCCGGCGGAGTGGACTCTAATGCAGAAAGAATCGCCGTCTCTATGCGTGCTATTGATTTATCTAAACTGTGTGCTATTTCTGTGTAAGTTATAGGGGTTTCCATTGGTAGAGAAGAAGAACGGTTTGGTCCGTGAACTGTGTATTGTTCGGGTTCTTCTCCTTTTGGCAAAGATGTAGTAGCCGCCCCAACGTGAAATTTTATCTGTTCGGCGGTTTTTTCGCCGATTTTCATATTATATTGACGGCTCATATAGTCCATAATATCCTGTGTAAATTCATCGCCGGCAATTTTAAGCGAGCGGTATGCTACCAAGCCGCCGAGCGAGATTACTGCAATTTCTGTTGTACCTCCGCCAATATCAACAACCATATTTCCTTCCGGTGCTTCCACGTCGAGACCGATGCCGAGCGCAGCAGCCATTGGCTCATAGATAAGGTAAATTTCACGTCCGCCGGCTTGCTCTGCACTGTCGCGGACAGCGCGGATTTCAACCTCTGTACTGCCCGAAGGAATACCTATAACCATTTTTAATGATGGCTTAAAAATACGGTTTTGGTTGGGAATCATCTTCATCATTCCTCTAATCATCATTTCCGCAGCGTTAAAATCGGCAATAACACCGTCTTTTAACGGACGGATTGTGCGCATTTTGTCGTGAGTGCGTTCGTGCATTTTCTGTGCCTCCTTGCCGATGGCAATCATTTTGTCGGTACGCGTGTCAAGCGCAATGATAGATGGTTCATCAACTACAATTTTGCCGTTGCAAGTGATAATTGTGTTTGCTGTCCCCAAATCAAGGGCTATTTCTTGTGTTAAAGAAAAAAACTTCATATATAATTTTTTTTAAATATTTAATTACGAAAATCAAAATGCAAAATTACAAAAAAAAAATTAAACATAAAAACCGAATTAATAACAAAAATAACTTTTACTTTTTATCCCTTAGTTCTTTGTGGTTTTTATCTTTTTCTGAAATAATCATTTGATTTTCAGGCACTTTCCATTCAATTTTTAAATCGCTGTCGAAAAGTGAAATGCCGTCTTCGGCTTGCGGATTGTAGAGATTATCACATTTATATGAAAAGATTGCCGTTTCGCTCAGCACCGAAAAACCGTGTGCAAAACCACGCGGAATAAAGAATTGCAAATGATTTTCGTCCGAAAGTTCTATGCCGTGCCACTGCCCAAAAGTGGGCGAATTTGGACGAATATCTACCGCCACGTCCCAAACCTTGCCCGAAAGCACGGTTACGAGTTTTGCCTGAGCATCATCGCCGCGCTGAAAATGCAGTCCGCGCACCACGCCATAAGACGATTTTGATAAATTATCCTGAACAAAAGTTGTTTTTAAATTTTGTTCAAAAAACTTTTTTTGATGATATGTTTCATAAAAATAACCCCTTTCATCAAAAAAAACTCTCGGTTTTATAATAATTAAGTCCTCTATTTCCGTTTTTATTATTTCCATAAAAAATATTTACGATTTTTTGTTGGTTGTTGTTGGTGTCATTGCGGGCTTGACCCGCAATCGCTTTTTTAAAAAGCCATTGGTTAAAACCAACGTCTATTGATTTGGTACAAATCGGTTAAAAAATAGATTTAGTTTTTTGTCCCCCAATCGCTGCGCCACTTCAACTACGCTCAGTGCAGGTTTATTGGGGGTTATTGTTTGTTTCATTCTTCATTTTACATTCTACATTCTACATTCTACATTCTTCATTCTTCATTTTACATTCTTCATTATTCACTACTTACCACTAATATATGGAAGGTATAATTTTTTAAATTATTTCAATACCTGTTTTTTTAATTTCTTCAATAAAAGGGTCGCTCTCTTCAAAATAGTCGGTCGGGTAGGTTTGAGATTCTATTCTGATGTATGGTTTTTTTATGCCAATATATGGAAAAAGTTTTTTATCTAAAAAACTGACACCTGTAAAATTGTCTGCTACCAAAGCAACATCAATGTCCGACCACTCGTGTTGCGTTCCTTTTGCAAACGAGCCAAAAAGTATAACTTTGCGTAGATTAACACCTTGCTGGTTAATCTCTTTCGCATAGTTTCTAACAGTTTTTATTGCACCATTTTTAGTAAGCATTCTCTTATTTCTTTAACTTTTTTTAATTGTATCTCAGTGAATTGTTTTGTGCAAACTTTGTAAATTCTACTTATATAATCTGGATAGCGGGTAGAAAGTTGAAAATTATTAAAATCTTCTAAAAAATTCATATCTTCTTTGCCCAAATCAATATTTGACTGCTCTAAAAGCCAAATTAAATTGTGAATTTTTGGTGGTATATTTTCTTCGTGATTTTTTACCCAATTTGCTTTTGCCAATTTTTCCAAAGTCAAATGAGACCAAAACAAGCATTGTAGATACTTTTTGCCATTAAAGAGCACTTCAACAGAACCCCAATCGTCTTCCGCCGTATTAACCCAATAATCAATATGTTGCTCTTTTGTAAGCATAATTTTTTTATGATTTTTTTGCAAAGGTATAAAATGTTTATGATTTTGTAATCATTATTCACTAATCATTATTCACTATTCACTAAAAATGTACATTTCCGAAGGGACTAAACGCGGCAGTGCAACAAGAACTTTCGGTTCGATATTTTTTGCGGCAAGTGCATTTTGTACGGCATTAAAAGCAAGTTCCGGCGTGTTGTTGTCGCCGCTGATATGGCAGAGAAAAACGTGCGAAAGATTTTCGTGCCAGTTATCTGCCAAAAAATTAGCAGTATGCACATTGCTCAAATGCCCTGTGTGACTGCTGACACGCTGTTTTAAATGATACGGATAAGTACCCGTTTTTAGCATATTTTCATCATAATTTGCTTCAATAACAAGATAATTTGCCTTTGCAATATGGTCTGCCGCCTCTTTGCCCACAAACCCCAAGTCGGTAGCAATTACGATTGATTGATTACCGTAAGTTATTGTGTAACCCATTGCATCGCTTGCATCGTGGCTCACAGGAAACGACTGAATCGTAAAATCCCGAATTGTAAGCGTGTCGCATTTTTTGAAAATCTTGCGGCAGGAAGTTGGTTTCGGCTCAATCTGCGAATTTCGGTTAATGCCGCTAAAAACCTCTGCGGTAGCGTAAATCGGAATGTTTTGTTTTTCGCTGAAAACACCAACATATTTAGCGTGGTCAAAATGGTCGTGGGTAAGAAAAATTCCAAAAATCTTGTCCAAAGATAGATTATGCTCTTTCAACGAGTGCTTAACTTGTTTTACCGGCATTCCGGCATCAAATAGAAAACCGTAATTGCCATTACCCACATAATAGCAATTTCCACTGCTGCTGCTGCCAAAACTTAAAAAGCGTAAGCGTTCCATCTCTTTGATTCAATATTTTTTTTAATTTTTTTTAATCTGCAAAATTAACATTTTATTTCAATATTAAAAAATTTTGAATCCAAATTTTAATTTTTTTTTGTACCTTTGCGGAAAATAGTAAAATCGTAAATTATGTTGTTATGTCTGAAAATTACTCATCAAAACCTCGAAAGGACTCGTTTTTTAATCTCTATTTTACCTCCACAATAAGCATTGCTCTTGCACTTTTTATGGTGGGTTTGGTGGCGTTTTTGCTGCTTTGGGGTTCGTATGCAGCGAGACACACAAAGGAAAATGTTGTGATTGCGCTCGTGTTGCACGATAGCACACAAAACTCTGATATTCAACGAGTTGAAAATTATCTTAAAAGCGTTGATTTTATCAAAAAATATCAGTATATCAGCAAAGATGATGCTTTAAATCATCGTATTAGAGATTTAGATGATGACCCAAGCGAATTTTTGGGTTACAACCCGCTCAAAGCGTCATTTGAGGTAAATCTCAAAGCGGAATACGCCAACGAGGACTCGTTGAAATGGCTTGAACCTAAACTGCGAATTTATGATTTTATAGAAGATGTTGTCTATCAAAAAGATATGATTTCGGCGTTGAATTTGAACGTGCAAAGAATTTCCGCAATTTTGCTTTTGGCGGCAGCGTTTATGCTTTTAATCGCTATAATATTGATTAACAACACGATACGAATATCAATTTACTCAAAACGTTTTGTCATAAACACAATGAAACTTGTCGGCGCAAAGGCGTGGTTTATACGCAAACCGTTTCTTAAAAAGTTCGTATTCAACGGTTTTATCGCCTCGTTTTTGGCAACAGCGGGCTTGTTTGGCATCGGCTATTACCTCAAACAACTTGACAACTCTTTACCGCTTTACGATTGGCAGTTTTTTACTCCAATAGTGATTTTGGTCTTCGTTATCGGCTTCATTATCAGTTTTTTTGCCGCACTTTTTGGAATAAACAGATATATCAGAATGAAGTCAGACGATTTATATTTTATATAGGAATACGAAAAAAATAATTTATAACAGTTTTTTTACCACAAAGGACACAAAGTAAATTTTAATTTACTTCTTTGCGCTCTTAAAAAAGTGCCATTTTAAATGCAAAGGTCGCAAAGTATTTTTTCTTTCGGCTTTTCAAGTCGCAAAGAACGCAAAGTATTGATAGTCAATATCAAAAACTTTGCATTCTTTGTGTTTTATTAGTGTTTTTATGCTATGGTGCTTCCCCTTAACCCCTACTTTGCATAACTTATCGCTCTTGTTTCGCGTATAACAGTAATTTTTACCTGTCCAGGATAGGTCATTTCGTCTTGAATTTTCTTTGCCAAATCGAATGACAGCGTTTCAACCGCTTTGTCATCAACCCTGTCTGCGCCTACGATTACACGCAGTTCGCGACCCGCCTGAATAGCATAAGTTTTCTGCACTCCGGGGTACGAAAGTGCAAGCGTTTCCAAATCCTTAAGACGTTTCATATACGACTCAACAATTTCGCGGCGTGCGCCCGGACGTGCGCCGGAGATAGCATCGCACGCCTGCACAATCGGCGCAAGCAACGTTTCCATCTCTACTTCTTCGTGGTGTGAGCCGATAGCATTGCAAATGTCGGGTTTTTCATTGTATTTTTCCGCCAACTGCATACCAAGAATTGCGTGCGGCAAATCTGGCTGATTATCAGGCACTTTGCCGATGTCATGGAGCAGTCCTGCCCGTTTCGCTTTTTGCGTGTTTAGACCAAGTTCCGATGCCATAATTGCGCAAAGGTTTGCCGTTTCACGCGAGTGTTGCAGCAAATTTTGTCCGTAAGATGAACGGTATTTCATTTTGCCCACCATTCTGATAAGTTCGGGGTGCAAGCCGTGAATACC
>Ga0209628_10001718_pt1 | contig 14399 bp, 13 predicted proteins | sample TergutCu122P4_FD_187285 | JGI IMG/M metagenome (GOLD analysis project Ga0209628, IMG submission 187285) | Cubitermes ugandensis P4 segment gut microbial communities from Kakamega Forest, Kenya - Cu122 P4 (SPAdes) (version 2) | ecosystem: Host-associated > Arthropoda: Insects > Digestive system...
TTTGCAAAGGCATTGATGATATCCCCGATATTTTGCCCGAAACGCGCCAAAGCGTGAAAGAATTGTACGAAAAAGAGGGAATTGAAGGTGTGCGAATGTTGCTAAAAATACTTGATTATCAGCATTATAAAGAGGTTGATTTGAAAAATGTAAAACGAATGTTGCACGCATTGGAAATTTGTATGCAGACAGGTAAGCCATTTTCAGATTTTCGCAAAAATAGCGTAAAACAGCGTTCTTTTAATATTGTAAAAATCGGTTTGAACTGCGAGCGAGAAAAATTGTACGAAAGAATTAACCTGCGCGTTCTCAAAATGATTGAGCAAGGGCTTGAACAGGAGGTGTTTAACCTGAAAGACAAGCGGCATCTCAACGCTTTGGATACGGTCGGTTACAAGGAACTTTTTGCATATTTTGACGGCGAATATTCCCTTGAGCGCTCCGTTGAGTTAATCCAGCGAAACACGCGCCACTACGCCAAAAAGCAACTTTCGTGGTTTAACCGCGATAAAAGCATAAATTGGTTTGATATTACCGAACAGGATAAAATTTTGGAGTTTGTTTCTTAAAAAAATTATTTTGCAGCGGCTTTTCCAATTCTGTTCCAACGAATTTTTCCGCTGAACCAGCCCTTATCTTTGTCAAGCGAGAGCCAAACAAAAACAGGCCGTCCAACGATATGGTCTTCCGGCACAAAACCCCAAAAACGAGAATCAAGCGAATTGTGGCGATTGTCGCCCATCATCCAATAGTAGTTCATTTTAAAAGTGTAACTACTTGATAATTTGTTATTTATATAAATATTGCCATCTTTTACTGTAAGAGTATTTCCTTCATAATTTCTGATAATATGCTCATAAATAGGCAAATTATTCAACGTTAAATCAACCGTTGCGCCGCATTTTGGCATTGCCAAAGGACCAAAATTATCTCTGTTCCAACGATAATTTGCATTCAACGGAAAGACCTTGCCACTATTATCAGACGGCTCAATCACAACTTTTGTGATATAATTCAACTTTTCAACTTTATTTTTAACCTCTTTTGTCATTGGAAAACGATAGACAGGCAATTTTTTGTTTTCAACAGAATCGTAATTATAACCCTCCAATTTTCTGTCCTCTTTGCTGATTTTAAGTTTATCAAAAAATGTTTCATTCAACGATGTTCCGTCTGTTTGCACAAAATAATTATATTGCACACCATCAAAATCTTTTTCTATTTTTCCATTGATAAAAATCTGATTATCAATAATTTGCAAAGTATCTCCCGCAACAGCAACACAACGCTTTACATAATTTTCGCGTCTATCAACAGGTCGCCAAATAACATCGCCAAATTCTGATTTATTGTTCCATACATTTTCGCGTCCATAATAATAGCAAAGCGAGTAATAATCGGGGTTATTTACCTTTACAGGCACGGTGTCGCCCGCAGGAAAATTGAACACCACAATATCGCCGCGCTCAATCTTATCCCACCCCTTCAAACGGCGGTATTCCCACTGCGGTTTTTCAAGATACGACTTGCAGTTTAAAATCGGCAGCGTGTTTTGCACAAGCGGCAGCGACAGCGGCGTATTCGGCACTCTTGCGCCATAACTTGCTTTGCTCACAAGAAGAAAATCGCCCACAAGCAAACTTTTTTCCAACGAAGAGGTCGGAATTTGGTAGTTTTGAAACAGGTAAGTGTTAATAAAATATACCGCCACAAGTGCAAAAACAATCGCATCAACCCAACTCATTATTGAGCGGAAGGTCTTATTTTTCGACTCTTTCCACCAAGTGTACGGCACAAATTTTGTGATAAATACATCAAAAATCAGCGGCAAAAGCAGCAGCCACCAAAAATTGCCAACCCAGACAATAAATAAAACAAAAATCAGCCCCCAAAATGCAAATTTGAGCCAATCTTTTAATGGTTTTTTCAATCTATCTTTCATTTTTTTTAGAACCAAGAACCAAGACATAAGAGCCAAGACAATTGGATTTTTTTTGATTTTTTATTAAACTGCAAAGTTACAAATTTATTGTGTAATTTTTGGATTTATGAATGTAAATTGTGTAAATCTTGTTAATTATGATAAAAATAAAAGCCATATATGGTAGAGAAACAAAAAAAAAGAACTTTTCACAAAGTTCTTTTGTCTATTATGTATTAGTTTTTTTTAAGGTAAAAAAGATTAGGTTTTAATAGTGCAAATTAAACACTTTTATTTTAATTCTGTATATTATTTTTATATGTTATATAGCATACTTTATCTTTTTTCTTAAAAAAATTTATTATTATTATTATTATTGTATAGATTTGATTATAAGTAATTTATGTTTTTTATTATTGATATATTATATATTTTTTCATAAAAAAATCAATTTTAGTTTATAAGTTAATTTATAAAATTGATGTTTTTTATAAAAATAGATTAAAATGGTGTTAAAAAAGAAGTAATTTTGTTGTAAAAATGTGAAAAAAAAATATATATTTATGTTAGAAAAAACTTTTTTATTTAAAATATTGATAATCAAATAAATAATTAATTTTTTATTTTTTTTTTGTAAAAAAAATAAAAAATATTTTGTAATTAAAAAAAAAGTATTACCTTTGCACCCTCAAATCAGTGATAACTGAAACAAAAACGGTGTGGTAGTTCAGCTGGTTAGAATACGTGCCTGTCACGCACGGGGTCGCGGGTTCGAGTCCCGTCCATACCGCAAAAAAGTAACTATCTGATAATTAGATAGTTATTTTTTTTAATATTAAGTGTAACAATCTTTAAATCTTTAAATCTTTAAATCTTTTGGGGATTTCAATAGACCACCGTATTCCAAGCATTGATGGCTTGTTCCAAGAATAAATTGGACGGCAAATGGTCTGGATAGTGCGTGCAATTTTTAAAAATTTATCGTTGTTTTTCGGTTTTTTGTTTGAAACAGTATTAATTACGCTAATTCTTGCACGTCTAAAATGCGCCTGCTCACCTCTGGCAATAATATCTTTTGAGTCATATTTTATCATAAGTGTCTCATAATCAGCATTTCCAAAATGCAAAAGATATAAGTTTTTGTCAATATAAAAATTATGACTGCGTACTCTGTGAAAACCGCGCCCCCATCGAACTGGCTTTGCAATAATATTTGTTTTTGTAAAACGTGAATTAATCAAAGCATAATTGCGTTGCTGCAAAATCGGTTTTGTTTTATCAAGAGGCAATTCATTTTTCAAATGTTGTCCAACATCAAGCCCAAGTGCCGAAACTGAGGTTTTAACTTCTAAAGAGGATAAATATTCCGCCAACCTCTTTCCTGTATTTGTATCAACTATCAAAAACTCGTCAGAATCACAACCGATAACCAAATCGTAACCGTTTTTGAACAATTCTGCTGCACGATTTGACAAAAAATCTAAACGCTTTTTTTCTGCCTCAACAACTCTAATTCCCTGTTTTTCAACAATTTTCACATTTGCTTTTCCTGCCTCTGACGGTATTTTTTGGTCTAAACCGTCTAAATAAATATACAAATTTTCTTCGCCAAACTCTTCACCGTAATATTTTATCCAACGGTTGAGAAAAAACTCATCATTGCGAGCCATCGTTATAACTGCTATTTTCATAAATTAAAAGTTAAAAACTATCTAAAAACAATTTCTTTTACCAAAAAAACACCTGCTTCATCATTTAGTCGGGTAATCAATGTGTTGCGTTGCATCAATAAATTTGAGCGCAAAGGCGCAGAATTTACCTTAAAAAAAAGCGTTTTGTTATCAAATTTAATTTCAGAAAAATATGAACATAAAACTTTACCCAAAACTTTAGGAACAATCGCTGTTATAAGATTATTTTCCAAATATTTTAAATAAAAATCATCACCATACTCTGTTCGTAGTGAGTATAACAACAATTTTTGTGTTATTTGAGACGGCTCCTTACGTTTCATAATTTTTGTTATTTTTTTTTATTAATTATATTTTTTGCAAAATGCTTTTCATACTTACTTCTTTATCAATAATCTGGTATAAATCAGATATTTGCACTCTTTGCTGTTCCATTGTGTCGCGGCGGCGAATGGTAACGGACTGGTCTTCAAGCGTTTGATGGTCAATAGTGATGCAAAACGGTGTGCCGATTGCGTCCTGTCGGCGGTAACGCTTGCCGATACTGTCCTTTTCATCATAAGCAGTTTTAAAATCAAATTTTAACAAATTCATAACCTCTTTTGCCTTTTCGGGCAAACCGTCTTTTTTGATTAATGGCAAAACCGCAACTTTATTTGGCGCAAGTACGGCAGGCAAATGCAAAACAACTCGTGTTTCGGTTGCTAAGCCTGTCGAAGCATCACCTCCGTCCAACTGCTGTTCTTCATAACTTGCAGCCATTATCGAAAGGAACGTTCTATCAACGCCAATCGAGGTTTCAATAACGTAAGGCACATAATTTTCATTTAATTCGGGGTCAAAATACTTGATGTTTTTGCCCGAAAATTTTTCGTGCTGCGAAAGGTCAAAATCGGTGCGGGAATGAATGCCCTCAACCTCTTTGAAACCAAACGGCATTTCAAACTCAATGTCAGTGGCGGCATTGGCGTAATGCGCAAGTTTGTCGTGGTCGTGAAAACGATATTTGTGGTCGCCAAGTCCGAGTGCTTTGTGCCATTTCAAACGAAATTCTTTCCAATACTCAAACCATTTCATCTCCTCGCCCGGACGAACAAAAAATTGCATTTCCATCTGCTCAAATTCGCGCATACGGAAAATGAATTGCCGCGCAACTATCTCATTTCTAAACGCTTTACCTATTTGTGCAATGCCAAAAGGAATTTTCATTCTGCCTGTTTTTTGCACGTTAAGAAAATTAACGAAAATTCCCTGCGCAGTTTCGGGACGAAGATAAATTTTTGTTGCGCCGTCAGCCGTAGAGCCAATTTCGGTAGAAAACATAAGGTTAAATTGACGAACATCAGTCCAGTTTTTTGTTCCCGAAATTGGACAAACAACCTCATAATCAACGATAATCTGTTTTAATTCTTCCAAATTATTATCGTTCAACGCATTGGCAAAACGAGTGTGCAAGACGCTTTTTTTCTCTTTATTTTCCAAAATTCGCGGGTTGGTTTCTCTAAACAGTTTTTCGTCAAAATTTTCACCGAAACGTTTAGCCGCTTTTTCTACCTCTTTTTCAATTTTATCATCAAATTTTGCCAAAAGGTCTTCAATGAGCACGTCGGCGCGGTAACGTTTTTTGCTGTCGCGGTTGTCAATAAGCGGGTCGTTGAACGCATCAACGTGTCCGGACGCTTTCCAAGTTGTGGGGTGCATAAAAATGGCGGCGTCAATGCCTGCCACGTTGTCGTGCAGCATCGTCATTGCGTCCCACCAGTAGCGTTTTATATTGTTTTTGAGTTCAACGCCGTTTTGTCCGTAGTCATAGACAGCACCCAAGCCGTCATAAATTTCACTCGAAGGAAATACAAAACCGTATTCCTTGCAGTGAGCAATAAGTTTTTTGAAGATTTCTTCCATTTATTTTAATTAAGAATTAAGAATTATTTTTACATTCTTTTTTTTGTTGTAATAGCCTCTAACCATATTGTTACTTTTTCGTTTATATCCCTCCAAGTAAAAAATATTGACATTTCTTTTTCTTTTATCTGTTTAAGGTTTTGATACAATTCCATTCTCTGTTCACAGAACTTGCCACTTTTAACAGAACTAAGAAACGAACTACGACCTAATATAAAGGTGTTATAATTTTTAAAAAAATCTACACTCATATTTTTACTATCACAAATATCGGCTTTAAATTCTTCTGAAAAAACTTTTGCATATTTTTCTTTAAACCCGTATTGCGTATCGTAAATTATTAATGTTTTTGTTTTTCTCATAAAAATAATTTTTTTATGAATTTATAAAATGTTTTGAACTATGATTATGATGATTTTTTTTGTCCCCAAATCGCCTCGCTTGAAATATAATTTTTCATTTTTCATTCTTCATTTGATAATTCTATAACCGCCCGTTTTTCGTGCGCCGTAATATTCAATTTTATTTTCCTTTTTTAAAATTTCCAAATAACGCATTGTTGTACGCCAAGTTTTTCCAATTTTTTTTGCTATTTCATTGGCAGTTATATTCTGATTTTTTTTAATTATTTTTAACAAATTATTTTTTGTTATATCTTGTTGATTTATAATACGTTTTTTTGGTTTTAATATGACATTTATTATGTCATTTATTATGACATTTTCATTATCATTTTGACAATTTAATATGACATTTTCTTGATTTATAGTGCCATTTTGCAAATTTATAGTTTCATTTACTTGATTTTGCTCATTTATTATGACATTTTTAACATTATTTACAGTGTCATTTTTTTTATTCAAAACATTATTTTTCCCTTTTGTGATGGTGTTTTTAGAATTATTTACTATGTCATTTATAGTGCCATTTATAGTGTCATTTACTATGTCATTTTCATCATTTATTCTGCCATTTTCTTCAATAGTACCATTTTCTTTGTCTGCTGCTGCTTTTGCTTTTTCAAAACTTTCTTTGTCCCATTGAAAAGTGGTTATAATGTCGGTTATATTTGACGTAAAAACAGGACTTTCTTTGCCAAATCTTCGACAATCTTCCTTAATTCTTTCAATGCCGCGTCCCCACGACTCTATCTGACCCGAACGGAAAAATACGTTGGCAATAAACGGGTTGTGCGGACGCGACCTGTGAGCATTCAACAAATCGTTGATGTCCCAGTTATCAGGCAAAATACCGTCATTGTAAATAACAATTTTGTTATCATAAATTTTTATCTGAATGGGAATGCCAGTGCTGTAGTCCCTATGCACAATCGCATTCAAAATCGCCTCTCGCAACGCACCTTTTGGCACAGGAAATTCGTCAATTCTCTGAATACCTTCGTAGCGAATGTAACCTTTTAGATATTTGGTGTAAATCAAATCTATAACTTTGTCGGGCATCGCCAAAATAGAGCCGTTTATTTCGTCCTGATAAACCAAATCGGCATCAGTTCTGAAATAACCAACTTTTGTGTATGCACCAAGAAAATATTTTGTCGGACGTTGATAAAAAGTCAATACAGCAGCACGTTTCAGATAATCATTCTCTACCAATGACAAACTTTCAAGCAGTTCAAAGTCGGAAATATTAACATCTTCTCTTGTCAATCTTCCGCTCAAAATGGCTTTTTCTCTGAACAAACGAAAAGCATCTCTGTCAAAATCATCGGCTTTTATGTGCGGCACAGGCACGTTGTCCCACGTTTTGCCTTGTTTGCGCAGCAAAAACTCGTCAAGAGCATTGCCTGTCAATTCCTGATTTGTTGCACCTGAACGCAGATAATATTTTCCGTGATAACTTATCGGCGAAGGGTAAGCAGGAATTTCAATTTTTATAAAATTCTTACCATTTTCAATATGCAAAGAGACATCGGCAACCATTCCCATTGTTGAACGAATTTTATTTGGCAACTCTTCCAACAGATTTTTTGCATCTATCACACCGATGGTTTCGCCTCTATCGCTTTTGCCAATATACAGCACTCCACCGTTGGCATTGGCAAAACCGCACAACCACTTTAAGTAGTCGTCCCGCCAGACAGATTTATATTCTCTACGATGGGTTTCCATAATTCAATTAAAATCTCATTTTTTTCACCCTGCAAAGTTACAAAAAAAGTAGATATGCTGATTTGTCTTTTATCTTTAAGTGTTAATATTTTTTATAACTTTGCAAAAATATTTTATAAGAAAAAATAATGCCAATAATCTTACATATTGAGACCACAACGGAAGTTTGTTCTGCGCTTTTGTCGAGTGCGGGAGAAATTTTGATAGAAAAAGTTTGCTTGCAACCGCAATCTCACGCAACAAAATTGCCTGTTTTTTTGCAGGAAATTATTGATTTTGCACGTAAAAATGACGTTATGCCAAACGCGGTTGCCGTGAGTGCGGGACCGGGTTCTTACACGGGGTTGCGTATCGGCGTTTCGAGTGCAAAAGGAGTTTGTTATGGCTTGGAAATTCCGCTAATTGCCGTTGATACTCTGAAAGTTATTGCAAATGCAGCAAAAAAATTGACAAGCGAAAAAACGCTTTTTTGTCCGATGATTGATGCCCGCAGAATGGAGGTTTATACCGCTCTTTTTGATGAAAATTTGCAAAATATTTTACCAACAGAAGCAAAAATTATTGATAAATTTTTTTTGAAAAATGAATTAGAAAAATCAAAAATTGTTTTTTGCGGAAATGGCTCTGCAAAATGCAAAGAGATTATCAAGCATAAAAATGCAATATTTCTTGATGATATTTTTTCGTTGAGTATCAATATGATAGCAGATGCAGAAAAGAAATTTGCAGAGAAAAATTTTGTAGATACTGCATATTTTGAACCGTTTTATGCAAAAGAATTTATGGCAACAGTGCCGAAAAAAACTTTTTAGTATCAAGTATTACACAATGACAAAAAATATCATTGCAAGAAAAAAGCAAAAAAAGAAATCAATCAAAATTATGGAAAATAAGGTACAAAAAGAGAAGATATCAAAAATTTTTGGGTTTGAACGCAATGTCTTTTTTACAGGACTGACAAGTTTTTTTACCGACACTTCGACCAAAATGGTTTATAGTGTTATGCCGCTGTTTTTGATGTCAATAGGTGCGTCAAAAACACTTATTTCGTTAATTGAGGGCATTGCCGAAAGTACCGCCTCACTGGTGAAGGCACTATCTGGTTATTGGAGCGACAAAATCGGAAAAAATAAACCGTTTATGTTAATTGGATATGGCGTTACTGCTTTAATTACACCATTGTACTCATTTGTTGGGAAACCCATAGAGGTTTTGTTTTATCGTTTTTTTGAACGCATTGGAAAGGGAGTTAGGGCAGCGCCGCGCGACAGTTTGATAAGCGGCTCGGTTACCAAAAAAGACGCAGGCAGAAATTTCGGGTTTCATAAGGCAATGGACAACAGCGGGGCAATTTTAGGACCTTTGGCTGCCTTTTTGTTGCTCTACTTTCTACCGAGCGGCGATACGATAATGAGTTATAAAATTATCTTTTTAATTGCCACAATTCCCGCAATATTGGGCGTTATCACTATTGCCGTTTTTATTAAGGAAGCAAAAGCAGACAAAAAAAGTGATGCAGCAAAACTTTCGATTAAAAATCTACCTAAAAAATATTTCTTTTTTCTTGGAATTATTTTCGTATTTACGCTTGGCAATTTTTCCGATGCCCTGTTGTTGGTAAAAACCACCGAAACAGGCGTCAATAAAGTTTATATTCCGTTTATTTATATGATTTTTAATATGGTGTCGGTGTTGCTTGCCATACCCATTGGCAAACTGTCTGACAAAATCGGACGTGAACGGTTGATTATTCCCGGATTTTTGATTTTTGCCATTACCTTTTTTATGTTCGGAAAATTCAACACTATTTCTGTTTTTATCGGCTTGTTTGCAATGTATGGATTATACAGCGCATTAGTTGATGGTAGCCAGAAAGCAATGATTTCGGATATTGTGAGCAAGGATTTGAGGGGAACAGGTTACGGCATTTATCACGCCGTTCTCGGAGTTACACTCTTGCCTGCAAGTTTGATTGCAGGATTGCTGTACGACAACGTAAATTCCAATGCGCCGTTTTATTTCGGCTCAACAATGGCGTTGATTGCAACTGTGTTAATGATAGTTTTTGCAATTACAAACAAGAAAAGAACATAGACAATAGACCGCTGCGCTAATAGAACATAGACATTTTTATTTACGATTTTAGATTTTAGATTGATTTTTTTTATTTTTGTAATTCCGAACGTAGTGAGTTTTTCACGACCAACGGGAGTAAATCTAAAGCAGTAAGTGTCATTGCGGGCTTGGTTACTGAGCGAAGTCGAAGTATGACCCGCAATCGCTTGAAATTTAAACAGATTTTACCATATCTTGCAAGTTTGAGCGATAACGGAAACTTGCGGCAGAGAGGGGGTACTTTCAAGATTGACAAGCGATAAGGATTTTGAAACCGTAAAAAAAACATTAACCAAGAATTAATAAAAAAATAAAACGAGTATTAATTAAGAAATTCAAATATTATGTTATCAGAGAAAACATCTTTCAGAGTACGTTATTGCGAAACCGACCAAATGGGAATCGTCAATAACGGAGTGTATCCGAATTGGTTTGAGGTGGGCAGGACGGAATTGTTTCGTAAATTGGCACTGCCTTACAGCAAATTTGAGAAAAAAGGTATTTTTTTGCCGCTTGTTGAAATGTATATCAAATTTCATTCCCCAGCATATTACGATGAAATTGTTACCGTTACTGCAACAGTGAAGGAGTTGCCGTCTACGAGAGTGGTTGTAAGTTATGAAATTCATAACGAAAGCGGAAAATTAATTGCTTCGGGGGAAACTACACAAGCATTCCTTGATGCCAAAACGATGCGCCCGATACGAATACCCGATTTTTTGAAGGAAGATATGGAAAAATATTTTTGAGAAATTCTATATCTCTTTAAAAATTTGGATAATAAAAGGACAAAATGCCTCTTTGTCGGTTTTTTATAACAAAGAGCAAAGACAATTAATGGTTAATGGTTAATGGTTAATGGTTAAAATTTCACCTTTCACCTTTCACCTTTCACCTTTCACCTTTCACCAAAATTCTTGTGTCTTGTGTCTGATTCACCCCACCCCGACCCTCCCCACAGGAGAGGGAGTGTTTTTACATTCTACATTCTACATTTTTCTTTTGCCTTTCACATTGTTATTTTTCAAGCGATTGCGGGTCAAGCCCGCAATGACAGGTTGCCGTCTTGTGTCTTGTGTCTGATTTCACCCCACCCCGACCCTCCCCACAGGAGAGGGAGTGTTTTTACATTCTACATTCTACATTCTACATTCTACATTCTACATTCTACATTCTACATTTTTCTTTCGCCTTTCACATTGTTATTTTTCAAGCGATTGCGGGTCAAGCCCGCAATGACAGATTGCCGTCTTGTGTCTTGTGTCTGATTTCACCCCACCCCGACCCTCCCCACAGGAGGGGAGTGTTTTTACATTCTACATTCTACATTTTTCTTTCGCCTTTCACATTGTTATTTTTCAAGCGATTGCGGGTCAAGCCCGCAATGACAGATTGCCGTCTTGTGTCTTGTGTCTTGTGTCTGATTACTTGTGTCTAATTATTTTTCTGGCACAAGTTTCCGCTATCGCTCAAACTTGCGGCAAAGAGGGAAAAATTGACAAAAAAATAGTATCTTTGCCGACTAATATATTGAATATGATATTTGAGCAAACTTTTAAGAATATAGATGACATTCTGCACAAAGACGCAGGTTGCGGAAGCGAACTCGATTATGTGGAACAGACAAGTTGGATTTTGTTCTTGAAATATTTGGACGACTTGGAAAAAGACCGCTCCATAGCCGCAGAATTAACAGGAAAGCCATACACGCCAATCATTGATAAAGAATATCAATGGAATGTTTGGGCAATGCCCAAAAAGAAAAAAGCGGGCAGTGAGCTTGTCGAACTGGACCACCACAAGGCAATGAACGGCGATGACCTGACCGATTTTGTGAATAACAAACTCTTTCCGTATCTCAAAAAGTTCAAAACAAATGCCGAAAGTGCCGACACCATTGAATACAAAATCGGCGAGATTTTCAGCGAACTGAAAAACCGACTGCAAAGCGGCTACAACCTGCGGGAAGTAATTACGCTGATTGATTCTTTGCGTTTCCGTACCCACGCCGAAAAGCACGAAATGAGCCACCTCTACGAAGCAAAAATTAAAAATATGGGCAACGCAGGGCGAAACGGCGGCGAATACTATACGCCCAGACCGCTCATTACCACGATTGTAAAAGTGGTAAACCCAAAAATCGGCTATAAAATTTATGATGGTGCCTGCGGCTCCGCGGGTTTTTTATGCGAGGCGTTTAACTATCTTAAAACAAGCAAATCACTTTCTGCCAAAGAATCAGAAATACTGCAAAAGAAATCTTTTTACGGTAAAGAAAAAAAATCACTTGCCTACATTATCGGCATTATGAATATGATTTTGCACGGTATTGAAGCACCCAATATCATACACACTAATACGCTTGCCGAAAATATTGCCGACATACAGGAAAAAGACCGCTACGATGTAGTGCTTGCCAATCCGCCCTTTGGCGGCAAGGAACGTGCTGAGGTACAGCAAAATTTCCCCGTAAAAACAGGCGAAACAGCATCACTCTTTTTGCAACACTTTATCAAAATTTTGAAAGCAGGAGGAAAAGCAGGAGTAGTGATCAAAAACACTTTTTTGAGCAATACCGACAACGCCACCGTTGCCATTCGCAAACAGTTGTTGGAAAATTGCAACCTGCACACTGTTCTCGATTTGCCAGGAGGAACGTTTACCGGTGCAGGCGTAAAAACGGTAGTATTGTTTTTTGAAAAAGGAAGACCTACACAAAAAACTTGGTTTTATCAGTTGAACTTAGACCGAAATCTGGGCAAAACCAACCCGCTCAACGAAAACGATTTAGCCGATTTTGTGGAAAAACAAAAGACATTTGCCGACAGCGAAAACTCTTGGACGATAGATGTAAAAGATATTGACCAAAACACCTTTGATTTGAGTGTGAAAAACCCGAACAAAAAAGAAGAAGCAACTTTGCGTTCTCCGCAGAAAATTTTAGATGAAATAAAAGCATTGGACAATGAAAGTGTTGAAATTTTGAAAATAATTGAGGAGTTGATATGAAAACTAACGAAGGCTTTATCCCAAAACACGGAGGCTATGAAAACCTGAAATCTTACCAAAAGGCAGAGATTGTTTATGATGGCACTGTTTATTTTACAAACAGATTTTTTAAGAAATATGACCGCACTATCGGCCAAATGGTGCAAGCAGCACGCAGCGGTAAACAAAATATTGTGGAAGGAAGTATGGCTTCAGGCACCTCAAAAGAGATGGAATTAAAATTAACCAATGTAGCACGCGCATCTTTGGAAGAACTATTGATTGATTATAAAGATTTTTTAAGAACAAATAAACTGCCACTGTGGGATAAGGAACATAAACTTTCCGTAAGGTTGCGAGAATTAAACAAAATACCCGATGCCACCTACGAAACCTTTAAAAAAGCCATTGAAAACGAGAACCCTGAAATTTGCGCCAATACTATGATTGGGCTTATAAGAGTAACTTCTTACTTGCTTGATAAACAAATAAAATCTTTGGAGCAAACTTTTTTAAAAGAGGGTGGCTTGCGCGAAAGAATGACGAGAGCAAGGTTAAATATTAGAGAAAATCTAAAGGACAAAAGTGACAATAAAGACAATTGAAAGGTCAAAAGTGTCAATAAAGACTCTTAAAGAGTCCCCTTTGTCCTTGAAGTCCTTGAAAAACTCAAAAAATGAAAAAAATATGAATAAAAATTGGAAAATAAAAAAATTAGGAGAAGTGTGCGATTTTCAAAGAGGATTAACCTATTCAAAAAATGATGAAGTTGATTTTTCAGAAAACATTGTATTACGTTCTAATAACGTTGATTTAACAACAAATAGTTTGGATTTTTCAGAATTAAAATACATAAACCCAAACGTTGAAATACCTGAAAACAAAAAAGTTAAAAAAGGTTCTTTGTTAATTTGTACCGCAAACGGCAGTAAAACTCATCTTGGAAAAGTTGCTTTAATTGATAAAGATTACGATTATGCTTTTGGTGGATTTATGGGACTGATTACCCCTAAAAATACTATTCTGTCTGAATTTCTGTATTATTTGATGATTTCAGACGAATATAAAAAATTCATTGCAAAACTTTCAGACGGAGCAAACATCAATAATTTGAAATTTGGAGATTTAGAAAATTTTCTAATTCCCCTCCCTCCCCTACCCGACCAACACCGCATCGTTTCCATTTTAGACCAATGCTTTGCGGCTATTGACAAAGCAAAAACCAATGCCGAACGGTGTCTGAGCATGTCGAAGACACTGTTTGAGAGCGTACTCAATGAACAATTAACAATTAACAATGAACAATGGGAAAAGAAAAGTTTGGGGGAGATAGGGAAAGTTTCAATGTGTAAAAGAATATTCAAAGACCAAACAACAAGCGATGGAGATATACCATTTTACAAAATTGGAACTTTTGGACGAGAACCAGACGCATACATTTCTGTGGAAAAATATAATGAATATCGAAATAAATTTTCTTTCCCCAAAAAAGGAGATGTTATGATTTCTGCATCAGGAACAATTGGTCGTCGAGTGAAGTATAATGGAGAACCTGCTTATTTTCAAGATTCAAATATAGTTTGGATTGACAATGATGAGAAACAGGTTTTGAATGATTATTTATATCATTTTTATGGTGCTTGTAAATGA
>Ga0209628_10001719_pt1 | contig 14398 bp, 3 predicted proteins | sample TergutCu122P4_FD_187285 | JGI IMG/M metagenome (GOLD analysis project Ga0209628, IMG submission 187285) | Cubitermes ugandensis P4 segment gut microbial communities from Kakamega Forest, Kenya - Cu122 P4 (SPAdes) (version 2) | ecosystem: Host-associated > Arthropoda: Insects > Digestive system >...
TGAGGCCCACCCGGCCTCCTGTACAATGGGTACCGGGTCTTTCCCGGGGGTAAGGTGCTGCCGGGGCATGACGCTGACCCCTCACCCCCTTCTAGTGCAGAGGTCTAAAATAGAGTAGAGCTGTACCTTTACTCTTCCTAAGGGCTTTCGTGGCATGTGAAAGGGTGAAACCAGAATAGGATGCTGAATATAAGCATGAACAAAATCTGGTTCGTGTTCACAAAATATATGTGCTACTCCAAACTTAACTTCTATAATTTCCATGTTGAGACTGCACATGAGCAGAGCAGTAACTAAGGGTTTCTGCATCTGGGGCAAGCGACTGAACTGTGCCCATCTTTACCCAAAATAGATATTTTAAAATTCTGTGTTAATTTGATTTAAAGAATGCGTTTTTTTTTTCAAATATTGAAATTGCCGATACAGACGTAAATTAAAAATTACAGGCACGCCTAAACCAAATTGAAAAATAATAATAGTAATAATTACCAATATTTAAATTTTAGGTGATATTCAACATATACATAAAATATTAAGTTTACATGGTAAATAAATTTCATATATGTTCACTTTCTACTTTCCAATTTCGTGCCGCTAAAATTACTGCAGCTGGGGCAAGTGTCCCGCTTGCCCCCACAATGGTTACAGCTCCAAATATGAGTAGGTCAACATACAGCTTTTTTGTTCTTTAGAGCACACAGACTTTCAGTTTATGGATGCTATTTTGATGCAGAATTTTCGAGCTATGGAGTGATGCAGCATGGCGCTCCGTTCTGGACATATGACATGTGTTTGATTTTTCCTCTAAAACTTCCATCCGAATAATTTCCGCTCCGATGAATATTTAGCAGGTTACGCTCAATATGTGCACAGCAATGCAATTAGGTCTTCATACATTGCATCTAAAGTACTATTTTTATCCCTGTTGTGTTACACTGTAACTTGTCAACAAATTTCAATCTAACGTTCAAATCTCAAATTTCATACTCTAGTTGTTACAGCTACAGACGGACGGACGGACACGGCGCAATTAGGAGGTGCATTTTAGCTGCGATTGAAAGCTGCGGAGTGCCTAATAGTTTACCCTGGTGCGTTCACCTCTCCATCTGCACGCAAATAAAAATTACAGAACACTTGACCTGATTCTCATACAATTTAGTGTCGCATAGATGCACGAAAAACTCGAGACCTTGTAATTTAACTTAACCCTGCAAAAATAATGGTCACTCTTTACGAAGTCCTCATCCTAAAAATATTTCTGCACGCGTCTCCAGTTAGATAAAACGTGCAAAAAAGAATACAACACAAATTTTATTGATAATATACATCTTTTCGTACATATTACTATTTTCTGAATAATTTAATAAAGCAAGACTATGTGCATATATCCGAACCAAAAAGGGTAATGCAAAATCAAACAAGTTTCCTAACAAAGGGCAACATATTCTCTCGCGCAGAAAACAAAATGAAGCCTGTGTTGAGGTTAATATACTTTTAAATCAGATTTAGTTTTCCCTTTTAACGTAGTGGCATAGATGTGGCAATTATAGGGTTTCTTTGTTTATTCACACGGACATATACATGAGTGAGTGTATTTGTTATTTTAGTATATGAATGATTTTCAAAGTTCACAAGCTGTTTTATTTACAAGTTTTTAGTAAAAAGTAAAACTTTACTCTTGTCTATTTACCCTCGCAGTAATCAACATGAATGGGGTTTCATTAACATATTTATGTTCACAACTTTAACCCGACAGTTTGGAACCAAAAATGAATAAATTTACAAGTTTAATCTTTCTTATAAGAAACTCGACGAGAATCAATCTTAGTGTGTCATAATGCGTTCTGTGTATATGCTTGAACACTTGCTTAAACTTTTATTTGTAAACGCGATGAATAAGCTCGCGTACTTCCAGCGTTATGTACACTCTTCTTTTGCTGAAAAGTCACTGTAGCTTTTAAATGCTGACAAGCGAAATGACAGACTCCATTTATGGTTCGCTTATCACCCATTGAAGTGACATCGCAAGAGGCGATATATCTGAGGCAGATATTTCATACACAGAATTCAAACATCATCAATCTGTCTCTGCGTAATGCACAATCTAGAAAAGTTATAAATATATATATGTACCATATAACAAGCTAATTATGTTAAAAATAGGAACATTATTACCTGTATTGTATGAAAGATTCAATCAAAATAAATATTAAAGAACTGAAAAAACTGAAAAATAAGAGCGAATATTTCTTTTTGCTGAAGTTATCCAAAGGCCAAATAAAGCCACATCAGAATGGGTAATAGCCCTAGCTTTGAAGAAGTTAGCTAAGGGCTCGGTTATTCCCACAAGGCAACAAACCTATAAATATGACTACGAACAAAATAATTTTTTATGCATTGTGTGTTACACTTCTGCTACAGGCTAAGTGAAGTGCGAGATAATGCCCTTCCCGTGCATCTGGAGAAGCCGAGTTTCAGTGGCCTACCGCAACGCAAAATACACGTCTCTTCTCGTGCTTTGCGTTTAGCAACGTTCTGATCTGCAATGCAGAATTTCACTGGTTGCTACAATCTGCGTACCATGCAGACACATAACACACGTGCCAAGATTTGATCACCTCAGTACATTCTAAAACCACGTAACATAATGGCCGTGTCATGGTTCAGGCGGTTAGTCACAGGCCTTTTACCGCGGAGGCTCGGGTTTTACACAAGGCCAAAGGACAAAGTACCAATGGAACAGGTTTTTCTCCGGGTACTTCTGGGTTTCCCTGTCCCTTCCATTCTACCAATGATCCATACTCATTCATTCATTCATCAATTATCGACGCATAAACACTAAAAATTCGTAACACGGTGTTGTTTTCATTTAAAACCATTAAATATTTGCCACTGAGTAAAACTGTGTAAAGAAATTAATTTTAAAAAGTTAATAACTCTTCGAACAGTCAAATGTCGAGCTGGAAAGATGCAGCAGCAAAAGTAAAAATCATAATTTTAAGTCGTACTGCCTACTCAGAAGTCTAGCGCCAATTAAGAGCGGTAAGTTTGCGAATAAAGTAGGTCTGGAAAGATATGTAACAGGTGTATAAACATATTTATTTTTTGAATGCTTGACAAAGACATAGTTATCTTTCGAAACGTCGGAAAATATAACTTCAACGACGTAATGTACCATCTCGTTCGTTACCTAGCGACTAGATAAACTCCACTTTTTCGTTACCCAAAATTCCACAGTAGGCAAGTACCCTCCACAAGCGGTTCCTTGGGATAATATCTTCTTTGAAATTATGTTCTAACAATATTTCATGTACGCCTATTCATACTTAAGGGTCGTCAGCATTATACCTATGAACAAGATGCTAAATGCGAATGTGATGCAGACTATGCACAGTTACGTCATTTTGCAGCATCTGTGTGCCACTCGGAAGGTCTGAACCGCAAAACATGAGGATTTTGCAGAGAAATAGAACATAGAGGACCATACAATTGTTGTTAGCTGTTGGAGTACAAGCAGAATATGTTTCATGTGCACCAAGTGTTCAAACAGCATTAACAGCAAGTGCTTATGGAACATAAGCGCTTTTCAAGAGTTATGGTATGTTCGTTACGACACGGACTCTGGATTTCCTCTTCGTAATTTCTAATTTTTGATACTCCTTTGATAATTTCTGTAGAACAGGAGGCGTGACTGAATAAAAATCAAAGTTTCATAATCATTCATTCATTCATTCATTCATCAATGACGCTATATAATTAACAATCGACAAAGTCGTTAAGTAACACACTTATATAGAGAAAAAGAAGAAGAATTAAAATTTAAGATCTGCGCTCGTCTGGGATTTTACGCAGAGTAGTATATTAGTTCCATACCGACGTTTCGGTCCCATCTTCAAGGGTCCAAGAAATCTCGAACTGCTTGAACCTTTGAAGATGGGACCCGATAGGCTGTCCCGAAACGTCGGTGCCTAACTACCATTCTACTCTGCGTAAAATCTCAGACGAGCGCAGATCTCATTTACATCGTGGCGGAAGCCTGAAATCACGAACCTAAGATACGTTAAAGATTTAAGTTCGGGGTTATTAAAATGTGAGATGACGTCACACAAGTGTGTCGGGCATTAAATTTGATATACATAATACTTATTTAAAACAATTTTCGCGCCGATCAAACTTAAGCAAGTAACGTTCGAAATACGAGCAGAACAGCATGTGAGTCTGCAACCATGGTAAGGCTTATATTTCAAACACACGTTATAAATGTAGACTTGTGTCACACGTAAAACTTTCAGGAACGATGTTGTAATAAAAAATAGTTAATGAACTAATATTAAATATAAAGTGTTTCATTCATGTGTCCATCATCTACCGTCAAAACTGAAGGATTTAAGCAGTGTTTACAAATAAAATAACTTAATAATCAATATTGTAACAAATATATTAACCACTCCATATGACGGATCATGTATGGCGAAATACGCCGATATAATACATATTCGTACACTACTTATAGCATACGTTATACTGGAAGATTGAAAAATGCACGGCCAAACCAACACAGGATGAATCTACACCACAATATACGGAAAATATTACATGATCATAGGCTTTCTGAAGCACGATTTCCGATTTCCAGTCTCCCGAAAATTAAAGAAAATGTTCAAAGTGTCCACCTTGAGTTTTCAATGCAGCCATTGCATTATATCTGACTGGGGCTGTTTACCACAATTTCGTAACGAAACGTAGTTCCAGACTTCTTGCCAGATGTAAATCTGCAGACTAGGATTCATTTATGGTTCATGCATGAAGGTGCTTCACAACATTTTCTTCTCGCAGGTCGGGAATTCCGGACGAGATGGACCAACAGTAAGGCGTGCTCGTTACCCTGTTTTAAATCCCTCAGATTTTTTTCTCTGGGGACACAGAAAGGCTACTGTTTATGCTACAGAAGTCGGCGACGTCCACAACTTACAACAAAGAATACAGAATGGAAATGAGATGTTCGTACGGGGCCTGGAATTTTCCTGTCAGTCAGGCAATCCCTGTTCAGATGTGCAACTTACTGTGTAAAACTCAAATTGGACTGTTTGAGAGCTGTATTTCATCTTCAGAAGACCGCAACTCGGAAGCCATGCTTCAGAATATCTGTGTTCATAAAACAATTATTTAATATATTGTGCCGTAGGCCCCTTTCTACAGGTTTGGCCATTCATTTTTTTTTGCCCTGTCTACAACAGCACACAATATATATTTATTTCATTTCTTAATTCTAAACAAATAAAATAGTTAAAATACTTACGTGCATACACGAATACGCAGCAAATTTAAGAACTAGTACAATTTAAACCAAAAAACGCACATCATTTCATTAGATTTACAATAATGTTATAAACCCACTAACTCCTACGTGTTTCGGGCCTTAGTGGCCCAATCATCAGGGAGTACAATAATTGTATAAAGACAGCTTAAAGTGTAGGTCCCTTGCATGTAGAAGAACTGTGAAATTTCAGAAAATAATCATTTTTGGCTTTTGGGTTGGGGGTAGAATTCATTAATTTGCCCCGGGACAAAAGCCTTCGTTACGATATCTGTGAATTAGAGCACATACTTACTATGATCCCAAGAGTGTCTTTTACAAAGTGTTTCACATCACTTTAGGTGTCCAAGTAACGTGTCGGTGCCGATCATGATGGCCGCGCGGCCTAAAGCGTAGGTCTCCGGTCGCTCGCTTGCTGGGACTGCGGGTTAGAATCCTGCCGGGTCATGGAAGTCTGTTGGGTGTGAATGTTGTGTGTTGTTAGGTAGAGGTCCCCGCGTCGGGCCGATCCCTCGTCCAGAGGAGTCCTACCGAGTATAGTGTGTCTGAGTGTGATCTCGAAACCTCAACAGTGAGGCGGTCTAAACCCGACAGGATTGACGTGCCACAGAAGAAACAAGTAATGCTTCAGTTATACAGATCATATAAGGAAATTCGTACGTAAAACAAAATTACATTACCTTCAAAAGGCAAACTCTCACACTTCAGGTAATCAAATAAGCAGTTAATCCAGACATGTCCAACGCTTAAAAGCAAACAAGCTGCAGTCCCTCAAATTTAATACTAGAGTTTGCAATGCTTAATTCGTTGTTCCCGAAGCTTTTGTGCTGCGCTATCTAGTGATTTCATGTAAATTTATCCAGAGACATATAAAAAATGTAGTTTCATCGAGAAACTCGTTTGCTGATAACTATATTCATTTTTACTTCATGTGCAGAAGCCGTAAAATTTTTTCGTCAACAGTTCAACGGACATCATGTGAATACTGGCAAATACAAAACACACACCGATAACGTACATAGCTTATTGTTTCAACAGTACACCCTGCCTCTCAGCGTATTACTTGTTTCGATTTTTAGAAAGTCAGAACTCGTATAATTTTAAATATTACGAAGTTTCTTTAGTGACATTTTTGCTTAGTTAAACATTTGAACAAACTAACTCTCGGGAACAGACTAATTTTTAAGAATCTAATAATCCCTCAGACGGTCAAATATTTGTATTTGTTTATTTAAATAAAAAGTTTGTTTTCGTCGTCACAAAAGCCAGTAACTGGATGCCCTCTACAACCAACGGAACTCAATCAACGTAGGCATTTCCTGTCTTTTTTTAGTAATCAGTTCGATGGTCACCTGCCGTCTACGTGTATGTCTTCTAAGTTGACCATTTCCTTCAAATTTCCTGCCTAAAATTTCTTTTCTCATCTCTGCTAGTATGGTGCATATCCCGCTCATTCCAATCTCCTTCATTTAATCTCTCTAATACATTTAAGAATTACTAACTATACAGGTCCTCATAATATAATATTTCTTTAGGTACTTCCTTCACCTTAAGACCCAAAACTTCTCCTCAGCACACTGTTCTCAAACAATTCCGATATGTTCTAAACAATTTATTTTCAAATTGTAAAATGTACAAAATCAAATCTTCTCATACTACTACCGTACATACAGCTCTTATGTTGTATTTGTTGTATTATATGTATATATATATACATATAATATGCATATATATTCCTCCTGCACGTTTTAATCATAAATTATACCATTAATATGATAAATCTCATTTAAATGTAACATATATTTCAACATATTTTACATATGGTATCACATACGAGTATATGAAACCGTAAATTTTGTAAGATACGCTTTTTTTTTTAAATCCTACCGTTTCCACTTTTGTTTTAACAAAATGACTTCCATACAGATAAACGTTATCTATCGAAAATGTAGGCGTAATATGTAAATAAGAATATCATAAATACGATATATAATACAAATATACACTTTGATGGTATAAAAAGATTCCCTCAGACACTAACATACGTTCTTACATTAAATAAAGTGATCGACATTCTTAGCCTTGCGAAAGTAAAGGAACAAATAGAACTATACAAGTTTTTTTCTTATGCTTGTTTAAGGGAGGTAAAGTATTACGGACTTAACTGGCAAAAGCCATTCTAGAAGTTTAATCTGCCCTTTACATGGATTCTACTTCATGTAACTTCGAAGAAATTTACAGACGTTTCGGAGCAAATTGCTAGCCCCACCTTTCACTCTGAATATGAAGCCAGAATACTCTCTGACTCTAGTAACCAGTCATCGTGCCACACCATGACACATTTTATAAGACTTCCTTCTACATAGCCTCCGTCGTGAGAATTTCAATTCATAGAGGAACCTAACGTCTTCGGGGATATTATCATCATCATTTTGTAGTCTGTCTTACGAAAGGTTCATAACCTCTTCAAAAGCGAGTTCTCCACAGAGTGTGATCTAGTGCTTCCTTCTTAAATTTAGAGCATCCTGTCTCTACCTAAAGGTCATCCAACAACTGATTATGTCTTCTTCCTCGTCTTCCAGTCACTCCTAACCTTCCTTCTATCTTTCCTTCAACAACGTGTTTTTGAAGTCAGTTTCTACACAATATGTGACCAATCCAGTTAGCCTTCCTTCTTTTTATATTTTGTAGAATATTCCTTTCCTCCTTGACTCTTTGTAACACTTCTTCATTTCTCAAAAAATCTCGAATTTCTTTAAATTGTCTGCATTTTTATATTAAGATTTCTTTACATTTCTCTTTTGACTGGATTAGAAGATTAATTTGTTTTCCTTCCTTTCATACTAAACTCACTCCTGCTTTAAAGAGTTAAATTCAGTCTTCTGTGCCCTTAAGGTACTTTAAATTGTATAAATAAGCGCACAAGTTTTATGAATACAACGTTAGGAATGCCTAAATTTACGCGTATGCCCTATTTCTTATATCGTCCAGTTTTTATTTAAAAAACTTTTTTCAGATCCCGCCTCTGCCTTCGCCACCGCGGAAAAATACCAAAACGCAAAGCATGCTTTGCTGGATTCATTAGATGCATCTAATTCTTATCCCTGCGATTATCGCAATTTAATTGGTCCACAATATAAGTTTCTTATCACAATTTTTTACCGGATGATGGAAGCAGCGACAGATTCCGAAACCTTCTAACCAAAGACGATACACGGGAAAAATATTGCTATCATTTTTGAGGGGTTTAATAACGGAACTCTGTAAGCTTGTCTTCAAGAAAGTCTGTGCTTGAAGCGAAAGTATTATTTGCTATAAGGTGTGACGAAACTCTTCCATATACTATTGAGCATGCAGACAGAAAAAATGCAAAATGAGCCACGTTATGAAGGAATCTTCTACTTGCAATCTTGTTTACACCAGCCAGCATTGAATAGTAATTCAATATAGTCGGAGACTGCACCCCAAGGCTGTTTACAACATCACACTGCCAGTCAGACGGTCTTGCAAGCTAAGGTCTTCAAAACTCAACAAACGAATGCGAAATTTACTGCATATACTATACATCCGTCTTCTCTTTTCGAGCTTGCTTAGGTCATCATAATGGAAACGAAAGATGGAAAATACATTTTAGGTAAAATTTCTTGGAGACAGCGAAAAGTACAGGAAATAGAAGAGGGAGAGAATAGCAATAAAAGAAAGGGAGTTGAATAGAGAATCCAACGAGACTTCAAGAAGGTCGGAATACAAAAATGAAACTGGGAAAGAGAGAAACAAATAATAATTTTTTTGTGAACACGAAGACATATAGCTACAAATACAGTGCCATAAGCACAAATATTTGATGCAGAAAACAAGAAAAAAGTCTGACACAGTGCAGTGAAAGCGACTCGAGTCTCCTATAAGAAACAGATGCATCCTGGCGTTCACTCGTTTATAACAGAGTCAGAGACAGTCAATATGGTGTTCGATGTCAGATGAAGGCAGAGCAAGTTAAAAACACCGTCCACCTTGGAATTCTTGTGAGAGAGAGTCTTAATTTATACTCTGTTTCCATGAAGCACAGGCCTTCTAAAGGACTGCATCTACCTAGTTCCGTCAAGAGCAACCCATATAACTAGTGACATGTATCAGCGCATTCTGTGTGAAATTATTAGAATACTGCACAAAAAAAAAGAAGAAGAAACTGTATCTCATGGTACGTAATATGTACGAAATCGTGGTTGTGTACATATTTAATTTCAAATAAAACATTACAGTTCTTCAGTCACGCTTATTTATGAACGAAGTTAAAATGCACTCCATTACAGTGTAATTACTTTTCCACAATTATTTGCTTCTACTTTAGATTTTGTCACAGTTTGCACATTCTATAATAAAATAACATTTTTTACATATTTTTAAATTCATAGCCTGTGTGCATTTAAGTAAAACAATGTGTTGATTTGGATAATACTGGTTTCTTTCAGGTGTTTAAGTTTTTAGGCGCCTTCGTAAAATTCCATAGAGTATTAGTTTCATCATGTCTCTCTGTCTGCATGGAAAACTCGGCTCCCACTAGAAGGACGTTTATGAAATTTTACATTTCAGTATTTTTCGAAAATATGTTGTGAAAATTATAGTTTAATTAAAACCTGACAAGAAAAACTGGCACTTAAGTGAAGACTTATGCAGAATTATGATGATACCCCGCTGAATTCTTACAATGAGAAATGTTTCCGACGAAAGACAAATGTGCTTTTATGGTAATATCTAGCTGAATTATTGTTAGAATGAGAAATGTTTCAGAAAAAGGTTTCAGAGAAAATCAAAACACAATTTAAGATCGATAATACTTTTCAAAAAATCTTGTCCTTTATGAGATAATGTATAAAACTCCTGTAAAACCAGAGAGGTTACAGCAAAAGTATAATGCGGTGCATGCGCTGTGCCTGATGGATTATATACGCACTCGGAATATATGATAGTTTTTGTTTATCCACTGTAATAATGGTTGTATAAACGCGCCTCAGTATTAAGTTATACGTACATTGCCTTGTCTTTCGATGAATTTTCCATCATAAAAAATTTTGTTTATCCTTTCAGGGACGCTAACAGTCGCACAGGCAATTTCCCAAATGGTCTCTTGTTTTCAGATTTTTCGACAAAAGTGTGCGAAATTCTCGCTCATGCTTGCTACATGTCCCAGTTATCTCAGCCTTAGTGTCTAGATTGCTAAATACGAATGAGACCCTTGTTACGTCAGCTCTAAGTTTTCCAAGTGTTTCTACATCCTCGCCATGTTCTTGTCTGAGGGAAAAGACTAAGTTTCACATCCATAAGATTAATAGGTTAAATTACATTTTATTCATTTTATTCTGTTTTTAATTACAAGAAAGAACATAAAAGATTCTGTGGTGAACAGCATACAACGTTCCCTGACAAGGAATTTAAACGTGATCTTAATTGCTTTGTGAATAAACTCTACAGGTAAGTACAGGTGAGTTTTTAATAAATCCTCGGCTTACATATAAACAACAGAGCTGAAATATACTGCAATGCTGTTTAAACAGTCCGACGGCGTGTTTCTTTTTAACGTTCTATTTGCTGTTGTCTTGTCCACAGCCTTTCGTCACAACGTCCATATGAACTATTACACGGTTTTCCGCCGTACTTTCCTGAATTTATTGACTCTAATGCTCTCCATCCGTGATCTTTGGCACAAATATATTTCATGTGGTTAAGGAGCTAGTTTGTGGAGGAAATGAGGCTTACAGCCATTATTACTATTTTGGACAGTTGCATAAATGCACACCACCATACATGTCGATGAGGGGAGTTGATATTAGCAGAGGCCATACCCACAGACTGACAATTAGTCACAGTCACACTGTCACAACAAACCCACTCGCAGTCAGTCGCACATTTACATTCGCACACTACACTCAGTAACACAGTCAATGACAGAGTCACACAGCCACACTCTCACAACCAGGCACTCAAATTAGTCACATACCCACGCAGTTACACAAATCATACACTCACACTTGGTCACATATTCAGTCATACACTCAAGTTAGTCACACACACACAAACAGTCACGCAGTTAGTCACACAGTCTAACAATCACATGCAGTCAGTCACGCACTCAGTCACAGAGTCACAGTAAATGGCAATATCACACACAGTCACAGCCATAGTCATAGCAATGATCACAACCACAATGATAGCCACCGAAAATTTTAAGAACTTAGGAACCGTGCATAGTGAGAAACAATTCTGACTAGTTTGCTAGTTTTCTTAATTAAATCTAAAACCGTAAGAATTACGGAAAATGTATGTTGGGCACAAATAAATTGTTGGTGTTTGTTTACCTATCCTGTTCGAAACACTTTGGGCTTCGATAAATATCTGGACACTTAGTCTTCAGCTGCATACACAAACACAAGCACAAATTCATGTAAACTGTTCGTCGTAATGACATACGTGATGTAACCACTAACTGAACACGGAGACCAACGCTGCTGTGACCACTCAATACCACATTCACTTGATGCACGTGGACACACAGTTGAATAGCAGTGTGTTAAACAAACAGTGTTCCAAACTTTCCTTGCAAAAGGATTCAAAACATGAACTCGTTCACAGTCAGGGACATTTTTAAAGCACTCATGGACTTGACTTGTCACTACTAGACAGACAAGGGTATTTTGTACTGGTCACGGTAAGCAGGTTAATCCAGGCATGTATCCGACATGTTCGTGTGCCAAGCCTGCTTTTCTGATAACAACTGCCGTAGCTCAGCCTGTATTTAGTGTTGTTAGACAGCTCTAGACTCTCCTCAACTTCAAAGAAAAGGAACAAGGAATCATCCGTAACACCAGTATGTAGCAAAAACTGCAGGCCTGCGGTGAAGTTCCTTAATAACATGTTGTACCTACTTTTCTACGACCTGTTGGCTGTTTAGTGAAAACGTCATATTTTATGTGAATTAAGTTGATAAAATATAATGATTACAACGGGAGAAGAGAAAAATTGGTACGCAATCACAGAGACATTCACGTCTAAGCCGAAATCCTTACAAGTTGTTATCATGCAGCAGAATTCTCTATATGGACTTAATACCGTAATCTAAGTGAGCAGGGACATTATTTATGTCTATGCACGTAGAGTAAACCTACGTAACTCCATATTACAACAATCTAAATTTTCTCCATTGTGCATTTATTCGCATCGAACTCTCAACAAAATTACTGAAAACTTTGAGCCAAATTGTAACTGGCCTAACAAGAAATTATGTTTGTTCTTTTTGCCCGCTTATGCAAGTAGATGGATAACATTTATTTCCACGGCACAACAGACCTTAATGGGAAAGGACCTCCTCATTATCGAGGCTTCACTGTCACATTCTGACACACCACAATCGGTAGGACTCCTCTTGGCGAGGGATCAGCCCGTCGCAGAGAACCCTACCTGTCAACGCACAGCACTCACAAGAGACACACCTAAATGCCGGCGGCGGGTATAGAACCCGCAATCCCGACAAGTTTGCGGCCGCAGACCTGCGCATTAGACAGCGCAGCCACTAGGATCGGCAATCGGAAGACATATCTGCGTTTTTCAAGAGAAAAAATTTTGAAGCTACGTCAAATTCCCAATCTGTACAGATATCACGTAACTGTGCACAAGCATGTGTTTTACTTAATAACCCGAAAATACAAATATAATTATATCTTTTGGAAGTGATACTTTGTACACCATCAACCACAACAGAATGCATCACTTCAACTTTCTAGTACCACTGCCGGCCGTAATATACATAATTTTGTAAGTACAATAATATTTTTCTGCTTTAGATATATAGGTAAGTTTAAATGTAGACAGAAAATGCGTCAGAGCGGAAATATTGTGGTCCGTATTGTGACTAAGCAAAACAAAATGGAAAACCGAGGAGCAGTGGTCCGATTCCTTGCAACAGCCACACATTTATCTCATTTCGGATTCGTCCATACCGGTCCGTGGCCCACCCAGGTTCCCATTCAAGTGGTAAGGGAGTAAATATGCCAGGGTGTGAAACAATCCATTCATTCCATTTAGTTACGACATTAAGGATAAGCGGAGCTACACCTACACTCCCCCCATATGCCTTAATGGCGTGTACTGAGACGATATTAATTTTACCTTATTATGACTTTTAGCTTCAGAGGTCACCGACAGCAAATATTCAATAAAAGCATAATATATTGGGCCACTATATTTCCTGAATGGATGTACGTAAATTTTAATGTGTTGCTTGTGAGCACCGACGCATTCCAGCGTTGGAACTAGTAGGCCATTTATCAAGAAACTTAGTACGATATTTCACTCGAATCGTAATTCTTAATTTCTTAACAAAACGGATCTATGAACTTCTGAGTTGGAAGGAATAATACAGCACTTAATACAGATTCTCAAATGAGTTATGGCAACGGAGCTGCAAGAAATATGCAACATCTGTCAAGAATGGCTAGATTATAACAAGCAGATGGTGGCCTTGCTAAATTTTCTTTCAGCGCCAAGTTCAACAACAGTGAATAAGGAAGTACTGCAGTTACGATATATTAAATTTTGCATGAAGACAGATTGTGACAATTCTGAATAACCGCTTTACAAATACTGCTATAAGTTTGTAATTAGGAGCGTAAAGCTAATACAAACTTTGAAGCTCTAACTAACAAGTTTAAGGCGGAGGAAACCCTTATTTAACTAACCAGGCCTCACAAAACACAAGATATTATATCTGTTATAACGGACCAGCCTCGTGGCTTGGTGGTCAGAGCTCCTGACTACCAACCACGAGGTCGCAGGTTCGATTCCCGTCTCTACCATGTGCGTTTTTTCCTTGAAAGGGGACGACACCCATGGTGACCATGGTCTGGGTAGTTGGTAGAAATTAAGTTTAAGGCCCCCCCTGGCACCTTAGATTCACCTCTCATCTCATCATTCTCATCGGGACAACGTAACCGCGCCTACTGTGCGTCCCAACCTCAGAAGTCGGTTACACTTCAGCCACAGCCGGGGGAGGGAGAGACCACGAAGTCTGAGAAGACATGTGGTGGCATT
>Ga0209628_10001720_pt1 | contig 14397 bp, 12 predicted proteins | sample TergutCu122P4_FD_187285 | JGI IMG/M metagenome (GOLD analysis project Ga0209628, IMG submission 187285) | Cubitermes ugandensis P4 segment gut microbial communities from Kakamega Forest, Kenya - Cu122 P4 (SPAdes) (version 2) | ecosystem: Host-associated > Arthropoda: Insects > Digestive system...
ATCTGGACTTTTCTTATTATTACGAACCTATCAGAAACAACCGACTAATTCAGCAATCGCTTCAAACAATTTTCATTCGTCTGTGTGTTGTTTGACGGAAATTTCATAAAATTTGATCAAGCAAAAAAGTGCAGAGAAATGCCACGAGCACTACCCCGAGCTCAAGATTATTAACACGAACGGCAGGCTGTACGACCCCGTGATTGCCCGCTTCTTCAGCCCCGACAACTACGTGCAGGTACCGGAGTTTAGTACTTGACCCTTTTATGGGTGCGGGAACAACGGCAGTAGTTGCAAGGGAACTCGGTAGAAGTTACATAGGGATAGAGTTAAACGGAGAATATGTCCGAATGGCAGAGGCGCGGATAGGTAAGGTGTGAAAAAAAATGTACAAATTGATTTTGCGATTATAAACAAAAATAACCACCTTTCTATTAAAAAAACAGATTTTTTTTGCGTTTTTATTGCGAATTTATTGCGGGTTTCGCAAAAAAAAGTAGATTTGTAATTCATAAAAAATACTATACATTTGCACCGCATATTAATAATATCCAAATATTTGTTTCATGGAAAGCAGTGAATTTTTGCACTCTTTGAGAGCAGGAAACCGCGACGCTGAAAACAGAAATATTTTATTTTTATTGTAAACATTTATTAAACCGTATGGCTAAACTGAGCGTAAATATTAACAAAATAGCCACTTTGCGCAATGCGCGCGGGGGCAATCTTCCCAACCTTATTCAAGTGGCCAAAGATTGTGAAAAGTTTGGCGCACAGGGTATCACCGTGCATCCGAGGCCCGATGCGCGACACATTCGTTACGAAGATGTTCGCAATCTAAAACAGATGGTAACCACAGAGTTTAATATTGAAGGTTATCCGTCTCCGGATTTTATTGATTTAGTATTAGAAGTAAAACCATCTCAGGTAACTTTAGTTCCGGATGCTCCGGAAGCCCTTACCTCCAACAACGGCTGGGATACTATAAAATATCAAAAAATGCTTTTTGATATTTGTCAAAATTTTAAAAAAGAAGGAATAAGAACGTCTCTATTTGTCAATCCTGATATGGTTATGGTTAGAAATGCCACCCTTTGCGGAACCGACAGAATTGAATTGTATACGGAAAGTTACGCGACAAATTACCCCTACAACCCTGCCATTGCGATAAGAGACTATATTTGTGCGGCTGAAGAAGCCATGAAGCAAGGGCTTGGGCTCAACGCGGGGCACGACCTCAATTTGCACAATCTCTCTTATTTTGCCCAACAGATACCGCAATTATTGGAAGTATCCATTGGACACGCATTAATCTGCGATGCTCTTTATTTGGGATTGGAGAAAACCATTCAGAATTATTTAAGATGTCTACAATTTTGACTTTAGCTACTAAGGGTGCTTTAACCGCTCGTGCGTGTTGCACAACTCGGCAAAATAGAAAAAAATATACATCTCGTTTTTTTTAACTGTTTTCAAATACCTGCACAAGTTGCCGGGTTAAAAAAAAAATATATTTTCGCCGCCTTATTGGTCTCTTGGCCGAGTGGCTAGGCGCCGGTCTGCAAAACCGTTTACTCCAGTTCGAATCTGGAAGAGACCTCAAAGAAACGCTAATCATTAAAATATTAGCGTTTTTTAATATCTGCTTTGCCGACCTAACAAAAAAAATGCCATGACATTCGAACAACTTCTTGCCACTCTACAGAAGAAACAATTTGCGCCCATCTATTTTTTGATGGGAGATGAACCCTTTTATATTGATGAGATTTCAAATTACATAGAAGAAAATATAATACCCGAAGAGCAGCGCGATTTTAATCAAATTCTTCTTTATGGAAAAGAAACTGACGCCGATGAGATTATTGCCATGGCAAAACAGTTCCCTTTAGGCACGGAAAAACGCATTGTGATCGTAAAAGAAGCCAAAGAATTGAAAAATATAGAACGCCTGGTAAAATATGCCGAGTCTCCGTCACAAACGGCTATTGTGGTGATTTGCTATAAATATGCAACTTTAAAAGCCTCTCAATTGAAAGCAATTGAAACAAAAGGGGTAGTTTTTCATTCCGAAAAAATGAAAGATTATAAACTTTCTGAATGGATTCAAAAACATGTAGCAAAATATCAGTTCAACATGCAGCCCGCAGTGGCTAATCTATTGGCAGAAAATATAGGAGTGGATTTGAGTAGAATCGATAATGAATTAAAAAAACTCTCTATTTTTCTTCCGCCTAACAGTGATATTACGGCTGATATTGTTGAAAAACATATCGGAATAAGTAAAGAGTATAATGTCTTTGAACTGCAAAATGCATTAGCGGAACAAAAAATAGACAAAGCCTATAAAATTGTACATTATTTTTGTCAAAACATTAAACAAACTCCCAATGTGGTAACTATTAACAGTTTGGCTTCATTTTACGTAAAACTGTTAGCTTATAATTTATCGGATAAATCCATAGAATCGAAATCTAAAATTTTCGGAAAAAATGATTATATTCAAAAAATTAATGTGCAGTACGCACAAAATCATTCTATATTAGAGTTACAAAAAATAATCGGTATTTTGCGTGAGTATGACGCTAAAACCAAGGGTGTGGATAGTAATCTGCCTGATGAAGAGCTTTTGAAAGAACTGGTCTATAAAATTACACATTCAATTTAATGAGGCCGTTTTCACACCATTTTTTTTTCTTCTCAATCGCTTCGTCTAAAAGCGCTTGATTTTTTTGTAGTAGTTGTTTCGAGTTTTCAGGGTGCCAAATATGAAATCCTACTCCTCCAAATTTTAAATTCTGCCTCTTAATACCATGATTGAGCAACCGAACAACAAATTCACTATCCTCACGTCCCCAACCCTCAAAATCTTCGTTAAAGCCGTTGATAGCCATAGCATCTTCTCTCCAAAAAGAAAGGTTGCAACTTCGAACCCCGAAGTGATTTTTATTTCCATAAAAAGGGGTAATTAGTTTAGATAAGCATGGTATGGATAAGGTGTTCACACGGTTTAGTATTCCTTTAGAAAAAAAATGGAAATGAATATTTTTTGAAAATAAACGTTGTTCGGATATTTCTTTAGAAACCAATACTCTGGAGCCCTGAATAAAATATTGAGGGTTAAGAGTAATAATATGATCTCTGATAAAATACGGATGAAGCACCATGTCGCCGTCAATAAAAATAAGATAATCGCATTGAGTTGAAAGAATGGCTTTATTGCGAATTTTTGCAACACGGAAACCCTCATCGGATTGCCGGCAATGAACTAAAGGAATTGGAAAAATACGCTTATAGTGTTCTATTAATAGTTGTGTTGCTTCCCCCGAACCGTCATCGGCAATAATTACTTCTTGAGGAAGAATACTTTGCAAAAGCACACTGCTCAGTGTTAATTCTAAATAAGCAGGACTATTGTAGGTTGTAATGCAAAGTGCCACGGTTACATTCATAAAGCGTGATTTTCAAAAATATTTTTAGGAGTAGTCCACATCAAAAAGCACATAAAAAAAGCAAAAAAGTTTAACCCTATAAATGTTTCCCAATTAGCTTCTCCAAAATTTGCCATCAGCATGCTCACAAAAAAAATGGTAATTAAAAAAGTATTATTTTTTCTATCATGAAAAAAAATCCAAAATAGAACTCCCAAAATATACAAAGTGCCTAAAACACCAAAGCGAATAAGATAGTTAAGGTATTGGTTATGAGAAGAACCTGTTTGCTGAGAGGTTAACTTTGAATTTAACTCTAAGATAGCCAGGTCGTAAGCTTTCGCATTATTTCCCAAACCAATTCCACACCAAATGTTTTTTTTAATAATATTGAAAGATAAAATAGCCTGTTCTATTCTTTGTGCAGATGATTTTCCATTAGGATTATGGGTTATTTTATATAGATCCAGTTCCCATATTGTTTCATAAATTCGAGGATAAATACTTAATTTATTCTCTGCATAAATATAGTTAGGAATTTCATTTTCAATATTTTTAATATCCTGTGAAGTAAGTTGAGCAAACCCTTCTGCATCTTTTCTTAATCCTTTACTTGTCATATATCTTTTAATTACACTACTCAACGGATAGCCTGCAGAAGTTTTGCTGTCATATTTTCTTTTACTATGCGTATTCCACAATGGAATTAATTCTTCTTCACAGACAAACAAGGAACTATAATTTCCGTTTTCTTTAGATTTATCATCAAAATTATGTTGATATTTATGACCGTTAGAAGTGTAGAGAGGTACTTCATCGGCAGGATACTCAGTAATATTATAAAATTTTTGAACACAAGAGTATACATAAAAAATGGGAACAACTATGATTACAATAAGCCCTCCCCCAAACAAAAGTTTGTTTGTTTTTCTTTTCGTTTCTTTTATTAACATTATACATGCAGTAGCCGACATTACTCCGAAATAGAGGTAAGCGCTGAATGATTTCAATGAAAATAAAGTAATTATTAAAAAAACGATAAGTAATACCAATAAAGAGTTTTGAAAGAATGAAAAATTTTTTTTGAGGATAAAATAAAATAAAACCCAAATTACAAAAGCGATTTGGTAGGAGAACGGGATGTGGTCAATCCATGTAACACTTCTAAAATCAAAAAAATGGATGGAATCTATAAAAAATAATTTGAGCAATGCAGCTCCGGCAGCAACAGCTACAAGTAGGATATAAATACTTAATAATTTCAAAGTTATCTTTTGTGAAAGGGGCGCAGAGGAGCCCAATACGAAAGCAAAAATAAACCAATATATGCTTTTATTAAATTCTTGTATTCCCAGTGCAAAGTTTTGTGTAAAGCAAAGTCCTACCAAATAAAGCAGAGGAATGGAGAGCATTAAAAGAGCACTCCTGTTATGTATCAATCTATTCCACTTTGTTTTGATATCTCCGGTGAGTAGCCAGACAATAAGCAAGGTTGCGGAAGTAAAACTAATTAGAGCAACGGAAGTAGGTAATGCAATCAAAAAAACGGTTAATGAGAAAAGATATAGATTTTCTTTCCAATTATTTATAAAAGATTGCCAGTATTTTCTCAGCATGATTTTACATCAAAGTCAATTATTATATAAATTTTTCAAATCATACAAAGCCTTTAAATATTGCACTTCATGTACTATTTTTTGAGCTTTTGCAGCATGTTCCATGTTTAGGTCACGCATTAAATCAACAACACTTAAAGTACCATGTTCGGTTTTAGCAGCAGAAGCGTCGTAAATTGTTTTTCGCATGCGAATAATTTCATCATCGGAATCTAAAATTATTCGATATTGTTCAGCTATTGCCCGTTGTTGCTTTATCTGAATAGATTGATTAAATAAAAACACCTTTCTGTTTACTTCAATGTTATTAATATTATTTTCAATAATCCGTTTTTCATTGTTAATAGTGTAAAGGTTTCCGAATCCCCAATTCAACTGGATGCCACCAATAGCATAGGGTTTGAAACCGGAATCAAACATATTTAGCCCGGGTCGGGCAAAACCGCCTTGTAGGAAAAAACCTATTTTTGGCATATTTTTAGCAAGAATTTGTGAATTCTGAATTTTTTGCATTTCTATAGAAGCGTCAAAAAGCTTCAATTCCAATCTATTATTACTATCTTGCACCCTAACAATTTCAGGTTTTTGTAAAACAACATGGGGAGATAGTTCTTCCCCTATAAAAGCGCCCAACATCTCTACAAAAGTTTCTCTCATGGTAGAGAGTTGAATGATAGTTTGTTCTGCTGTTATTTGTTCTACTTTTACGGCATCCACATCTGATTCATTGGCAAAACCAAATTCGGCATAACTTTTCACTTTATCAAGATTGCGCTGCAGTTCCTGTAAATTCACTTTAATTTGCTCTATTTGACTATCATACAAAATAATTCCAAAAAAGAGTTCGTTTATACGTCCCTTTACAGCATACATATCTATTTCATTTTGTTTTCTTTGAATGTCTGCAGTCGCTTTAATTGTTTTTTTTGCATAATTTATTTGTCCGCCATCCCAAATAAGTTGATTTAATTGCAAATAGGTTTGATATTGATCTTTAGGTACTTCCATACTTACATGGAAAAGCTGGTTATTTATGGATAATTTAGGTGCATCACTCTGTAAAGAAGCCTTTCCAGAAAGTTGAAATTGCGGAATCCAGGTTCGGGAAACGTTTTGTAAATTATACTTTTCACTTAGGTTAATTAATTGGAGTTGTTCAACCAACGGGTAATTTTTTTCTGTTTTTTGGTAGCACTCTGAGAGCGTTAAAGTCTGAGAGGTACCTACGAGATGCAGAGAGCAGAAAATAAAAAAAATAATTTTCACTTTGTACTTCATAATTTTCACTAATGTGTGGGGTTCGGTATGTGGGGTAAGGTTCATGATTTTTCTATTTCAAGAATAAAAAGCAGCGCAAAGGTCTAAATTTTTTTTAAAGTTTCTATATGATATTTGAAAAACGGATTTATAAAGTTTTAATTCTTTCTTCTGTCTCCAAAATTTTATTTCTAATTTCTGCAGCTTCTAAAAATTCTAACTTTTTTACGGCTATTTCCAATTGTTTGTGCAAAATTTTAAGATTTTGTTGCAACTGTTCTTTGTTTAACATCTGAAACGGTTTCTCTTCAGCGGCTTTGGTTTCAATAATATCATTAAAACGGTAAATATAATTTTTTTTCGGTGCAATATCTTCGTTCTTTTGCACGGTTTTTGGAGTAATGTTATGTTTGAGATTATAGGCAGTTTGTTTGTTTCTCCTTCTATTCGTTTCATCTATGGTGGCCTGCATAGATTTTGTGATTTTGTTGGCATAAAAAATTACTCTGCCGTTTATGTGACGCGCCGCTCTGCCCGCAGTTTGCGTTAAAGAGCGCTCATTGCGTAAGAATCCCTCTTTATCGGCATCCATAATGGCTACTAATGAGACTTCCGGCAAATCCAATCCTTCGCGCAGCAAATTTACGCCCACCAATACATCAATAGAACCGGAACGTAGATCTTTGAGAATCTCTATGCGTTCTAATGTTTCTACTTCAGAATGAATATATTGTGTTCTTATGCCGATACGAATGAGGTAACTGCTTAATTCTTCCGCCATCTTTTTAGTGAGAGTGGTAACCAGCACCCGTTCGCCACGCCCTACCGTTTTATCTATTTCATCCAGCAAATCATCCACCTGATTGTCGGCGGAACGTACCTCAATGGGCGGGTCTAACAAGCCGGTAGGGCGAACAATCTGCTCAACAACGATTCCATTCGACTTCTCCAACTCGTAATTTGCCGGTGTGGCGCTTACAAATATGGTTTGCCCTATTAACTGTTCAAATTCATGAAATTTCAGGGGACGATTGTCCATAGCAGCGGGTAGCCGGAATCCATATTCTACCAAATTCATTTTTCGGGAACGGTCGCCGCCGTACATTCCTCCGATTTGAGGAACAGAAACATGACTCTCATCTACTACCAAAATAAAGTCATCCGGAAAAAAATCCAAAATGCAGAACGGACGCTCGCCGGGTTTCCGTTTGTCAAAATAACGGGAGTAGTTTTCAATGCCTGAACAATACCCCACCTCTTTCATCATCTCCACATCGTAAGAAACTCTGTCATCCAATCTTTTGGCTTCTAAATGTTTTCCAATGGATTTCAAATATTCGATCTGATTTCCCAAATCTAATTTTATTTGCCAGATGGCATCATTCATGGCTTGGGGAGAAGTTACGAAAAGATTGGCGGGATAGAGGGTAAGTTGCGTTTCTTCTCTCAATTTTGATCCGCTTTCAGGTTCAATTTCAAATATTTGTTCAATCTCATTGTCAAAAAAAATAATACGATATGCCACATCATGATAGGGGGGGAAAACATCCACCGTATCTCCTTTTATTCTAAATTTTGCCGGTTCAAGCATCAACTCTGTGCGGGAATACAAACTATTGACTAACGCATACAAAAATTGTTCGCGACTAATAATCATCCCCTGTTTTAAATGTATCACACTTTTGGCAAATTCGTTAGGATTACCAATGCCATAAATACAAGAAACAGAAGCCACTACAATAATATCGCGCCTTCCGGACAACAATGAAGAAGTTGTTTTTAAGCGCATCTTGTCTATCTCTTCATTAATTTGCAAATCTTTTTCAATATAGGTATTGGTAGTTGGAATATAGGCTTCCGGTTGATAATAATCGTAATAGGAAACGAAGTACTCTACGGCATTTTCGGGAAAAAACTGTTTAAACTCGCTGTAAAGTTGGGCTGCTAACGTTTTGTTGTGGCTGAGAACAAGTGCGGGGCGTTGTACTTCCTGCAGCACATTGGCAATAGTAAACGTTTTTCCGGAGCCGGTAACGCCCAGTAATGTTTGTGCGGCATCCCCACGGCGCAATCCTTCAACCAACTCGCGAATGGCGTCGGGCTGGTCGCCGGCTGGAGAAAATTGGGAGTGGAGTTTAAAATTCATAGGGTAAGGTATGGAATTATGCTCCCCTTTTTTGAAATAACTCTGACAGTGCTTTCACGTAATCTTTGTCTGTAAAAAGCTGCGCAATATCAACGCCCGATTTCTTAAAAATTTCCATATTATTTTTTTGTTGGGAATACCACCATTGTGCGTATTCTTGTTGCACTTTCACATTAGAGGTATCTACAATAGATTTTTTTCCTGTTTCGGGGTCGAGAAATTGTACTAATCCCATACCGGGAAGCAACGCATCGCCTTTGTCCATAATTTGCAAAGCCACAACATCATGCTTATTTGCTGCAATTTTCAAGGCTTGCTCACACTCGCTGTTTACAAAATCGGAAAGTATAAAAGCGGTACATCTTTTTTTTATGGCATTCGTAAGATAACGTAACGCCTCCGACAAGTTTGTTTGCACTTGTCGAGGTTTGTAGTTCACTAATTCTCTGATAATTCTAAGGATATGCGATCTGCCTTTTTTCGGAGGAATAAATTTTTCTACCTGATTACTAAAGAAAATGACCCCTACTTTATCATTATTATTAATGGCAGAGAAAGATAAAACTGCCGAAATTTCCGTAATCAGATCCGATTTGAATTGTTGTTGAGTACCAAATTGTGTGGACCCGCTCACATCAATAAGTAACATTACAGTAAGTTCCCGTTCCTCTTCAAATATTTTGATATATGGATGGTTGAAACGTGCAGTAACATTCCAGTCAATATTTCGAATATCATCTCCATATTGATACTCTCGCACTTCGCTGAATGCCATACCACGACCTTTAAAAGCACTGTGGTACTGCCCCGAAAACACTTGTTGCGACAGTGCTTTCGTGCGAATTTCTATTTTTCTGACTTTTTTTAAGAGTTCTGCTGAATCCATATTTAATATAAAAAACCCTAAGATTAATCACTAATCATTAACCACTAACCACTAATCACTAACCACTAATCACTATTACGGTACCTCAATTGTGTTTAATATTTCATTAATTATATCGGATGAAGTGATATTTTCGGCTTCGGCTTCGTAGGTGAGTCCGATACGGTGGCGTAAAACATCATGGGCAACGGCTCTGATATCTTCCGGGATTACATAGCCACGCCGTTTGATGAAGGCAAATGCTTGCGCTGTCAGGGCCAAATTGATTGTAGCACGCGGCGATACGCCATAATGAATCATTGTTATAAATTTATCCAGCTTAAATTCTCCCGGATACCGTGTGGCAAATACAATATCGGTAATATAGTTTTCAATCTTTTCATCTATATATACTTCTTTCACTACTTTACGGGCATTGATAATGTCTTGCGGTTTTAAAACCATATTAGTAGTGGGAATTTTTTCATCAATTTGCTGACGAAGTATTAATTTTTCATCCTCTTTATTAGGATATTGAATGACAACTTTCATTAGAAACCGGTCAACTTGTGCTTCGGGCAACGGGTATGTTCCTTCTTGCTCGATAGGGTTTTGTGTTGCCATTACCAAAAAAGGCTCATCCAATTTGTAGGTTTGTTCTCCAATGGTAACTTGCCGTTCCTGCATAGCCTCCAACAGTGCACTCTGTACTTTTGCCGGTGCACGGTTGATTTCATCAGCCAATATAAAATTTGCAAAAATAGGACCTTTCTTTACCAGAAATTCCTCTTTTTTCTGACTGTAAATCATAGTTCCCAGCAGGTCGGCAGGAAGCAGGTCAGGAGTAAATTGAATGCGACTGAACTTAGCGTCAATAGTGTTGGCGAGCGATTTAATAGCAAGGGTTTTTGCCAATCCGGGAACCCCTTCCAATAGGATATGTCCGTTGGCCAGCAACCCAATAAGTAACCGCTCTACCATCTGCTTTTGACCAACAATCACTTTGTTCATCTCCATAGTAATAAGATCTACAAAAGAGCTTTCACGCTGAATGCGTTCGTTTAATTCTCGAATATCAATTTGAGTATTCATAAAAATTTTTTTATAATGCGACAAAAAAACGATATTCTATAGTAAATATTGTATGGTAACCAGCGCTACCATTTACATATTTTTCATCTCAATTTGTTAGTGTTTACCAACAGTACAGTTTACTTAACACTATTAATGTAAACAATTAATTCCAATATTTTATGGGAATATCCCATTTCGTTGTCGTACCAGGAGATAATTTTTACAAAATTAGGATTCAACATAATACCGGCTTCTGCATCAAAAATAGAAGTTCTGGGATCGCCAATAAAGTCGGATGATACTACGGCATCTTCCGTATAGCCTAAAATTCCTTTAAGTTCATTTTCGGAAGCCTTTTTCATTACCGCTTTAATTTCGTCGTAAGTGGTAGCTTTTTCAAGACGACAGGTTAAATCCACCACGGAAACATTTAAGGTAGGAACGCGGAATGACATACCGGTAAGTTTTCCTTTTAATGAGGGGATTACTTTTGTAACGGCTTTTGCAGCACCGGTGGAAGATGGAATAATATTGCCGGCTGCTGCGCGTCCACCTCTCCAATCTTTAGCAGATGGCCCATCTACCGTTTTTTGAGTGGCTGTAGTAGCATGAACAGTGGTCATCAACCCTTCAATAATACCAAAGTTTTCGTGAAGCACTTTGGTAATAGGAGCTAAACAATTGGTGGTACAAGAAGCATTTGATACAATGGGTGCTCCGTTATAAGTTTCGTGGTTTACACCCATAACAAACATAGGAGTATCATCTTTTGAGGGTGCCGACATGACCACTACCCGAGCGCCGGCATCAATATGTTTTTGAGCGGCTTCTTTTGTTAAAAATAACCCTGTTGACTCAACAACATATTCTGCATCTACTTCATTCCATTTCAAATTTGCAGGGTCTTTTTCTGCCGTAACACGAATTTCTTGCCCGTTTACAATCAATTTATCATCTTTTACAGAAACTTCGCCTTTGAATTGACCATGCACGGTATCGTATTTCAGCATGTAGGCCATATAATTAACGTCTAATAAATCATTGATTCCTACAATTTGTACATGATCTCTTTGCATGGCAGCCCGAAATACTAAGCGTCCTATTCTTCCGAAGCCATTGATACCAATTTTGATTTTTTTCATAATGTATTGATTTTATTGTTAATAATATTGTATTTAAAGATTGGCAAATATAGAATTTTTTATATGTATCTTTGCGTAAAATTTTTCTCCATGCAATCTACTCAGGAAATTGAACAGAACCCTGATAATACCGAGCAAACCAAAGAAACTCAAAACGTTCCTAAAGACTTTGAAAAAGAACTTTTTTTTCATTCCCTGTTAAAATCTGTTATTATTGTTTCTTTTTTGTGGATTGTTTTCATTATCAATGATATTTTCGGACTACACTGGAATAATTATGGGTTACATCCCAGAAGTATTGAAAATCTATTGGGTATTTTTACGATGCCTTTTTTACACGGCGACTATTCTCATCTCTTTTCAAACACTATTCCTTTATTAGCCTTGTTGTTTTCTGTTTTCTATTTTTTTTCAAAAAAATCAATATTAATATTAATTATGATATGGTTTATGTCTGGTGTTTTCACCTGGATAATAGGTACGGAAGGTGTCCATGTGGGCGCAAGCGGCATTGTTTATGCGCTGGCATTTTTCTTAGTAACCATATCTATTATAAAACAGGAGCCCAAATTAATGGCGTATTCTCTCATTATTATTTTTTTATATGGAAGTATCGTGTGGGGTTTTTTCCCTCAACTATTTCCCGATAAACCTATTTCATGGGAAGGGCATTTGGCAGGTGCCATTACAGGAATCGTACTGGCATTTTTTTATAGAAAGGAAGGTCCTGTAAAAAAAGTTTATTTTGTAGATGAGGATGAAAGTGATACAAAAGAAGATGATACGATGATTCCTCAATAAGCATTGGCTAAAATCCCAAAAGTATGCAATTGTTGCGCAATATTTTGAAGATGTTCAATGGGAATTCTTTCTAACATTTGTGCTGGCGTATCTCTGTCTAATGAATAGAGCATTACATTTTGGGGGCGCAATTGTTTTACCGTATCCATCCATACAGAAAGATGAGGATCTGCCGCATTATTAAAGAATTGTCCATTAAATTTTCCTTTAAAAAACAAACTTTGCAAAATAAAATTACCTTTCAGTTGCCGTAAATGTTGAATAATTTCTTCTACCGAAACAGGAATAATCGGCTTATTAATTAGTTTAAAAAGAGGTTCTGTAACCGCATCTAATTTTAATACAGGGTTCTCTATTTTTTGCAATGCAACTAAAACATGAGGGTTCGTTAATTGTGTGGCATTGGATAAACAGGTAATGGCCGTTTTAGGATAATAGGTATTCCTTAAAGTAATGAGAAAATCAATAATTTGAGAAAAATCCGGATGTAAGGTCGGCTCTCCGTTACCCGAAAAAGTAATGCTATCTATAGGTGTATTTGTTTCTATACAAGCACGGAGTTTTTTTTCAATGGCTGAAATAATCTCTTCTACGGAGAAAAAAAACTCCGGGTTGATGTTTTTTTCTAAAGTCCAGCCACATTCACAGTAAATACAATCAAATGAGCATATTTTTTGAGTAGTGGGAGAAACATTAACTCCTAAGGAGTTGCCCAAACGTCTGCTGTGAACAGGACCAAAAGCTATCTTATCCCATAAAAACATATTCAACAATTTTTAAAACCACTGATGGGGAGCATCACTCCAAAGAGATTCAATATTATAAAATTGACGTATTTCGGGTTGAAAAATATGTACAATAATATTGAAATAATCTAACAATACCCACTCTCCGTTGGCACGTCCTTCAACATAAGAAGGTTTTATTCCGGCCTGTTTTTTGGTATTTTCTTGAATAAATTCACTGAGTGTTTCCACATGAGGTTTGGAATTCCCGGTGCAAATTATAAAATAATCAAACAGAACATGACGCATGGCTTTTAAGTCAATACATACCACTTGTCCCCCCTTTTTTTCTATAATAGATTGAATAATAAGTTCTTCTAATTTTTTAGAAGAGGGAGTAGCCTCTTTTATTAATTTTTTTGATTTTGCCATTAATACTTATTAATATCGGCGAAAATAATATTTTTGTCCAAACAAAGGGATTGTATGCCAATTGTACCGAGATGAATTTTACTGCAATGACAAAAAGTATTTGGATTTTATACAAAAAATTCAAGTTTCTTCTTTACAAGTTTTGATTAAAAGCGTGTATTTTTGCAGAAAAGTAACAGAACAAAAAAATGGAACTAAAAAAGGGAAATTTCGCCCAATGGAACACAGATATCAGTTTGCTAAAAAGAAATTATTCGGAACTGATCAAATTTTTATATTATTTTGTATTCTAAATTATATAATTTATGAATAGATTTTTACTTACGGTGATTGTTTATCTTATGTGTTTTTGTGCAACACTTGCGCAAAATACCGACAACAAAACAAAAGATTTGTCTATTGCCCAAACATTAAAACAACAACTCTTGTTATATCTCAATAATAACAATGAAGAAAAAATTTATGTTCAAACCGATAAGACGTTTTATAAACCGGGTGAAAAGATTTATTATAATCTTTTTTTAACCGATGCTTCTACCGGAAAACCCTCATCTATAAGCGATAAGATATATATTGAGTTATATGACCCCAAAGGGAATAGTATTGCAAAACAAATTATATATGTTCAAGACGGAACCGGCGGTGGAAGTTTTACGGTTTCTCAGCATTTTCCCGGAGGGCTATACACATTGAAAGCCTATACTTTGTGGATAAAAAATTTTGGAGAAGACCGCTTTTTTACCAAAACATTAACTGTTCAACAAACTATTACGCCACGTTTGCTTTTAAAACTTGATTTTGAGAAAAAAGCATACGGTACGGGAGACGAAGTAACGGCAACACTCACTGTTCGCAATCTTAAAGACGAAAAAGCAGAGGGAGCGAATATCCGAACTTCAATTAACATTGAC
>Ga0209628_10001721_pt1 | contig 14396 bp, 12 predicted proteins | sample TergutCu122P4_FD_187285 | JGI IMG/M metagenome (GOLD analysis project Ga0209628, IMG submission 187285) | Cubitermes ugandensis P4 segment gut microbial communities from Kakamega Forest, Kenya - Cu122 P4 (SPAdes) (version 2) | ecosystem: Host-associated > Arthropoda: Insects > Digestive system...
GATAGAATGTATCATCATCATTAAAGAAGTAGGGAAGGTGAAACTCTAATACATTTTCGTTTTTAATGATTCTCCAATTTCCTAAAGAGATATCCTTTCCTGACTGGTCATCACAAATAAGTTTACCAAAATTCAAAATGGAAGAATAATTTTCATTAAAATAGAGAATATCATCTAACTCACATGGGTAGAAAAATGATACAAAAAGATTTTCGCTTGTTACGTTTTCTTTATTCGTAAAAGCGGGGATAGAGGTGGCAGAAATAAGTTGCCAGCCCTTTGATTGACATAACAATTGCTCTTTTGTCGGCTCGGGCTTCGGACAAGAGGTCGCTAAAAATGATAGCGATGCGATTACTGCCATTACGGCAAAGATTGTTTTTTTCATGTTTTAAAATTTTTGGTTAATACTGAATTTTGCGGCAAAAATATAAAAATTCTTATATGATAATCCAAAAACAATTTAGAAAGTGTTAAAAATGCTTAAAGCGTAAAACTTTTTTTTAACCGGTATAACAAATGAACATAATATTTTCAACTAATCAACGTTTTTTCAACTATTAACATAAAAATTAAAAAAAATATGAAAAAATCATTATTAATTATTACGTGTTTATTTCTATTAGGAACAACACAAAACTTAAAATCGCAAAACATGACACAAGACGAAAAAAACAGTTACGCCATCGGCGTTAGTCAAGGAGAACAATTATTTATGCAAATAAAAAGTGCAGGAATAGATATTATTCTTGAAAGCGTTAAAAATGGAATTTTAGATGCTTTTAACGGAGAGAATAAATTAACGCAAGAAGAGATACAGGCTTGTTTTAATGATATTCAAATGAAAATGCAATTAAAACAAACTCTCAATGCTGAGGTTGAAAAAGAAAAAGGAAAGAATTTTTTAGCAGACAACAAGAAGCGGAAAGAGGTTATGGAAACGGCTTCCGGTTTACAATATGAAGTAATTGTTATGGGAAAAGGGCCAAAGCCCAATGCTACCGATCAAGTTAAAGTGCATTATACCGGTAAAACCCTCGATGGGCAAATTTTCGATTCTTCCGTTCAAAGAGGTGAACCGATTACCTTTGGGTTAAATCAAGTAATTCCAGGATGGACCGAAGGACTTCAACTCATGCCGGTTGGTTCAAAATTCATGTTGTATATACCTTCCAATTTAGCATACGGAGAAAATGGTGCAGGCGATATGATTAAACCGGGGGCAACTTTAATCTTTGAAGTAGAATTATTGGAAATTCCGAAATAATTATAGCATAAGTCTGCTTATTTTTAAGTAAAAGTCAGTAAACACCAGCGTTGAGTTTCCGTTTCGTTCAATATGATACAACGCCTGATTGCATTCGTGAAGAATGGATTGGGCGTTTTTTAATGAAATGGTTTTGGTAAAAAAACCCATCATTTTCTTTTCTTCGGTAGTGGCTTTCACTAAATTTTCATTTTTAGTACCCAACATCAAAATATTTCGAATAATTCGTGAAATAAATCGCAAAAAATTCTTCTGCTCTTCTCTCCCACCTTCTACAATGGATGCAATAACATCTTGTACGGTAAAGTAGTTTACTTGTTGCGGAGAAGCATAATTTTTTAATGCCGACATGCTGGAAAAAAGAATTTCAAATTTTCGAAGCATTTCACGCAGTTCACTGCTGTTTTCGTGCAAATTTACCGCCTTAACATAGTTACCTTCACTAATTTCTGCAATATCTGCCGCTTTTTGCTCGGTTGTCCCAAAATCTTTTACCAATTGCTGCGCAACAACATGCTGCACTAAAGGCGGAATTTTTACCAATTGGGTGCGTGATAAAATAGTGGGTAAAATCTTCTCGGGATGCTCTGTAAGCAAAATAAATAGCGTATTTTTTTCGGGCTCCTCCAATGTTTTGAGCAGTTTTGGCGCTGCCGCATGATACAATCTGTCTAAACACCAAAAAATAAAAATTTTGTATCCGCCTTCATACGATTGAATGCTGTTTTGTTGAATAATATTGGAACAATCTCGAATGTTTATGGTTGCCTGCTTATTTTCTCCCCCAAGCTCCGACAACCAATCTTCAATATCAATATGATATTTTTTTAAAAAAACAAAATCTCTAAACTCTTGTGCAAACTGCCGTGAATCAGGGTCTTTTTTTACTGTTTTGGCAATACAATTTGGAAAAACTAAATGTAAATCGGGATGTGTCAATTTTTCAAATTTTACACATGATGGACAAACGCCACATGAATCCGCTTCCTGTCTGTTTTGGCAACAAATATACTGGGCATAAGCCACCGACAGGGCAAAACTGTGTGCACCTGCATGAGAAAGAAATAATTGTGCATGACTTATCCTGTTTTCTTTTACCAAAGAAACAAGTTGATTTTTAAGTGCGGGAGATACAAGAACGTTTTTGAAAAGCATAGATCATTTGTTTATCATTAAACATCATTTATACTGCATTAATTTCATCTAAAATATTGCCATACTCTGTTGTTGCAACCAGGGGTGATAATCCCCTTTTATTCCTTCCGGCTTCCGCAAGCGAATGTTGTGGCATAGAGAAATATATTTTTCCGCATCCGAAATCCGAAATCCATTTCCGGATAGAATATTTTGATAAGAGAGGGTGTGCAAATCGGTGAACCCTTCCGAAAATTCAAATGCTTTGTTATCAATAGTTAACGAGCGGTATGTGGTTTTTCCCTTTTCGGCAGTATCTTTGGGAAGTTGTTGTTTATCAATACTTAAAAACCAGCGTACACGGGCTTTTTTTAATTGCAAAAAACCGGCCACGGTAACCGGTGTTGCATAATGGACTTGAATCTCTTGAACATCACCAAAAATATAGGTTAGCATATCAAAAAAATGTGCTCCTATGTTGGTAGTAATCCCCCCCGATTTTTCGATATCTGCTTTCCAGGAATAGAGATACCAAGTGCCCCTGCCGGTAATATAAGTGAGGTCAATATCATAGATTTTATCATTCAAGTCATTATCAATTTGCTGTTTCAGTTCAATCACAGCAGGGTGTAAGCGAAGTTGCAAAATGTGATAAATAGTGTTGCCCGTATCTTGTTCAATTCTTTCCAAACCTTCCAAGTTCCATGGATTTAACACTAATGGTTTTTCGCATATAGCATGCGCACCGTTTCTCAGCGCCATACGAATATGGGCATCGTGCAAATAGTTGGGAGAGCAGATAGATACATAGTCAATTTTAGCGCCGGAGGTTTCTCTTAAGCATCGGTACAGATGACGGTCAAAGCGCTCTGCTTCGGTAAAGAAGGCCGCCTCCGGAAAGTAACTGTCTATGATGCCCACGCTGTCCGATTTATCCAACATGGCGGTCAATTGGTTACCGGTTTCTTTAATGGCTTTGAAATGGCGCGGGGCGATATATCCGGCCGCTCCGATAAGGGCAAAATTTTTAGCGCTCATGCTATTTTTTATATCATTTTTAATATGTTGATTTCTGCCTCCGATAAAAACCGGTATTTTCCTCTTGGTAAATCTTTTTTGGTTAATCCGGCAAAAACAACCCTGTCTAATTTCAATATTTCGTATCCTAATTGTTCAAAAATCCGTCTCACAATTCTGTTTCTACCGGAGTGTAAAGTAATTCCAATTTCCCGTTTGGTATCACCGGCGTAGGCAATTTCATCCACTTTAATTTCGCCGTCTGAAAGTTCAATGCCGTTGGCAATTTTTTCAAAATCGGCAGCGGTAAGGTTTTTATTCAGTTCTACATAATAAATTTTGCGGATGCCATGTTTGGGATGGGTTAGTTTTTTGGTCATTTCGCCATCATTGGTAAAAAGCAGCAGCCCTGTTGTATTTTTATCTAATCTTCCCACCGGATACACCCGTTCTTTGCAGGCGCCTTTTATCAATTGAATGACGTGCTTTCTATCGCGCTCATCTTCCATGGTGGTGATATAATCTTTAGGCTTGTTAAGTAGCAGATATACAGGTTTTTCGCGTTGCAAAATCTTATCACCGTATCTCACTTCATCGGTGGGCATAACTTTTGTACCCAACTCGGTTACAATTTTTCCATTCACTTGAATAGCACCGGTTTGAATGAGCATGTCAGCGTCTCTTCTTGAGCATATTCCTGAATTGGAGATATATTTATTCAATCTTACCGGACCATGTTTTTCTTCAAATTCTAAAGACAAAACTTTTTGTTTTTTTGGAGTTGAACGCCCCTCTTTGCGTCTGCGGTCAAATATTTCGTTTAATATTTCCGAGTCATCGGCAGCACTGCGACGTTTGCGCGGCGGCCGGTCATCGGGAAGCGGAGTTTTATAGGTAGTGCGCGGCGGCCGGTCATCAGGCGTTGATTGACGGTAAGTCTTGCGCGGCGGCCGGTCATCAGGCGTTGATTGTCGGTATGTTTTGCGCGGTGGTCGGTCATCAGGCGTTGATTGGCGGTATGTTTTGCGTGGTGGCCGGTCATCAGGCGTTGATTGGCGGTATGTTTTGCGTGGTGGCCGGTCATCAAAACGCGATTCTTTGTCAAATGTACGCGGTTTCCGCTCCACCCTTTCTCCTACTAAGGGTGCCTTTCGAGAATAAGGGCTCAAGGTATTATTTTTTTTTCTGCTCTTCTGCTCTTCTGCTACTAAGGTTTCCTTTCGAGAATAAGGTTTCAATGTATTATTTTTTTTTCTGCTCTTCTGCTCTTCTGCTCTTCTGCCCTTAAATGTTTTTCTTTTTTCTTCCATAATAAAATAATTTGCGCAAAGAAACATGTTTTTTTAACATCTTAATAATTTTTTTAATTTCGCGCTAAAATACTATGACGGTCCACCCCCAAATTGAAGATTCCTGGAAAGAAGTGCTATCAGAAGCCTTTGCTGCTTCATCGTTTGCACAACTCAAAGCGTTTTTAATGGAAGAAAAGAAGCAGTACACCGTTTTTCCTCCTGGTAATCAAATTTTTAATGCGTTTAATCTTACCCCCTTTTATACTGTTAAAGTAGTGATTTTAGGACAAGACCCCTATCATGATTTTAATCAGGCGCATGGCTTATGTTTTTCTGTTCCCGATGGGGTTCCGCATCCCAAGTCGTTGATTAACATTTTTAAAGAGTTGCAGTCAGATGTTGGGGTTTCTGTTCCAAAGAGCGGGAATTTAACCCGCTGGGCCACGCAAGGTGTGTTTTTGCTCAATGCCACCCTAACGGTTCGTGCGCACCAGGCCGGTTCACATCAAAATCGAGGCTGGGAGCCATTTACCGATGCCGTGATTCGTCAACTTTCAGAGAAACGCGAGGGGTTGGTATTTTTGTTGTGGGGTAATTATGCCCGCGCCAAAGCCGCACTCATTAACCAGAGTAAGCATTTTATTTTAGAAACGGTGCACCCATCGCCATTATCAGCACACGCCGGCTTTTTCGGTTGCAAGCATTTCTCTAAAACCAACGCCATCCTTAGGGGGTTAGGAAAAAGTGAGATTGTTTGGTAAATACCTGTCTATTTCCACTGCTGCCGCACGTGCGTCTGCCAATACATCCGGAATACTCATGGGACGTTTGCAGGCGCCTGCCGCAAAAAGCCCTGCTCTGCCGGTTTTTTGGTCGGCTGAGATAGCATTAGAAGTAATAAAAAACCCGTATTCTTCTTCACAATTACATTTTTTTGCTAACAATTTAGTGCCTTTCGATGGCTCCATACCGGTCATTAGAACCAGCAAATCGGGGGTCATTTTTAAAGGAAGGCCCATCAAAGTGTCTTCCGCTTTAATTTGAATTTTTCCGTCAAAAGTTTCTGCTGCTTCAGAAATTCTTCCCCGAATAAAATAGATACCGTATTTTTCCTGTGCTTCACGATAGAGTTCTTCATAGCCTTGCCCCCACATTCTTAAATCCATATAAAAAATATAAACTTCTGTATCGGGAGATATTTTTTTCAATTCAATGGCTTGTTTTACCGCCGTGATGCAACAAATTTTTGAACAATAATTGTTTCCTGATTTTTCATCTCTAGAGCCAACGCATTGCAAAAAGCAAACCTTTTTGGGTTTCTCACCAAAACTATTTGTGATGTTGTTTTTTATAAACATCTCTTCCAAATCTAAAGAGGTAATCACGCCGTTATAAATAACGTAGCCATATTCTTCTTTTCGTTTGGCATCAAAGGGCGTGTAGCCGGTGGCAATCAAAACGGCATCTGCGCTATAGGTTTGTTGATTTGAATCGGTGGCATACCATGCTTTTTCTTTTTGTTCAAGATGAATGACTTCCGTATTATAAAATGTTGTAATGTTGCTTTCCAATAATTTGGCATCTATGTTGTTTACCAACGTTTTTGCTTCAGAAAAATCGGGAAAAAGAAGCATTTTGTTGCGCAAATTAGTATTCGATTCACTCTCTTTTTCAAGAAGTGTTACTTGATATCCCAATTTTTTTAGTGTAATCGCGGCTTCAATTCCTGCCGGTCCTGCGCCGATAATAAGAATGGTTTTGTTCATATTTTCTTTTTAAATTTCATTGACGCAAATTAACAAAAAAATATTTCTCATGCTCATTTTGCTTTTCTAAAATCATCCAACCGTTTTTTTAATCCCTCATATTTAAATTTTTCAATAGCTGTGTTTTTGAAATATTTTGTAAACGATTCCGGTGTCAGATTATCAAGAATCTCTTTTTGATTATTCACAAACAACGCCTGCAACGCAACCGCCTCTTCATTTATGGGCGCATTTACATTGTTCGGGCAAACGTTTTGACATTCATCGCAACCCACAAGCCAGCCATATTCGGCAATACGCGTAAAATCGGTTTCGCTTTTATTTAAGTTAATGTTGGAAATACAACGATTACTATCTACACAATAGGGAGCAACTATGGCATTTGTCGGACAACCGGTGATGCACTTACCACAATCTCCACAGCAGCTCCGGTTAGGCGTGTCATACCCGTCAACAACAATATCCATTAACAAACATCCTAAAAAAACAAAAGAACCAAATTGGGTTTGAATGACACCGTTTTTTCCGTAATACCCAATTCCTGCTTGCACCGCCCATGCTTTCTCTGCAATTGCCGATGAGTCCACGGTTGTTTTAAAATTAAAAAACCCATATTGTTTTTGTAAATCCTGTGCCAACGCCTCCAATTTCTCTTTCATAAAAACATGATAATCTTTAATTTGTGCATATTGAGAGATAAGTGTTTCTCCTTTCTGCTCTTCTGCTTTTCTGCTTTTCTGCTCTTCTGCTTTTCTGCTCTTCTCCATATTATAATTATACCCACAAACCACCACCGATTTACAATTTTCTAACAGCAGTTTTGGGTAAAAACGTTTATCAATATCGCGTTCTAAATAAGTTTTATGGGCATGCAAATTTTGGGATAATGCTTTTTCAAAGCGTTCTTTTTCAATTGAGAGCGGTTCTGCGTTGGCGATGCCGCAGAGAGCAAAGCCGTAATTTTGGGCAGTCTGTTTAATAATTTCGGATGGGAGTTTCATTGAATGTTAATTGAATCGCCATTATTCAACCTCAGCACAGAAAAAACTTTTGATTTCTTTGTCGGAGATAAAGGCTTTTTCTCCTTTATCGTAAATGGAAAGTAGATACACATTTCCCTGCTCTGTCTTTAGATAAGTAATTACTCTTGCCCCGCCACTTTTGCCTTTTCCTTTTGAGGCTATGGCAAGTCGGATTTTATACACGTTGTTGCCAAGCGGTGTTCCTATTTCCGGATTTTTTTCCAATTCTTCAATGAGTGCTTCATATTCACCTTTGAGTGAGGGGTATTTTTTGGCAAGGCGCTTTAATTCACGCTCAAAACGTGGAAAGTTTTTTACGTTGTAAATCATATTCTAAAGTTCATTTAAAAGTTCTCTTGCAGGTCGGGTTTCTAATTTTCCTGCTTTGAGTAGTTTCAACTCTTTGGCCGCTTCTTTAAGATTAGCAATAATCTCTTCGCGCGAATCACCGTCCTTTTCTTCAATTTGTACAAAATTGAAATTTCCAAGCAATTCCATAAAGAAATTGTATTTGCGCGAAGCAACATTTAAAACCACTCTCTGTTGCTGCAGTTTGCGTTTAGGTCTATCAATTGTTAGCGTACTCATTACTTTTGTTTATTGAAATTTTACATCGGCAAAAATAGCAGAAATACCAAACAAGCCACTTCACCCCAACAAATTATTCGCTATTTATCTGTTGCTATTGTTTTTTTTATTTATTTTTGCCATTCATCAACATTTTAGAAGTTAAACTTTTTTTTATAGTCTGTAAATTATTCATATCAAACTAAAACTTTTATTATGAAAAACTTTTTATTCTTTGCAACATTACTACTATCCAGCTTTACTCTTTTTACACAAAATACACCTACTGTTCGCTCTCCCGGAGATGTGATTTTCTCTGAGGGATTTGAAGGCACAACGGGGATTACTCCTCCTGCCGGATGGACAAGAATTCAACCTGCCGGTTGGGCGCCCTGGTACACCGGTTTTGGCATTGCAGGAGCCTGCAACCCGCACACCGGCACCCGCATGGCAAATCATAACTACGACCCGGGGAAAGCCCGAGATGCCTGGCTAATTTCTCCTGCCATCTCATTTGAAGCCGGAAATGCTTATAGCGTGAGTTTTTGGTTGCATTTGGCCGGCTATGGAACTGAATTAGATTATTTTGAGATGAAAATAGCAAACACCCCTACCGCTGAAGCAATGACGGGAAGTACATTTTTAATTTATTCCAATACTACAGAACCTCTTCCGGAATGGACACGCATTGTGGGTATTTTTACACCAAATGTTTCCGGAGAGTATTACTTGGGCTTCCACGCTTTTTCTCCAATGGATGCTGGAAACGTAATCGCCATAGACGATATTGAAGTGGTTGAAGCGGTGGCCAATAATTTGTCCATCACTGCTCCGGTGTATCCTCTAACCCAAATACCCATCACGCAAACGCTACTGAATATACCGGCAACCGTAAATAATTTGGGCGCAAACCCACAAACCAACGTTACTCTTTCACTCAAATATGCCGGTGAAAACATTGGAACAACCACTTTGCCTTCCATTGCTCCAGGCACCTCAGAAATTATGAACGTTGATGCTTCAAGTGTGTACATATCTTTAGGTGATAAAGAACTAAAACACACCGTAACCCAAACTGAGCCCGACTCCGACCCAAGCGATAATACTGTTACCCAAACCATTGCCGGAACATTAAATACTTTTGCCGTTGATGATGGCACTATTTCCTATAATTTTGGGTACAACAATTACCCCATCTCTTACGGAAATGTTTTTCCAATAACCCAAACCACTACGCTTAAAGAAGTTGAAATGCGGTTTGGACCAAGTACTGCTACAAGTTTTGGCGTATCTTTATATTTGGTAAACGAAGATGAACTTGTAACCCCATCTATTTTTTCTATTCAGGCAACAAAGCCTATTACTACCGGCTGGATTACGATACCGGTTCCAGAAACCATTTTGAACGCCGGAAATTATTATTTGTGCGTGGACCAGCAATCTTATGTAAGTCTTAATCTTACTTCAGATGGAAGCCATATTAGAACAGCCTGGTACTGGAATTTATATAAATTTGGACAAATTAACCTTACCGGTGTTAATATTTACGGTGCCATGTTTATTCGTATGGTAGTAGGGGCGCCCCCCTGCGAACCAGCGACTAATTTATCAGTAGTTTATAATTCAGATGGTTGCAATGCCATCCTTACCTGGGATGCACCTGCCTATACCAATAAATTTAACATTTACAGAAACGCTATCCTAATACAGTCAAATCATGAAGGAACTACTTATACGGATAGCGGTTTTGAGAATTTAAAACATACTTGGTCGGTTGCTGCAATTTGTGCTAATGACGAGGAATCGAAATTGATTTCTAAGACTTTACCTGCTGCACCTTGCATTGGCGTTAATGAGAGTAATAAAACAGCATTTTCAATAGTTCCCAATCCGGCTTCTAACGAAATTACTATTTCATCAGAAAACAATTTCACTACAGTGGAAGTGATTAACCTTCTGGGGCAAACGGTGATTTCTGAATCTTTGAAATGGAATACAATTCAACTCGATATTTCCTGTTTGAACAATGGTATCTATTTTGTGCGTATGACCTCTGAAAATGGAATAAGTGTAAGAAAATTTGTGAAAGAATAGTGATTCTTGTTATTTACTTTATTAGCGAAAAAATTTTCGTAAAAAGTTTGAAAAAAACTTGTTATTTTGCACCCTCAAATATTTTGATAATCATAAATAAAAACGTATAATGAAAAACTACAAATTTACCATTAACAACAACAAATATTCTGTTGATATTGTTGCTCTTGAAGACCAGGTGGCTACGGTAGAAGTAAATGGAACACCATATCAGGTGGAGTTGGAAGTAGAAGTTCGTAAGCCGGTTTCTGCGCCGAAAACGGTTGTAAAAGTAGCACCGCAGGCTGCCTCCACTGTTGCTTCTCAAATTCCTTCTCAGGCAATGCCAAAAATAGCACCGGTACCACAGGCGGCCACTGCGCCTTCCGGAGGTAGCGTTATCAAATCGCCCCTGCCCGGTATTGTGTTGGATATTTTTGTTCATGTGGGCGACAATGTAAAACCCGGCCAAAGAGTGTTAATGCTGGAAGCCATGAAAATGGAAAACAATATTGACGCCGACAAAGAAGGTGTTGTAAAAGAGGTTCGCGTACAAAAAAACGACTCCGTAATGGAAGGAGATGTTTTAATTGTGATAGGATAAACTATCTTTCACGGATACACCACCCCCACCGTCTTCTTCACCGTTTTTCGTTGGGCGTTCAAATTCCAGTACTCCATTTTTACAATATAGAGGTCGGGGGGAACGCGGTAACTCTTTTCTGAAACGCCATCCCAAAGAAAAACCTCGTTTGGTGCACATATTTGATTGTTGGCAACCATTTTAATTAGATTTCCATATTTATCAAAAATAGCAATCGTCACTCGATTTTCGCTCTCTTTAAAACGGCAATGAATCTCTACATAGTCGGAAGTGCCGGATTGATTGGGAGAAAAAACTTCGGGCACAACGGTTAAAACATCTTCATACATATCATTATTTGAGAATTGCGAATTCTGATACCCAGGCGTGGCAAAACCATAACTCTCTGCCGCAGATTTCCAGTTGTTTGCGTTTTGGGTCTCCCTTTCAAAACTTACCCGCTCTAAAGAAACGCCGGAAAGTGCGGTCAACAGCGGATAGTGCATACTCTCATCATACTGAAACCGGTCAATCGTATTAAAATATTTATCACTTAAAAAAAACACACCGGATTTATTGGTATAGGAAGGCATTGAATCGCATTGAATCAGGCGGTTGGGATAAGGAACATAATACTGTTCTTCGGTTATGGCTTTGTGTCGGCATAAAGTTACATACTCTTGTGGAAAAAGCAGAAACCCGCTGCCTACCGCCACCGCCGACTTATCGGGAAGGTTGGCGCCTCCGGAACCAATACGCAAAGTAGCAAGGTCAATCACTTTTTGCGACCGGTTGTACAATTCCACAAACTCTGCCCGCGTGTTGTTTTTCGCATTAAAAAGTACCTCATTTATCACCACATCAAAAGGTTGGGGGGCAGTGGGGAGTGCAAAACGATACGACTTATTACATTCAATCTGGTTTTGCGCACAATCCCAAACGACATCCTTCATCGTGAGAGAATACAGTACATTAGGCTGAACAGGATTTAGCAGGTGTATTTGCAAGATATTGTTAGTTGGAGGCGCTTCGCTTACCGATGCAATCTCTATATTTCTGTCTATTTTAAATAATTGTTGCATTTTTAAACTGTCGAAAAACACGGTTTCCGAAAAGAAAACCCGCAAACGCAAAGAATCTACTATGGTGATTTTTTCAATTTCGGGAGGAATAACATCCCGATTATCCCCGTAAATTGAGTTTTGTTTCCCTGGTGTGCCGCCCGAATTGGAGACGGAAGAATCCCAGTTATATTCTCCGGTACAAGGGTTTTTGGGGTCTATCATCTCTAACGACCAACCCCCATCGGCTTTATGTTTGTTTCTATGCCAGGAACTTGAAAACCTTACTTCATGGATTACCTCTTCCGCATCATTGAAAAGCACTAATTGCGTACCCCCATCTGCAATGCCCAAAGAGGAAACGCGATACATATTTGTTTCTGTTTCTTCATCATATTCAGTACAGGAATTAGCAACAAGAAAAACATACCCATTGGGAGGAATTTGTATCTCAGGCAGGTTTTTATTGGAATTATTAATACGTAACCTCCAATTTTTCAGAACCACCGTTTCGGGAACGCCAAAATTATGAAGTTCAACATATTCACAGTTGGGTAACCCAACAACCGGATTTGGTTTTGCCAAAATTTCAGTGATCAATAAATCATTTCTGCGAATTTTAGCAAAACAAAATTTACCTGCATATTTCTCCATTTTATTGCCGGCTACATCATATATATGTTCTATCTGAATACTGTTTTCTGTTCTGTCTTGAAACTCTTCATTAAAAATAATTTTTACCAATGAAAAATCATGACTCACAAAATCACAATCAATAGGTCTCATATTGTCATTTATTAAATAATTTGATGACATTAAAGCAGTTTCAGGGGTTACATTTTTGGAAAATTTAATATGCACTGTTTTTCCATTTTGCTGTGGTTGAAGGGAAACTACTTTTGGTTTTACCGTATCTACTATGGGCGGTCCAAAATAGAAATCATCGAAGAAAAACTTCTTACTGTTCGACACTGTGTATTTGCAAAAAACGCCCAACGCCGCATGTTCAAACTGTTCTACACTAACTCCGGTGGCATCGGTTTCATACATTCCGTTTCGCAGTTCATCTACCAAAATCTCCCAATGGTTTGGTTCTGTATATCTTACCTTTACATAAATGGAAAAACTGCCGGCAATTCTTGCATTTTTACCTCTGCATATAGAAGTATGCGTGGTTCCGCTTTGGTAAAAAAGTTCAATGGCATCTTGCGCCAGATTCTCTCCGAATTGTAAATAGTATCCTTTTAAAAACAGGGAAGTTAAATCGGTGGTATTGGCAGAGAGATAGACCTTTGCAAAATTGTTGTTGGAGGGGGCAAAGGGCATTTTGATATAGAAGACCCATTCCCATACATTTTGAAATTGCGGGGTGGGTAGCGATAAGTATGCTGTTCCCGCTTCTGTGGCATTAAGTTGTAACTCGTGATTGCTATTAACGCTAAATAGTTCCCTGTTTCCCACCCAATTTGGGAAATCTTTATCAAAAAAATGTTCTGAATGTTGAGAAAATAAGAAAAAAAACGACAGCGAAGCGCTGAGAAAAATAACAAACTTCTTCATAATGAGCAATGTATTAGTATTTATAGTACGTTTAGTTTAACGCGGCAAATATACAATATCAAAATGCGTTTGTCAAGGGGGTAAGCTATTTTTTTTCAAAAATAAATTCCAAAATCTCTTCTGCTACTTCGGTTTTAGGTTTACATTTTCCTTCAAAAACAGCGCCGTTTTGTGCAAAAATGGTTATCTGATTGGTGGCGCTTTTAAACCCAGCTCCACTGTTTTTCATAGAATTAAGCACAATAAAATCGGCATTCTTTTGCTGCAATTTTTGTTTGGCATTTTCAATTTCATTTTCGGTTTCCAATGCAAATCCTACTAAACATTGATTTTTTTCTTTTCTTTTCCCTAACTCATATAAAATATCGGTTGTTTTTTTTAATGGTAGTTCCCAATCGTTGTTTTTCTTTTTAATTTTTTCAGAAGAAACTGTTTTTGGAGTATAATCGGCAACGGCCGCCGCCATAACAATGAGGTCGGCATTTTTTGTATGAAACAATGTTTGGGTTAACATCTCCTCAGCGGTAACCACATCTATTCGTTGAATGGTTTTGTTTGTAGTTTTTAAAGAAGTTGGACCGGTAATCAGTGTAACCTCCGCGCCCTGTTCCGCTAATTTTTCTGCCATAGAGAATCCCATTAATCCGGAAGAGTGGTTTCCTATAAAACGCACGGGGTCAATCGGTTCATAAGTAGGTCCCGCGGTTACTACTGCTTTTTTATTGCCCCATTTTTTTTTTTGATTAAAAAAAATTGTAACCATTTCAAAAATTCTTTCCGGTTCTTCCATTCTACCTTTGGCCGAAATTCCACATGCCAAATCTCCTTCAGTGGGGTCAATCATGATGCAACCCTGTTTTTTTAGTTGTTCTAAATTTCGTTGTACTGCTTCATTTTCATACATATTCACATTCATGGCGGGAGCAATAAAAACCGGTTTTTTAACGGCTAATAGCAACGTAGAAAGGGCGTCATCGGTAATGCCGTTAGCAAATTTACCGATTATATTGGCCGTTGCGGGGGCAACAACAACAACATCCGCCCAATCGGCAAG
>Ga0209628_10001722_pt1 | contig 14396 bp, 5 predicted proteins | sample TergutCu122P4_FD_187285 | JGI IMG/M metagenome (GOLD analysis project Ga0209628, IMG submission 187285) | Cubitermes ugandensis P4 segment gut microbial communities from Kakamega Forest, Kenya - Cu122 P4 (SPAdes) (version 2) | ecosystem: Host-associated > Arthropoda: Insects > Digestive system >...
AAGAAGCTACTGGATGACCTTAAGGACAGGAGAGGATATTCTCATTTGAAGGAGGAGGCTCTGGATCGCACTGTGTGGAGGCATCGTTTTGGAGGAGGCTTTGGACCTCTCGTCAGACAGAATACTGAATGAATGAATGAACTGAGCTCAGCTTGGATTCTTACATACTACCCCAGAATTTCTTTGTATGGACTGAGGAGTATCCCACGTACTACACACGTTAAAATTGTCTGTATGGTTTGGCACATATATGGATGTCGTGCAAATTATAGAGCATGATTGGACACTGAAAAGGGGGATTAGAAATGTCGAAAAGCGCATGTCAAAAATAAGCCCATATAACATGTAGCGTATAAATAATTTGGTCTTTTCAATCCAGCTGTTATACCGCAGCATACAAAGTAATAGACTGTACGTGTACATAGAACAAAATACTGTTGTCCACATCAGAACAGGCGACGATTTGACACCCGCTACACGCACTTCCAATCGAAACACGACTCTACCAAGACTGGTCAAAATCCATTTTTATATGAGTGTGAGTTTTATGCCTGACATTGAGGCACCAAGAGAAGCTGAGTGTCTTTGATAAAAAATGTGTTACAAGACTGGTATTTGGACGTAAGTAGATGAAGTATCAAAAGAACTGGATGGAACAGTATAACAAGGAACTTTACGATTAATAAGTAACCAAACAAAGGGAAGGATAATGGAATAAAAATTACGAAATGTGACGATGAACCTAACATGCACGGAAAAAGAAGAAGTTATAGAAAGTTTGGCAGAAAATTTTCAAAAGAAAAATTCATTTTAAGATATCTACGAAGACAGAAGAACACAAACACAAAAGACGGTAAAATAGTGTAGTTGGATATGTTGACTGTACTCATCTGGCTTTGGATGTCTGTTAGGGACGGGATGTATAATATTTATGTAGCAGGACAGGTCGCGAACTTGTTTTACTAAGTATGTCTCTGAAATAGTCTGCTCCATTCATAAGGATGAATTAATATCCTTTATTATAATGCCAAAATATTTAGTACTACAGGAAACGTATTCAATAAATCACGACAGTTTTACTCCCATTCATTCTGGTTGCAGTAAGTCGGTCTATGAACAGCTCGGTTCACGTTCGGCTGGTGGACCAATTTTAATTAAACATCTGTGATCACATAAAGAGAAGCGCCATGTCATTTGCACCGGCCTGTTATTATGTCCTCTTATCAAGTCCTGACATTACACTGCGTAGGTAGGGCCAGTGTTCTTTCTTTACGGGATTATCTACATGTTCAGTTACTGGGTTAAAGAAGATAAATGTATTTTGTTAATGATGAGTCAGAGAGAAAGAAGTGGACGGTATTTGGATCTAACGTACTCGTTGAATCTTTATGAAGAACTGCGTGAACGTTAGACAGAACAGCCGTTTCACCTCCAAAGTGGTAATAACGAAATTTAATTGAAGCATATTATACAGCATGTGGAGCTTTTCGAGTGGAGAGTAGCGTAGTAACTGGGTTTGAGCAATGCACCTAGGCCTTAAAACAGACCCTTTGTACCCCATAATCTAATGCCAAAATTTGGAAGCACTTGTTCATCAAAGAAGTTTCAGATTGCCCCCAGACACGGGCTCCTAACATAATCTGGATCCAAATAACGAGCCCAAATTAATTTAATAAGAGATGCTCCGTTTCCAAAGCGGCTGTATTTGTGGGAGGCATGTGGAGGTATTGCTTTTTGCAGTAGGTGTTTTAATAATTTTGGCCAAGACAATTATTCAAGTGTGAAAATACCTGTTATCTGAGGTGTGATGCCGTGTAGGTTGGTAGATAAATACTGAGATTGGCGTATCAAATTCAGAGTCAAAGCCAAAGGTCAACTATAATGTTTATCCTTTACTTGAGAATAATAATGCACTAACCTAAAGACAAAGAGAATTTATCTACATTAAGACACAATACATCAAGAATCGAATAAAATGACTGCCTTCTCCTCTCTTTATGAAGATATTGGTAATTGTGCAAAACAGAAAGTTCAAGTACCTAAATCATGCGCTATCACGAATCCAGCCGACATAACTGGGGTTTTTCAGTCTAAATGATACTATTCTCTCACACACTGCTGTTGGTATCGCCACTTAGATTACTGGTGTGAGCTTATATTGTTGTGGTGTGTGTGTTGTAGTGTGTTGGGGTGTGGTGTGGTGTGCACATATAAAATTACATTTACAGAATAAGGGTTGCATTCTGCTACAGTCAGAAGTATACATTTGTGTGTGAATATAAACATTCTTAATTTACTCACTTCAACATGTTTAATAAAGAAGGCATCATGAAGGTACTGGTAGAGGATGTGCATACATTGTGGAAGTTACACAGCGAGCAACGTAAATTGGAGAAGCCGTCATTAGTTTTGTTACTGCAGTTAAATGATTTACACCTTTAACTGCGCGTCTGAAAATTGTTTACCGTCCAAATCGAAATAAGATTTTCAGTTCAAATTTGAACAGACTGGATATATAAACTGTCTCAATAAACATATACGTCTGTACAAAGTTATTTACACTTACACATACTGTGAATTGTTGATATTTACAGAATTTATGACATTTAGTTCTTCCCCTAAAACACTACTGCAGTGAACAAATTGTGTTCCTCTGTGCACTGCGTTTTGTCTATCAAATTACAGAACAAAATATTTGGAACTTTGGCGCATCAATAACCACAGTACAATCGTTAACATAATTTAACATATCAGCAGCCTACACAGCATCTTCAGGTTTAGCACTAATTAACCCTATAATTCTGTCACACAAGGAAGTGTACTATGGGTGACAGTGTTGAACAGTGGAGGGCCACAATCGGCCGGTGGAGTGGAGGAAGACCAGGGAAGTGTGTGACATTACAGCACTCCACTGCTCAAACATCTAATCATATCGGTTACAGGAATATCAGATTCTTAGTGCTGCTTTCGCTGTTGGTCATCGGCTGTGTGGAGCTGAATCCAGGACCAGACCATGTAAGATATGCCATACATAGTAACAAACGTTTCTGCAGGTTTTGGTAGAGAACATTATGAAACGCAGATGAAAGAAGAAACAACGAATAAGATATTAACTAAAAAATATCATGGAAAAACACTACATGGGAACCACAAACACATTTATAAATCTAAGACCTTGGTAAAAATAAACAGACGTTAGACTGTAGACTGGGATGTGTGTCTGAGACTGCAGTTCATGGTTGGGGATTTTGTGACAAATCTGATAAATATTCGGCATTGACAGGAACAAGATACTATTACTTTAGCTGAACCACTGTCATCTGCACACGTAAGGCTCTGCAGGCTGAAGTATGCTGTATTTCCCCCAGAGCAATTAGCGCCTTACACAAATAAATCGTAATGTTTTGAATTTCAAACTTTGTACGGCAAGTTTGGCTCTAATTATGTTTATTTGGTTTACAGAACTGTGAAGAGTAGTGAGTTTGTTAGGACGTTCCGGAGGAACTTGCTGCCTGAACCTAATTCAGTTACATGGAAAATAGAGATAACCTTTTCCTCAGAAACATAGGAGAAATTTGGTATATCACGATAAACAACGCCAAAATGCTAGCATTGAAATAGTAATAGTAGTTGTAGCAGTAGTAGTAGTAGTAGTATTAGTATTAGTAGTAGTAGTAGTAGTAATAGTAGTAGAAGAGAAAGTAGTAGTGGTAGTACCAGTGGCAGTAATATGGTATAATAATAATAATAATAATAATAATAATAATAATAATAATAACCGACTGACCTTACAACATATATGTATAAGTCTACAGGCTACTTACTGTGACCTGAAAACTATTCACGAGATAGGTTATACCTACGAGACAAATATGTTTGGAAATATTTCTAAGTACGAGTAATAGGCATGTTTCCTTTTTACTAATTTGAATGTGAATTTTTCCTAACTACGTTGAGTACGTGGCCAGTGTGTTAAGATTACCACTTTCGCAACAACAAAAAAAAATTCTTCTTTATACTCTGTCTTACTCCAACGGAGAGCATAGTGTGACAAGTTTATGAATTTTACATTGTGATGGGATTTTGGAACATAGCATGCTGTTATATGTACTTGCCTTTGATTAGAAGCCTTCCTGAACATCCACGCAGAGCGTACATTTGTTTAGTATCGCACGTTACGACGATTGCAATAATGCAGAATGGCGAGCCTTTCATACATTCAATATAATTACATTAGAAGTGCAATTTTATTCCATTGTGTAAATTATGGAGTATTATTCGTGACTCTCAGCAAATAACATATATTCCCCTCAAAGAACCTAACTGTCTTTCCGCAATAGTGGAGCAATCAAACATCTAAGTGTGGCGCGTTCCATTGGCTTCTTTATGGAATTAGCGCTTTATCTTTAATTTTTACAAATCCATTGGTACTCTATAAATAATTTAAAGTACACTTAAGCCAGACATAAAACGCATAGCAAGTTACAGGCCTGCATATTGTGTATAGAAGTTAGGCCACTTCTTGCGTAGGTGTCGCAATAAACGACAAATTTTGTTGCAAAGATTGTTAGCTGAATTATTCCTGTCGTTTAATTTTTGTGTTGGAAGATTTAGGGTTGTAACATTTCCTCGAGTCGATTGTCAGACTTTGACTTCAGGGAAAGTGGAGTTTACCGACGGCTAAGATATGAGACAATAATGACACAATTACGTGTATGATCATAAGGTGTTCTGGTTCGACAAAGCAAAAAAACAAAGGCAAATATTTTAACAAATCTATTTCATCGCAAGTGTTACTGGAGTAGCACAAACGTTACTCGAAGTAATGGTGCAGGTGTTGTCAGTACGACAAGAGTTAAGTCAGTCAAAATAAAGGGGATTGCAGATAGGCCGGTACATATAAAATTTATCTTTCGTAAACTTGCCCAATTTCGTAACTAATACCTAAGTTATTTCTTGGTAATATGGTTAGGAATATAACGTAATTTCACCAAGAAATTAACCATTGTGTATTTCGTTACTTCACATATGGAATATATACTGATAATGTGACAATTTGGACCATCGAAGACAGGGAGAGCGTAGGTTAAACATTTGTTAGATTAATTTCAACAGATGCCTTGCGTTCAATCGCAAATAACACTGAGTAATAAACATAGTATTGTGCGTTTCTTGCGCAAAGTAAAAAAGTCGGATCGAATGAATCAAGAAGATGGCGTCTCGCCGTCTGCCGTCTTGTCTTATCTCGGTAAATTACTGGAAGGATTTCGACGGTAGTACACCACAAAATAAAACAGTCGTCGGCATCTGACGCTGGTGGACGGTTGATTCTCAATAGCGTCATTGTGGCATATCTTAGCATCACCATATCTGTTAGTCTGTCTGTCCGTATATACGCAAATAACAAGAGCATAACCGCTCCATGGATATTCATAGGAATTAACATTTTGGAATTTCACTTTTATCTGTAAACGCGCTACAGTTTCTGGTTACAATCTGATGATAATAACAACGGACATTCTATATTAATATTACGTGTGTTCCTGTGCAGGCTTTGAGTGTAAATTTTAAAATACTTATCGAAGCCATCAATGCATCGAGCATGTGACATACAGAAGCATGGAAAACACATTTCATGTTTCACGTCTAGAAAATACTCACATTTTACGACATAATGACACAAATATCAACGAACGCACCAGAATTATGGCGCGATACGCCTATGCCACCTTTAATTAAATTGTTTGTAAAGTTACTGTTTCCAGCCTATCGTTATTTAATTATTGTCATTAATCTCATATACTAAAAATACTATGAGATAAAAATTTATGACGAGTTTTATCACAAAATAAATACGCCAGCGCACCAACACGAATTTTTTCGCAACGGATCCACGCTTTTCTCGTTAACATAGGCCTAGCTCTGTATAATATTTGAACTTTTACAGCAAGTACACTCAATGAAGTATTTCTAATCAACTATGACAAGTTTTCCAAAGCTTCGTGAGTGTCATTCACTCTATCGTCAGGGTTACGTATATTCATTCTGCATTCACGAACTTAGTCTAAAACCTAAACCTAAAACTGTCCCGCTCTCTACACCGATCCCTCATGATGGCACGTGATTTTAGAGATACTTTGGCAATCCATTTTGAGTGCACGATATTGCCTTAAATTAGTATCGATGTACCATAATTGTTCCCCAGTGAAATCAGTTTGCCACACTCGGGTAACTCAATTCATTTTGTTACAACTAGGAGACACCAGCCCCATCTCAAAATGTTGGCGCTCTTCCTAAGTTCCGCAGGAGACCTGGATCGGTTGGACTGCATGGCGAGCTGTATGGGGTCAAAACGGCTGCATTCCTCTTCGCGAGGGCTCTGCACAAGACTGAAGATTTTCGCATGGCTTCAAATGTAGATGGTGCTGGGAATTTTGACGACTTGGTATTCAGGTACAGGCTGAGAGAACCAGATGTTTGGAAGACATGTTTCATACAACTTAAGCATAAGAAAAATGGAGGCACAATTCATCCTTCCAGTTTGACACAAATGTCTGGAGAATTTAGTTTATTTAAATATTTTGTGTCCTACTGTCATATTAAAGCTTCTGCAGAACGTAATCTAAAACAGTGTGGCCCTTTTGTTGATTTTGAGTTTGTAATATACACCAATGCTATGATGGAAAGTAATTCTGCTCTTCAAGGAGGAGACTCTGACCCAGTAAGCATATTGAGTTCAGGGCAAAACTATGGGAAGTATAAAACTTTTGATGAACATAGCGACACAGATATTTTCAAATTTTTTGAAGAACTTTCACGATATGCGGAGGGTATTTTACAACTGGAAAAATTAATGGTAAAACAAATTAAGGAAAAAATAAAGGAATTTCGGCCTACGTTCACAAGAAAAGAGATACTAGACAGTCTGGATGGTCTGCAGTCTAACCCGAGCAAAATGGAAAATTTGGTAAAGGAATTAAAAAAATGCGACTTTTCCTTATACGGAGAATTTTTGGCTAAAGTGAAAATATTTCAATACCAGTCACATGAAAACTTGTTTGAGACATTAATTAAAAAGGAACTGCAGGAAGCTTGTCAAGCGTCACCTTCATGTGCGAATTCCATCTACAGAAAATTAGATGAAGCCTTGAGACAGTGGTGGGACAAAAGTGGGAGTGTTAAATGGCTCAGTGAAAATTCACATGTTTGGCAAAGTGTAAAAAAGTGTGTAATTGAGAAAATAAAACAACTATCTGGATCTGAAACTGAGAAAACTATGCGGTGTGACGTAAGTTTCAATCAGCAGCACCTAAAGAGATTGTCTGACGCCATACAACAGAACACAGTACTGAATATTATCCCCAACACAAAGTTCAGTATTTTATCCAAACTGAAAACGTATCAGACTCTAGTTTCTTTAAATTATAAAAATTCAATTTTTATTAATTCAAAATCTTTACTGAGTCGAAGTAAAGAAGTTTTCAAATTATGGCCATGCAAGTGGAGTGCAACTTTGGTAATAGATTGTGAGAAGCAGTCTGACAGTTTTGATGAAAATGTGATAGACACTCTTGTGAGTTTTCTACATCAGTACCAGCAAAAGTTAATCCTAATTTCACCACGACAACAAGAAAATTTGGCTTCACGTCTACGAGAGAAATTAGGAAATATTTATACGGATTATGAAGATACTTGCGACATTTCGGATTTGGATGCAAAATCGCAAAAAGAAATATTGGAAAGGAAAGTCAATTTTCAGGGAACAAATGTCGCACTGCAGACATTGGTAGGTACAGATCCACCCGATTGTATAAAACGTCTTATAGACTCTGACGTGATATCAATTTTGTTGAACAATAAGTACAAACTGTTTGTCGGCAGACAGTTGGGTGACCATTCTCAGTACTATGTACCGCGAGTACTGCAGCATCACATATATCTAAAGGAAGATATTCTGAGGCTGACAGACAACGCAACTACGTTTGCCGTCTCTGGTTTACAGGCGGACCAGATGAAAAAGTACCTACCTGCCGGCGAGAAAATATGTGAATTTGTGTACGATGAAAGGGAAAGAAGTCACTCTTTCGAGATTGTTGCTGATTTCTCCAAGCCTGGTCTCAGCACAGAAAGGCTGACTAAGAAATCTCATCATAAATTAGGGCAAAAGATGAAACCCGACGATGTTAGATACATTATTCTTGGGGAAAAAGATACAGAGCGAGACTTTAGGGAACTGAAAGCGCGGTTTCAAAATGTGCATTGGATTCATATGGAGGGCGGGTCATTCTTGTGGAGGGACTCGAATTGTGACATTGATATCATCCGCAGGTACATTGACGAAAGGAAATGTAAATCATATGAAATGGGAGAAATAATGGCTCACAATGACAGAACCATGTTATTGGTAGCTGAACCAGGTATGGGAAAATCCACGTTTCTTTCCTACATGGCACATGAAATCAAGAAATTTAACCCTTCAGTGTGGGTATTAAGAATAAACCTGCATGAATACACACGCGCACTGGAAAATATTAAACTTGAACATAAATGTATCGACATGTGCAAGACGTTTCTTTGGAGTGCTGCTCATTCACCTGAACAAGATGCTTTGCCTTTGATAGGAAAAATATTTCAACAAGCTTTGGAACAGGCAGAAAAAATTGTTATATTGTTGGATGGTTTTGACGAAATAAGTCCCGATTACAGTTCTAAAGTCGAGAGGTTAATAAGGGAAATAAGAGATAAAACGTCTTCTAAGATTTGGGTTTCATCTCGTTTTTCTTACCGACAGACGCTGGAGGACATTGTGAAGAAACTGGCTTTTACACTACAGCCCTTCAAACCAGAAAATAAGATTCAATTCTTGAAGCAGTACTGGAATGAAGTTATTAAAATATCCAAACGAAGAAATCTACAAATATTTGCCGAAGAGTTACTCACTTTGTGTTCACAAAACTTCAGTGACAAAGATGGGGAATTTACCGGCATCCCTTTACAAATGAAGATGTTAGGTGAAGCCTTCGTGAAGGAAGCTGAAGAATATTGCTTGAGTGGGAAAGTTAACTTGCCAGAAAGGTTTAATTTGCTTTACTTGTTCAGGAAGTTTACGGAGAAGAAATGGGATATCTATTTCAGTGAAAAGAATGCAATGGATATCTCAAAACCAGAAGTAAAGAGCGATAAAGAATCATATTTAGAGAAACACATGATCGCAGCCTTAATATCCTTGTTCTCCTTAAGTGAAGACAATGAACTTTTGGGGGCAATAAATAGAAGCGACCTGGAGCAGACGAAGAAGTTCCTACTCAGTGGCAGGGTTCAGCATTTTGGAATAATAACACACACTTCGGATGGAAAACCGCATTTCATTCATCGATGTTTCGCAGAATACTTTGCTGCTAAATGGTTTACAGACAATTTTACGAAGTGTGAAGATTTCATTTCAGACATTCTTTTCGGTTCCACGTACGAAGTAACACGAAATATTTTTGACCGAATGCTTGCAGAAGATTCAGAAATTCATTGCGCCATTTTGAGCAATGACATCTCAGCTGTCGAGGAATTTCTGAAAAGGGAAACAGACATAAACATTTCAGACAAAGGTGGTAGGACGGCTTTGCATCTGGCAGCCTCCTACAATAGTCCACTTACACAAAAACTTCTGTCGGGCCCCGGTGTCAATGCCAACAAGCTAGATGGAGTACTGAAATGGACACCCTTAAGGTTTGCTGACAGAACGAAGTCGTGGATGGCTATGGATATTTTGTTACGCAATGGTGCATATTTTAACGACATTGTGCTTCCTAGGCCTAACAGTAAAAGCCAGGAATGCGGACAAGAAGTGCTATGGGAATGTGCGTCAAAGGGACACACAAAGCTGTTGGAGTTCATGCTGATTTGTGGATCTGACGTTAATGCTGTTGTAGAAGTTCCTGAAAATCTCCAAAGGAAAAGCACGCTTCTTCACATTGCCTTATTGTGGGGTCAGGTAGAGGTTGTAAGATTTTTGGTTGATCGGAGGGCTGATATTAATATTCGTAACGCTAACAACGACACTGCTCTTCACTGTGCTGCTCATTTGGGTAGTCTGGATATTATCAAGTTACTACTAGATAAAGGAATATCTGTCAACGTGACCAACACACAGCAAAATACTCCTTTGCATATTGCGGCCGTACGAGGCAATCTGGAAGCAACGATTGCTTTGGTCGCTAGAGGCGCTGCTTTAAACAGCACTAATGTAACTGGTCATACTCCACTGATGCTGGCTGCCTACAGTGGAAAATTAGAAGTCGTTCGTTACCTCACTGAAAAGGGCCCAATCATTGATATCCACATTGCTTTACTCATAGCGGTTGAAAGAGGGCACTTAGACGTGATAGATTTCCTTTTGGCGAATGGAGCTGACATTGATGGCAGTCACGAAGCACGGGACAGAAGCCCATTAATATTGGCAACAATGAGGCAGAACCTACCTGTTGTGATGCTCTTAGTCCAAAAAGGGGCTGATGTAAATCCCTGTACAGCTGACGGAAGGAGTAAATCAGCACTGTTTGCCGCAGCATCTGTAGGTAACTTGGAAATCACGGAATACTTGCTGAAGAAAGGTGCTGATATGAACGCGCGTGATATCAACAACATGACTCCTCTTGCTTATGCGATCCTTTGTAATAAAACACAATTAGCTCTTTATTTGATGGAGAAAGGTGCAGATGTGAATATTCCAGACGTTATGAAAAGAACGCCTTTATATCACGCTATATGCCACAACAACCTGAAATGTACAAAACGCTTGGTTCAGGCAGGCGCCAATATAAATTATCAGGGACCTGGAAGTGTGACTGCATTATCAATGGCTGTTGAACTGGATAGAATACATATAATTAATGTGCTGGTGGAAAACCACGCCAGCACTAATCTCCGCGATGATCTGGGAAATACTGCACTACACGTGGCGGTTGGGAAAGGCAATCTCTGTCTGGTTCATTACTTGGTAGAACGAGGAGCTGATGTTAACATTCCAAATAAAAGAGGGAACACTCCACTACATTGGATTATTGCAGTGTACCGTAATATGGCCGATCACTTACTGTATGCTCGACTGCCAAAATATATTCCACTACTAAACATGCAACGAGTGGCATTTGTCACGACACCAGTAGAAATATCTCTCGAGCCACATGGTTTACGTTCCTGAAGAAAAATACTTTGATAAGACTATAACCTAATGGGAAATACATTTTGGCAACAACGGAGCGCAGTATGGCAAGAACAGTTTGTATAACAGTCGAAAAAATTTCTGGTGCCACCCCATCCCCTCCTGTTTCATTTCCTGTATACTGGCAACATGGCATTGTTTAGGCCCTTGACGGCACGTGGTGCCCTGCACTTTTCTCTCTTCCTTTTTAGTAATTTAATCAACCTCATCACTGATTAGCTAAGATGGCAGATGGGGATGCCTCTCATCTCTGATTGTGTTATTTCTTTAAATCATATTCAATATTTACACTTGCGTATTTTTTAAATTTTTATAGGTTTTTTTGCATTTTTTGTCCTTCTGGTATCAAAATTGTGTTACTGTGAATCGTCACAAAACAAGCTATCGCACACCGGGGGCTACCTGTCTTCTGCCCTCCTATTACTCAGCAGTGTAAATCAAACCAACCACCAACCTACACTAAATTACATTTTATTGCAGGATAGAAAAGGTCTTAAAGAGACTTTTCACATCAATCGAATGGTAGAGTAGGTAGCACTTTTTCTTCAGGAGGTCCTTGTTCATATCTCCGCCGTATACCGACTATCCTGACTATCGTTTATTATAATTTTCCTCAGTTCCTACATGGTGCAAATACATGACAACTAATCAAATTTATTTTCTTTAACACCCTTCCCTATTCATCTCATCATTTGGTGCTACATACAGTGAGATACTGACAGCGACACTAATTTATAGTGACATGTGAAAGAATGAATATTTTTATATCTGTGCTCTATCTTCGTATTAAAAATTAATACGAAACCTCTTCCTGACAGGCATCTTATCCAAAAAAAAAAAAAAAAAAAAAAGAAAGACAGCTCTCTTATTCTTTAATTATGACATCCTGTTGTGTCCAGTTACAAAAATATAAATACACCAAACTCTTCCATCGACACAAATATAATCTGTATTGCCATGAAATATCGCTGTATGTTGCAAAAATAAATATTCATCCACTGAGAAGTCTCTTCAGCAATCACAGATAATGCAGCGTGCAATGCCAATTCATATTATAATCTGAGATCTAGAATGTCACAATAAGATATTGTAATAATTGAAATCAATAAAATATCTGTGAATCATGTATTCTTCTTTTATTTCAAGACACAGCATGGGATTTCTCTTATTGCAGGAAGGGACCACAAATATGGAGAGAGCTGTACTGTACTGAGAGCTTCTGTTAATTCAAACACCGCTGGTTGATTTTCTTCTGTTGTTTCACATAATTTTGCTTATGTATATTTGTAATAATTTCACAGCCTTTTCAAACTAACTGATGGAGGGATATTTGAGGTGTTCATAGCGGTGAGTGTGAAGACTACAGTGCACTGAGATGTGACATTTCTGTATACTGGCAGCTAGATGTAAAAATTTCGGAGAAACATGCTTTTCTATCTTTCGATATAGAATTTAAGTCACTAGAAGGAAGAAGGGTATAGGTACAGGTAAATGATGAAGAGACGCTACAAAACCGTATCCAGGTTCTAATCTCACTTGACCTATAGTTTGACGCTTAACAGTCTGTTATTTACTGCAGGTGTTACGTATCGTGCAACACGAGCGGCTAAAATGTCCATGAGCTCGAAGGCGGCATTTTTAAAAAAAGTACTAACTTGAGTATGCTGGTTAGCGGACCGCCACAACGAAAAAATTGTGCGTATCTAACGGAGACCATTCTTTTGGCCCTCTACCTGAATTCATTCATGTCAACGGCTGCCCAGTGGCTTTGGTATCGAATGGGTACAGACTGACAGGAATAACTGACTGTACTGACATAACTCTCGAGGTAAAGTATAGACATATGTTACAATTAAACACATGAGAGCGGGTGGTGATAATTCTAAAACATACTGATCCTAACTGTCGCTACCCTGAACCACTCTTTAATTATACCGATCCTAACACGCGCTACCCTGTCCCACTCTCTAAAATATACTGATCCTAACTGTAGCTACCCTGTCCCAATCTAAATTATACTGATCCTAATTCTCGCTACCATGTCCCACTCTCTAAAACATATTGATCCTAACTGTAACTACCCTGTCCCACTGTCTAAATTGTACCGACTCTAAATATCGCTACCCTGTCCCACTCACTAAAACATAGTGATCCTACCTGTCGCTAAACTGTCCCACTCTCTAAAACATACAGATCTTAACTGTAGCTACCCTGTCCCACACTCTAAAACATACTGATTTTAACTGTCCCTAACATTTCCCACTCTCTAAAACATACTGATCCTAACTCTCGCTAGCATGTCCCATTCCCTAAAACATACTGATTTTAACTGTTGCTAACCTGTCCCACTCTCTAAAACATACTGATCCTAACTGTCGCTACCTTGTCCTACTCTCTAAAACTTACTGATCCTAACTGTAGCTACACTGTTCCACTCTCTAAAACATACTGATCCTAACTGTACATACACTATCTCACTCTCTAAAACATACTGATCCTAACTGTAGCTAACCTGTCCCACACTGTAAAACATACTGATCCTAACTGTCGCTACCCTGTCCCACTCTCTACAACATAATGATCCTAAATATCGCTAACCTGTCCCACTCTCTAAAATATAATGATCCTAAATCTCGCTATCTTGTCACACTCTATAAAACATACTGATCTTAACTGTCGTTATCCTGCCTCTCTCTCTAAAACATACTGATTCTAACTGTCGCTAACCTGTTCAACTCTCTAAAATATACTGTTCCTAACACTCGCTATCCTGTACCACTCTCTAAAAAAAACTGAAATTAAGTGTCGCTATCCTGTACGAATCGCTAAAACATACTGAGTCTAACTGTAGCTACCCTGTCCCACTCTCTAAATTATACCGATCCTAACTCTCGCTACCCTGTCCCACTCTCTAAAACATACTGATCCTAACTGTCGCTACCCTGTCTGACTCTCTAAAACATACTGATCCTAACTGTCACTACCCTGTCCCACTCTCTAAAACATACTGATCCTAACTGTCGCTACCCTGTCTGACTCTCTAAAACATACTGATCCTAACTCTCGCTACCCTGTCCCACTCTCTAAAACATACTGATCCTAACTGTCGCTACCCTGTCTGACTCTCTAAAACATACTGATCCTAACTGTCGCTACCCTGTTCAACTCTAACACATAC
>Ga0209628_10001723_pt1 | contig 14395 bp, 15 predicted proteins | sample TergutCu122P4_FD_187285 | JGI IMG/M metagenome (GOLD analysis project Ga0209628, IMG submission 187285) | Cubitermes ugandensis P4 segment gut microbial communities from Kakamega Forest, Kenya - Cu122 P4 (SPAdes) (version 2) | ecosystem: Host-associated > Arthropoda: Insects > Digestive system...
CGGGATTGACGCGGTGGGCGGTGGAGGCGTCGATGATGCAGGTGCGCGGGTTGCCGGCCAGCGCCACGGCTTCCTTGGCGGCGGCGTCGGGCAGGCAGAGAAAGGTGATGTCGGAAGCGTCGATCAGGCGCTTGCGTTCCGCCGCGTCCTTGCGCTTGTCGACGTCGATCTTCAACAACTCGATGTCGGCGCGCCGGGCGAGGTATTCGTTGATCTGCAAGCCAGTGGTGCCTTCCTGGCCGTCGACAAAGACTGTGTAGGTCATGGTGAGTCCGCGGAATCGCAAAACTCCCTCCCCCGCTTGCGGAGGAGGGCTGGGGTGGGGGGCAAGCGTTACGTTTTAGCAGAGCGGAGGGCTTGCACCGCGAAATTACTTGGTGCGGCTGCGATACTCGTCGGTGCGGGTATCGATTTCGATCTTGTCGCCGATTTCGACGAAGGCCGGCACCGGCAACTCGAAGCCGGTGGAGATCTTGGCCGGCTTCATGACCTTGCCCGAGGTGTCGCCCTTGACCGCGGGTTCGGTGTAGATGACCTCGCGCACCAGCGAATTCGGCAGTTCGACCGAGATCGCCTTGCCGTCGTAAAACACGACTTCGCAGGGCATGTCGGCTTCCAGATACTTCAGCGCGTCGGTCATGTTTTCGGCTTCGACTTCGTACTGGTGGTACTCGGCATCCATGAACACGTACATCGGGTCGGCGAAGTAGGAATAGGTGACTTCCTTCTTGTCGAGGACGACGACCTCGAACTTGTCGTCGGCCTTGTAGACGGCTTCCGACGGGTTGCCGGTGAGCAGGTTCTTGAGTTTCATCTTGACGACGGCGGCGTTGCGGCCGGATTTGTTGTATTCGGCCTTCTGGACGACGAGCGGGTCGGCGCCGACCATGATGACGTTGCCGGAGCGGAGTTCCTGTGCGGTTTTCATCGAAATTCTCTTGGCTAAGATCGGAAAAAGAAAAACGTTAAATTATACCCTGGCGGCAACGAAATTGACCAACCTGGTTGCCAAATCGGGCTGTTCGGCCAGTTGCCGCGCCCAGCCCACGTTGTGCCGGGCGATTTCCGGTGTTTGGGCGAGGAAGGCCGGCCATGCCGCGGCAACGTCGCCGCCGTTGCTGTTGCCGCCATCGCCGTTGCCACCATTCCAGGCAGAGAACAGAGCGCGCACGGCGCTTGCCGCCGCGGGCGTCAGGGCGGCGCAGTAGCGGTCGAGAAAGGCGTCGAGCTTGGCCTGGTGGGCCGCCTCGTCCTGCGGGTAGATTTGCCAGATGAAGGGCCGGCCCGCCCACTGGGCGCGGACAAAGGAATCCTCGCCGCGCACGAAATTGACGGCGCAGCGGCGCAGCAGGGCATCGTAATCGTCCAGCGGCAAAAAAGGGATGGGCTGGATGCGGGCCTGACCGAGATTCCACTCCTCGGCGGGGCCGAGGGCGGCGCTCACGGCGGCCAGCGGCCTGCCCGGCGGCACATGGCAGACGAGCGGACGCGGGCTGGCGGCCAGCGCCGCGAGCAGGCCGCCGACCGGCGCGCTGTCGTAACAGAACAGGCTGATTTCCAGCGGCGCGGCGGGGTCTGGCAAGGGCGCTGGAAGGAGGCCGGCTTCGCGCAACAAGCCGCCGCTGGCGCTCGTAAAACCAGGGAAAAAGAAATGCTTGACGAGCGGCAGGCCAGGGTGGGGCGAAGCCAGGCCGTGGCAGCCCTCGATCCAGGTTTCGGCGCTCAGGTATTCGAGATTGATCCAGCAGGGCTTGCGCGCGGCGCTCGCCATGCGGGCGACATAGGCCGCCGGCAAGTCGCAGGCAAAGGCTTCGATGACGACCTCGGCGACGCGGTCGACGGCGAAATCCGCCGGCCAGCGGCAGACTTCGACTTCCTGGATACGCTGCGCCGGCAAGCGGGGATCGCAGGCCGGGCAGATGGCCGCCAGCGCGCCCGGCTCATCCACCCACAGGCGCACGGCCTGGCCACGTTCGCCCGCCAGTTGCCGGGCCAGACGCCAGCAGACGCCGATGTCGCCGTAGTTGTCGACGACGCGGCAGAAGATGTCCCAATGAAACAGCATGGGGTGGCATGTTAACACCCCGCCCTTGACCCGCTTGGCCGCCAGTTCCTTGAACTCAATCGTCCGGGATGCGACGCCTGCCCAAAATGATGACTCCAGTTCAGGCCATCCTTGGCAGACAAAATTTCGGGAACTCAGGAAGGCATATCAGTCAATTCCGGCTACTATGAAAGCTATGCGGGTTTCTCGGCCCATGATCCGTTGCAGAGACGGCATTGCCGTTCAAATCATTGATTCAGAGAGGTAATCATGACTATCGCAAAAAGACTCATTCTTTTGATTGTGACGGCCATTATCGGCCTGGTGGTGGTGGGTGCCGTTGGGTTGTCCCAAATGAGCATCATCCACCAGAGTGTCGTGGGGGCCAATAATGACTCCATTCCCAGCATTACCCACATGTATCAGATCGCTGGGAGAATCAAGGACATGCGTGTCGTGCTTCGGGATCACCTCATGGCGCGGGATGAGGCCGCTAGAAAACAGGCTGAAGACGCCTTTGCAAAACTCAAGGAAGATGCGCTGAAATTGCTCGACGAATATGCGGCCACGCTGCTCTCCAACGACGAGGATCGCAGGCTGACCGAAGCGGATCGAGCGCTCTTTGGCGAGTTTGTCGACAAGATCGCCATGCCGTTGATGGAGTTGTCGCGTGCCAACAAAACGGAAGAGGCCAAGAACTTTATGTTCGACAAGGGCGGTCCGGTCGCGGTGAAACTGGTCGAGCAACTGCAAGCGCACAGCAAATTCAACGCCAACCTGGCGGCAGCGGGAGCGAAGGCGGCTGAAGCATCCTATTCCTCCGCCAAGCTGCTGTCGTCGCTGGCCATCGTGATCGTGAGCCTGGCCGTTGTCATCCTCGGATTTGTCACCACCCGCCACATCAACGGTTCGCTCGGCGCCATCGGCAACCTGTTCTCCCGCGTCGAAAAAGACCTCGATTTCACCGAGCGCTTCTCGGCCACCGGCGCCGACGAAATCGCCGATCTGGGCAAGGGCTTCAACAATCTGCTCAATCGTTTGCAGGGCAGCCTGAAGCAACTCAACGGACAAGCCACGCAAGTCTCGGATGCCGCCGACAAAGTGATGACCGCGGCCAAGGAAATGTCCTCCGCCTCCACCTACCAGTCTGAGGCCGCCTCCAACATGGCGGCGACCATGGAACAAATGACCGTCAGCATCAACCACGTCTCCGACCGCGCCCAGGAAGCCAACCAGCTCTCCAGCAATTCCGGCTCACTGGCCCGGAACGGCGCCACCATCATCGGCGACACGGTCAAGAGCATCGACAGCATCGCCGAAACCGTGCGCACCGCCGCCAAACAAATCACCGAACTGGAAAAGAACAGCGAACGGGTCAACTCCGTGGTCAACGTCATCAAGGAAGTCGCCGACCAGACCAACCTCCTGGCGCTCAACGCCGCCATCGAAGCGGCGCGGGCCGGCGAACAGGGACGCGGCTTTGCGGTCGTCGCCGACGAAGTGAGGAAACTCGCCGAACGCACCACCCAATCGACGCAAGAAATCGCGACGACCATCGCTCAAATGCAGAGCGGCGCGCAAGCGGCGGCCCAGAGCATGAACGTCGTCGTGGAAAAAGTGGAGACGGGCGTCACCCAAGCCGAAAAGGCCAACGAAGCCATCGCCGAGATCGGCGTCAGCTCGGAGCAAGCCGTGTTCATGGTCGGCGAGATCACCGACGCCATCCGCGAACAAAGCGCGGCCAGCACCAACATTGCGCAGCAGGTGGAAAAGATCGCCAACATGTCGGAAGAAAACAGCTCGGCCGCACAAGCCACGGCCGATACCGCCAACGAATTGTCGGGCCTGTCGAAGGAAATGCGCAAGATCGTCGAGCAGTACAGGGTGTAGGGTGTTGCAAGGGGTTATCTCGATCTGATGCGCGCCAATGGAATTTGAACTTGTCGGCGACATCACCGCTGTGGAGACGTTTGCGGAAGGTCGAGGCATCAGGGATTTGGCGCGTCTGGTGGAAACGTATGGCGGCAGGAACTGGCGCAAGCGCAAGGGATTCGCGCTGATACGTCTGCTGGGCACTGGAACAACCAGACGCGCGGAACTACATTGGTACGAGTGCCACGGTGTTGGCAAAGTCGAACTGAAGGTGAAGAAATGTCTCTGAAAAAATGGGTGGTTTGCACGGATAACGATGGCTACCCATCGTCCCTGGAACGCCGGAAGCTCTATGAGGTCGTTGAGGGCGCGAACGATCCAAGCGGCTGGATTCGCATCATCGACGAGTCCGGCGAGGATTATTTGTACTCGGCTAACCGGTTCATGGCGATGCAAGTCGAGACCCCGCTGGAAGTGCGCCTGCTGGCAGCGGCTTGACGATTCCGGTCGTTGCTGTGGCATAAGCAGTCATCCGGCTTCGGGTAAAATTCGCTTCTTTCAATTGCCCGGCCCGCCATGACCCAGAATTCCTCCCTCTCTTACCGCGATGCCGGCGTCGATATCGATGCTGGCGACGCTCTCGTTGATCGCATCAAGCCGCTCGCCAGAAAAACCCTGCGCGACGGCGTGCTCGGCGGCATTGGCGGTTTTGGCGCGCTGTTCGAGGTGCCCAGGCGCTACCGGGAGCCGGTGCTGGTTTCCGGCACCGATGGCGTCGGCACCAAGTTGAAGCTGGCCTTCGACCTCAATCGTCACGATACGGTGGGTCAGGATCTGGTGGCCATGAGTGTCAATGACATTCTGGTACTGGGCGCGGAATCGCTGTTCTTCCTCGATTACTTCGCCTGCGGCAAGCTCGACGTCGATACCGCCGCCACGGTCGTCGGCGGCATCGCCAGGGGCTGTGAACTGGCCGGCTGCGCGCTGATCGGCGGCGAAACGGCGGAGATGCCGGGCATGTACCCGGCCGGCGAATACGATCTGGCCGGTTTCGCCGTCGGCGTCGTCGAGAAGTCGAAGGCCATCGACGGCCAGTCCATCGTGCCGGGCGACGTGCTGCTCGGCCTGGCCTCTTCCGGCGCGCATTCCAACGGGTATTCGCTGCTGCGCAAGATCATCGAGCGGGCGCGGCCGGACATGAATGCCCCATTTGACGGCGAGCGCACCCTGGCCGACGTGGTGATGGCGCCGACCCGCATCTACGTCAAGCCGGTGCTGGCGACGCTGGCCAAAGTGGCGATCAAGGGCATGGCCCACATCACCGGCGGCGGCTTGCTGGAAAACGTGCCGCGCGTGCTGCCGGCCAACACCGTGGCCGAGTTGCAAAAGGCCGCCTGGCCGCGGCCCCGGCTGTTCGACTGGCTACAGGCCGAGGGCCAGGTCGCCGAGAGCGAAATGCACCGCGTCTTCAACTGCGGCATCGGCTTGGCGATCATCGTCGCCGCCGCCGACGCCGAGGCAGCGATGGCCGAACTCCGGGCGCAGGGGGAAAGCGTCTATCGCATCGGCCGAATCCAGGTGCGCCAGGGTGACGAGCCGCAGACCCTGGTGGTCTGATCGCCGCTTGCGGGTCGCCCTCCTCGGCGGCCTGCTGTTGCTGCTCGGGCCGTTTGCCGGAGCGGCTGACCACGGCGCAAGCGAGAAGCCCGGCCTTCAGACCGGGGTCAAGCGAGCCCAGCGTGATTTCGGCGCCGGAGGTGCCCCAGACTCGTGGCGAGGAAGCTCCGGGCTTCAGCCCGGAGTGACTCACGACCTTGCTGTACCGGCCCGTCCAGCGCTCAAACCAGCGCATCCTCTCCCGGCGCAGGCCGTTTTCGGTACAGCCGCCGTGCTCGACGCCGATTTGCCCGGTTTGCATGGGCTGGCCAGTTTCTACGGTTTCGGTTTCGTCGGGCGGCGTACCGCCAGCGGCGAGCGCTTCGATCCCTACCGTTTTGCCGCCGCCAGCAATCGTTTTCCCCTCGGTTCCCTGGTTGCCGTGTTGCGCCCCGACACCGGCCGCTGCGTCGCGGTCAGGATCAACGACCGCATGCACGCCAGGCACCGGCGGCGGGTCATCGACGTGACCCGCGGCGTCGCCGAGCGCCTCGGCATGCTCCGCGCCGGCGTTGTCGTGGTCCGTGTGATCGGCTTGCCGGCCGACTGGGCGGGTACCGACGAGGCCGACTGCCGGGCCGCCTTCGCCATCGAGCCGGACTGCGCCGATTGCCAGGCCGAAGAACCGCAGACCGATTCAATGGGGGTTGGAGAAGGCCGGTAAGCGGCCCACAAACACAGGGGTTGCAGTTCTATTTATTTGTGGATACATTTAAAAAGATGAAGCGGATGACCGTCATCGAAACCGCGATGTTTGAGCGTTACGCCGCCTCGGTATGGGGTGATGATGAACGCATGGCGTTCATCGACTTCATCTCGGCGAACCCGGAAGCGGGCGACGTGATTCCCGGCGCAGCCCCGCTGCGCAAGGTACGCTGGACACGTCCCGGCACGGGCAAGCGTGGCGGCGTTCGGGTGATTTATTTCGTGACACACGCCGATGGTACGGTGAGTCTGCTGATTCTGTACCCGAAATCGAAAACCGAAACTTTGTCCAAAGCCTTTCTTGCTGAACTACGCAAACTGCTGGAGTAGCCCATGTCCAAGAAATCCGAATTGTCTCAATTTGAGCGCGATCTGCTGGAATCCGTCCGACAGGCAAAAAGCGGCGAGTACGCTTCCGTACATACACCGGAGCAGATCGAAACTCGCCGCCGTGGCCGTCCCGTCGGTAGCACCAAGGCCAACGCCAAAGTGTCGATCAATCTGCGCATCGACCCGGATGTGCTGGCCGCCTTGAAGGCGACCGGGCGCGGCTGGCAAACGCGCATGAACGATGTGCTTAAAGAGTGGCTCAAGGCGCATTCTCCGGCGTAGTTGCTTGCCATGCCCGGTCAATTTGAAGAAAGAAACCCCTCGACGCGCCGGCTGACGGCATCTGTCAGATCGTCGGCCAGGCAATCAAAAATCTCGGCCGTGAAGGAATTGCCGAGCCAGGTGATTTGCCGCTTGGCGAGCTGGCGGGTGGCGTAGATGCCGCGTTCGCGCATTTCGGGGTAGGACATCCGGCCTTCCTGTGCTTCCCACATCTGACGGTAGCCGACGCAGCGCATCGACGGCAGGTCGGGAGTCAGGGCGTATTTTTCCCGCAAGCGGCGCAGTTCGTCGTCGAGGCCGGCCAGCAGCATGGCGTCGAAGCGGCGGGCGATGCGCGCATGCAGCGCGGCGCGCTCGGAGGGCAGCAGGGCGAGGCTGAGGAATGCGTAGGGCGGCGGCTGGCGCGGGCTGGCGGCGAGGAGTTCCGACATCGACCGGCCGCTGAGGTGGCAGATTTCCAGCGCTCGTTGCAGGCGCTGGCTGTCGGTGGGATGCAGCCGCGCCGCCGTGGCCGGGTCGAGCGCGGCAAGGCGGGCGTGCATGGCCGGCCAGCCGAGGCGGGCCGCCTCGGCGTCGATTTCAGCGCGCAACGCGCAATCGGCTGGCGGCAGTTCGGCCAGGCCATGCAGCAGGGCGCGAAAATAGAGCATGGTGCCGCCGACCAGCAGCGGAATTTTGCCGGCCGCCGTGATTTCCGCCAGCGCCGCCAGCGCGTCGGCGCAAAAGCGCGCCGCCGAGTAGCTTTCCTCCGGGCTGATCAGGTCGATCAGCCGGTGCGGAATGCGGGCCAGGGTGGCGCGATCCGGCTTGGCGGCGCCGATGTCCATGTCGCGGAACACCTGCGCCGAATCGACGCTGACCAGTTCGACCGGCAAACGCTCGGCCAGCGCCAGGGCGACGGCGGTCTTGCCCGAGGCGGTCGGCCCCATCAACAGGATGGCGTGGGGCAGCGGGGAATTCGGACGCAGCGCGGACGCAGCGGAGGACATGGCGGCGGATGTCATGGAGCCGGCAATCCAATAGAGGGTATTGCTCCCCCCATCCCAACCTTCCCCCGCAGGCGGGGGAAGGGGCTTTGTTCCCTCCCCTGCTTGCGGGGGAGGGCTGGGGTGGGGGCCAACGGTGCAGGAAAGAGCATGAAAATTTGATTGCCGGGTTAGCTGCTCGTCCTATTCACCCGGCCATTAAAGTTTGTCAATGCGCGCTCCGTCGCGGAATCCAAAACCCGCATGGATGCTGCGACTACGCGCAGCATGACGAGTGAGGATAGTCAATATTTAATAGCCGGTTCTATAGCGCTGCACTGTAATCACAAAGGCATAGCTGGCGCTGCCGCTGCGGAAAAACTACTTTCCGAGCAGCCCCTTGAATGCATCCTTCGCTTTATCCGCCGCCGCGCCGACCTTGTCGGCCGCTGCTTTGGTCGCCGCCTTGATGATCTGCGCATTCAGTTCGGCGACGATGGCCCTGGCCAGGCCGGAGGAATCGACGCCGCCGGTTTTCTTGCCGATGTCGTGCAGTTCGATCGTCGGCAGATCGATGTCGCTGATGTCCATCAGGCCGCTGTAACTGACCTTGGCGTTACGGATGACGAGGGAGTCGATGATCATTTTTTTCTGCTCGCCGCTTTTTTCGTCGCCGCCCTTATTCTTGCCGGAGACGCCAAGATATTGCTCGACGTTGCGCTGGATGGCGTCGAAATTGGCGATGCCTTTGTCGTTCTTTTCATAAATGATGCTGGGGCCGTCCAGTTCGATCTTGCGGATCAGGATCACGTCTTTGGTCAGGCTCGATGGCTCGATGGAAAGCGCAATCCGGTCCGCCTTCAGCGCGTAGTCGGTTTTGAAGCCCTGGGGATTGCCGATTTTCAGGCCGCTGATCGAGCCTTCGCCATCCGTCGCGGAAATGACGACAGCGCCGACGCTGACCTCGGCCTGGGTCATCTTCGGGCCGAATTGCTCGATGGCGACTTTCACCAGATGGCCGAGCGGATTGCCGGTCAGAAAGAAGACGACCGCGCCGACGATGGCCAGCGCGACGATGAGAAGCAAGCCTTTTTTCATGTCTCTACTCCTATAGAACCGGCTATTAAATATTGACTATCCTCACTCGTCATGCTGCGCGTAGTCGCAGCATCCATGCAGGTTTTGGATTCCGCGACTTCGCGCGGAATGACAAACTTTAATGGCCGGGTGAATAGTGGTGCAATGAATCATTTTACTGCCCGCGCAGAAACAATTTATCGAGTTGCGCCAGCGATAGTTCGCTCCAGGTCGGGCGGCCGTGGTTGCATTGGCCGGCGCGCTCGGTTGCTTCCATCTGGCGCAGCAGCGCGTTCATTTCCGGCAGCGTCAGTGGGCGGCGGGCGCGCACCGCGCCGTGGCAGGCCATGGTCGCCAGCAGTTCATCGCGGCGGGCGGTGGGCAATCGGCTCAGGCCGTGTTCGCGCAGTTCGTCGAGTAGCGCACGCGCCAGCGCCGCCGGGTCGCCGCCCTGGAGTAGCGCCGGCACGCCGCGCACGGCGAGTTGGTTGGGGCCGAGCGGGGTGATCTGAAAGCCGAGTTCGGCCAGCGTTGCGGCATGTTCCTCGGCCGCCGCGATGGTGAGCGGATCGGCGGCGAATAGGGCGGGGATCAGCAAGGTCTGGGTGGCGACCTGGCGGCTGTCGCAGGCCGCCTTCAGCTTTTCGTAGAGGATGCGCTCGTGCGCCGCGTGCATGTCGACCAGCACCAGGCCGCGCGCGTTCTGGGCCAGGATGTAGATGCCGTGCAACTGCGCCAGCGCGTAGCCGAGGGGCGGGGCGTCGTTGCCGGCGCTCTGGAATGGCGGCGTTTCGCCGGCAGCCGGGCCATGCGCCGCCTGGGCGAAGGCGAGATAAGCGGCGGCCGCCGGTTCGGCGATGCCGAGCGCGCTTTGCTGGCGCGGCAACGGATAAGCGCCGGCATTGGGCGCGGCCCCGGTGCGTGACGGCGTCGCCGGGGCCGCGACAGCGTGGTCGACCGGCCCGGCCAGCGCCCGCTGCACGGCGTGAAACACGAACTGATGCACGGCCCTGGAGTCGCGGAAGCGGACTTCGGTCTTGGCCGGGTGGACGTTGACGTCGACCAGCGCCGGGTCAATCTCGACGAACAGGCACACCGCCGGCTGGCGGCTGCCGTGCAGCACGTCGCGGTAGGCTTCGCGCAGGGCGTGGGCGATCACCTTGTCGCGCACGAAACGGCCATTGACGAAAACACTCTGACCATCGCGGGCGTTGTCGGCGCGGGTCGGGTCGATGACGAAGCCGGTCATGCGAAGCGGCCCGGCGGCGGCGTCGACGGCGCGGGCGGCTGTGATGAAATCCTCGCCGAGCACGTCGGCGATGCGCCGGTCGCGGTTGGCCGGGGCGAGTTGCAACAGGCTGCGGCCGTTGTGCGTCAGGCTGAAGGCAACGTCCGGGCGGGTCAGCGCCAGGCGTTTGACGGCATCGGCGCAGTGGGCGAATTCGGTGCCCTCGGCCTTGAGGAACTTGCGCCGGGCCGGGGTGTTGAAATACAGGTCGCGCATTTCGACCACGGTGCCGGCCATCAGCGCCGCCGGTTCCGGTTTGGCCTCGCTGTTGGGCGCCAAATCGCCGCGCAGTTTCCAGGCATGATCGGCCCCGCGTTCGCGACTGCTCAGCGTCAGCCGCGCCACCGCGGCTACCGAGGCCAGCGCTTCGCCGCGAAAGCCGAGGGTGCCGACCCGTTCGAGGTCGTCGAGGCTGGCGATTTTGGAGGTGGCGTGGCGGGTCAGGGCCAGCGCCAGTTGCTCCCTGGCAATGCCGCAGCCGTCGTCGATGACGCGGATCAGCTTGACGCCGCCTTCCTCCAGATGCACCTGAATGGCCCGGCTGCCGGCGTCGAGGCTGTTTTCCAGCAATTCCTTCAAGACCGAGGCCGGTCTTTCGACCACCTCGCCGGCGGCAATCTGGCTGATGAGGAGGTCATGGAGGCGGGCGATGGTCGGCATGCGCCGGATTATAATGCGGCCTCGTTCAACACCCCGGTCAGCGCATGGAACTCCTCAGCCAGTTCATCGACATCGTTCTCCACCTCGACGTGCACCTGGCCTTGCTGGTGCAACAGTACGGGCTGTGGATCTACGCCATCCTGTTCGTCATCATCTTTGCCGAGACCGGCTTCGTCGTCACGCCCTTTCTGCCCGGCGATTCGCTGCTCTTTGTCGCCGGCGCGCTGGCGGCGCTGGGCGAGGGCGGCATGCACATCGCCACGCTGATGCTCGTCCTGCTGGCGGCGGCGGTACTCGGCAACACGCTCAACTATCACATCGGCCGTTTTCTCGGGCCGAAGGTTTTTCACTGGGAAAGCTCGCGCTTTTTCAACAAGGAGGCGCTGGTCAAAACCCATGCCTTCTACGAAAAACATGGCGGCAAGACGCTGGTGATTTCGCGCTTTCTGCCCCTGTTCCGCACCTTTGCGCCCTTTGTTGCCGGCATCGGGGCGATGCCGCGCGGCCGCTTCCAGATCTACAACCTGATCGGGGCCGTCGCCTGGGTCGTCGCGCTGTGCCTGGCCGGCTACTGGCTGGGCAACCAGCCCTGGGTCAAGGCCAATCTGTCGCTGATTATCGTCGGCATCATCATCGTCTCGCTGCTGCCGGTCGGCATCGGCTATCTGAAAAGCCGGCGCGCCTGATGCGCGGTCTCTTCCTGCCCGTCTTCCTGCGCGTCTTCCTGCTTCTCCTGCTGCTGGCCGGTTGCGCCACCGAGATGGACAGCCGCGGGCGAACCGAGACCCGGGTCGACGTCAAATACCTGGCCAAGACCGAGATCGACCGCGTTGCCGACGCCAACCGCCACGAAGTCGTCGACGGCCTGCTGCTGATTGCCGACAAGCTGTACAAGCGCAATCCCAGGGAATGGAAGAAGGGCGGCCAGGCCAGCCGCGAGGCGGCGGTCGACCGCCTGCGTCACCGCGAGACGGGTTCCTGGCCGGAACTGGAGGGCCGCCGCGAGGGCCAGGCGGCGGCGCTGGCCTTTAGCGAAACCTATGCCGGCGACCGCGTCGCGGCCCTGATCTACGGCTTGCTGACCATGGTCGATGCCGCCTTCGAGAACAAAGAGGAGTTTTATCTGTTCGACCAGCTGGACGAGATCAAGCTGTACAACAGCGCCCGCAATATGGAAGTCGCCATCTGGAAGCTCTCCAACGACCGGCAGGCCGGCGGCGAGTTGTTCCTGCTTTCCAATGAACTCGATCCGGCCAAACGCAACCTGTCCTTCGAGCGCGAATTCGGCCGCCTGACCGGCCTGCTCGATTTCATGGCCAAAATCGTCGCCGACCGCAATGGCCGCACCCTGTCGCGGGTGACCCAATCGGTGGTCGGCGGCGTCTTTTTACCGGTGAGTTTTTTGAAATGAAACGAATCGTCATCCTGATTTCCGGCCGTGGCAGCAATATGGAAGCCTTGGTCGCCGCCCGCGCCGCCGGCAAGCTGCCGGTCAACATCGCCGCCGTCATCAGCAACCGCCCCGACGCGCGCGGCCTGGAAACGGCGGCGATGGCCGGCATCGCCAGCGAAGCGCTCGACCACAAAACCTTCGCCGGCCGCGACGCCTTCGACGCCGCGCTGGCCGAGCGCATCGACCGGCATGCCCCGGATCTGGTCGTGCTGGCCGGCTTCATGCGCATCCTCGGCGAAGATTTCGTCCGCCATTACGAGGGCCGGCTGCTCAACATCCACCCCTCGCTGCTGCCCGCCTTCCCCGGCCTGCACACGCACCAGCGGGCGCTCGACGAGGGCGTGCGCGTGCATGGCTGCACCGTGCATTTCGTCACCCCGGCGCTCGACCACGGCCCGATCGTCATCCAGGCTGCCGTGCCGGTGCTCGACGGCGACAGCGAAGAAACCCTGGCCGCTCGCGTGCTGGCCCAGGAACATGTCATTTATCCGCAAGCCGTGCGCTGGTTTGCCGAAGGCCGCCTGCAACTGCTCGATGGCCGCGTGCGCGTGGCCGGCGCGACTGGCGGCGCGGCGACGCTGATTGCGCCCCGGGTTGACTGAACGGGCGATGCGGGGCGTCCTGCTCGTCGCCCTGATTGGATCGTTGCTGATCCATCTCCTGGCGCTGTTCGGAATCCATTTTGCATGGCGCGGCAACGAACCGGAGCCGGTCGTTTTGCAGGCCGAATTGCGCCCGCCCCCGCCGCCTCCGGCTGCCGCACCGCCGCCGCTTCCTCCCGCACCACGGCGTAACCCCAAACCGCCGCCCAAGCCGCAGCCAGCGCCAGTCGCCATCACCACCCCGGCAACCGAGACCGAGCCGCCGCCCCCCGACGAAACAGCGGGGCCGGATTCGGAAACCGAGGCGCCTGCCGACGCCAGCGCCGACAATGTTCCGCCCGAGCCGGAAGCGCCGCCGCCCGCGCTGGCGATTCCGGCCAGCGGCAGCATCCATTTCGCCATCATCAAGGAATCGCTGGGGTTTCAGGTCGGCCGCGCCGAATATCAGTGGCAATTCGTCGATAACGGCAGCTACCTGCTGCGCGGCGTCAGCGAAACCAGCGGGCTGGTTGGCTTTTTCCGGCCCGTGCGACTGGAACTGGAGAGCCGTGGCCGGCTGGTGGCCGGCGGTCTGCGCCCGGAAACCTTCCGTAGCCGCCGCGCTGGCAAGGACGAGGAGGGCGCCGATTTCGACTGGGCCGCCGGTCAATTGCACCTGCTGCGCGACGGCAGTGAGCACCCGCTGACATCCGGTGCCCAGGACATCCTGTCGCTCAATTACCAACTCGCCTATATCGGCGAACTGACCGCAGGCGCGGGCCTGGATGTCGCCACCGCCCGCCAATATGGCTGGCAGCAGATCGACGCGCTGGGCGAAGAAGACATCGAGGTGCCGGCGGGCCGCTTCCGCACCCTGCACCTGCGAGCGATGAGCGACAGCGTCACGGAAGTCTGGATTGCGCTCGATCATGGCCGCGTGCCGGTCAAAATCCGCTTTACCGACAAGAATGGCGACAGCTTCGTGCAAGTCGCCACGGATTTGGGGTTTTGAGCAACGAGTCAGGCTTTCTTCAAGGGCCAGCCCTCGCGCCTTATGGCCCAGGTCACGCGCACCGCGCACCACGCACCACAAATCGGGGAAGCATAATTCCATTACCCGAAAATCGCGCGAGTTGCGCGTAATTCCATTTCTCGTTCGTAACGACAACAAACCGCCGAGAATCGTCATTCTGCGCGGAGCGAAGCGTAGTCGCAGAATCCACTTGCCGCACGGATTCCGCGACTACGCGCGGAATGACAAGATTGTATCGCCCGGCACGTTAATATTTACCGTTTGAAATAGAAGTGGAATAACAAGGTGTTGCGCACGATGCGTCTGGATGCCGGGTTGACGCCAGGGCGATTGCATTTATTCATCATGAACTGGTTTGATGCCCAAGAAGCTCATACGGAAGTCGTCATTCCAGGCGGCGAGTTTTCTTTTTTTGGTGAGGCTGAGTTTGCCGAGGCCGGCGGTTGCGG
>Ga0209628_10001724_pt1 | contig 14391 bp, 16 predicted proteins | sample TergutCu122P4_FD_187285 | JGI IMG/M metagenome (GOLD analysis project Ga0209628, IMG submission 187285) | Cubitermes ugandensis P4 segment gut microbial communities from Kakamega Forest, Kenya - Cu122 P4 (SPAdes) (version 2) | ecosystem: Host-associated > Arthropoda: Insects > Digestive system...
ATACACTTTGCACCAGTCTAAATGTTATTGCAATTTTTATCTGTTTGTATATTTTCTTGCATAACACTGTAGATGTGTGATTTGTTTACAGTACTTGTGTGACATTTTTTCATCATTTTATGTTTATGAAGTATTGCAAATGAATGTTTATCTTCAACTGAATGCACACAAGATCTTCAACTGAATGCACACAAGATCTTCAACTGAATGCACACAAGTGTGTTTAAGATGGTGTGGTAAGAGATGACTTAACTCTAGGGGTGCACAAATCACTGGTGACTAAATATGGTGGTAGCCAATATTTGTGGGCAATGTGTGTGGAACTTTCATGTCCTCTATTTGGCACTAGAATTTTGAGGTGGGTCCTAGATTTTTGGAAAATTTGTACACACCTCACAGCTGCTGAGATTGCAGCAGAAGGGTATATTAACTATCATTGTTATAGACAACTGGTTACATATTTTTGTACTCTGGGTGGCGTGATAAATCTGGGTGTGTTTCCTTACATATTTGAAAGTGATTTTGACCTGAAATTTAGTGCCTGTAATTTAATACACAGGCATCAGTGCAACATGACTTTTTCCCTTTCAGTTTATCACCAGAAGACTTCTTTGTTTTATATTCATGATCTGTTTTAGGCCAGGACAATAAAATAGCATAGCAAAGTCTAATTGGTATTGATAATTTGTGCAATATATAAGTTGATTTTTTGAATTTATGTGCTTCAGGTAAACTGGCACATGCTGATCTGGATGAACGTGCTTTGGATGCTCTAAAGGAGTTCCCTGTTGAAGGAGCATTGAATGTCCTTACGCAGTTTTTAGACTCAAACTTGGAGCATGTTTCTAACAAGTCTGCATATCTGTGTGGAGTGATGAAAACATACCGGCAGAAGAGTAGGGCAGGCCAGGGTTCCGGTTCTGGTACTGTGGCCAAGGCCCCCGATGAGGATAAAATAAAGGTGATTGTTAGTATATTAAAGTGTGTTCTTGTATCACTTTTTTATTGTGCACCTTGTGAACTGGAATAATTTTTGGATTATTTGTGTTTGTGTTGTATGGATTCATTTCTCAAACAGATTTTAGTTTTGTTGTATGCTTATGTACAAGAGGATTTTGCTTATGTGCTGGAAGTTATGGGCAGGTCTTGACTTCCTTGATTTCGCCTTAGTGCAGCTTGAAAATTAATGCCACGTTTTGGATTTATGCGCTAATTTTTTGTTTACTGCAGTTGACATAGATGTGTGATAATTTTTGGTATAATGCGATTTGACGTAACAGTCCCAGGCCACACTTGTCTTGTGTTGGAGGATAGCAGAATGTGCATCATCATCGTTATACCATCAGCCCAGTGTGTGGATTATTATGTTGGTGATAAAATCATACAGCTGATGTATTTCCGCCTTCAGCGACATTGGCTTCTGTTACCAAAATGACACACATGTTTACATCACCTAGTGCAATGCAAGTGAAAAATCAGCCAAAGACAACCGGTATTTTAGAAAAATTAGACATAATAAACCGACTTGAAAAACGTGAACAAGTTGACATACGCCATAATGTCAGTTTTGTTTGTATTAGCATAAATACAATTTGTGATGATAATGCTGTTAGAATTACAGAAAGTGCTATGTTAGGAACTGCTACAGTCTTGTTAGAATGAACCGAACCAAATACTGGTTGTCTCTTACATTTTTATTGCATTAGAAATAAATAAATAAATATTGTATAGAAAATTTGAATGGGATGTAGAAATGTATAGATACCGTAGTTACAGTAGGTATGTATTCTTCACTTCTGTATGTCCACTAGTTGTACAGTCATACACTGTATAGGATGAGGTCATTCCCCTGAACCTCCAGGTAGTACACTTTGTAAATGGGAATTTTCTGTTTGATTTGCACGATGTTTTTTGGTAACATAACCCTGGCATAAAAGAAGACCTGCCAGTAGTTTCTTTTGGCAGTTACGAGCTACAGTAAAGTAGATGTGTGTATCTAGTTGGCCAGCACGCCTCGCACATTTCTGTTGTCGCACATATTTCGTGAGGCATGACCAACATGTCGAGTGCTCTGAACGGTATTAAGTTTATGACCGTGTTTATCGTGCAAGGGGATGCGGCATGCTCTTAGCTCGGGTTATGACCATATCGCGCTCTGACTCCGTGGGAACAGTCTATGCAGCTTTCAGCATACAGACAGCTGATTATGCTTGATTGGAATAGAGGCTGTGAAGCTAGCCCAGCCTGGGTTTGAAGACACTTCTTGGCGGACACTCGTGAGGAAGTTGGAAGGGAAAGCTTGACGATAAAGAGGTGTATCTTGTTGATACAATTGCTGACAGTGTCGGGCACAAATAGTTTGATTGTGATTATTTAATTTATGAAAATTAAAGTAAGTGTGAGTATAAACCTGAAGAATTATCCTTGTCATAACATTTCTTGTGAACCCCCCACGCATTATATTCCCTGGGTGGAGTTCGTTCCCGTCTTTGAGATTTGGCCGTTTATAGATTATAGAGATCAGCACATGAGAGCCAATACATGGGAAGGGATAGGGAAGTGGTTGAAAATAAAACGCAAGTTTTATGTATTTTCTTGCATGTGTATGAGAGGGGACCCAAAAATAACCGGATTTATTTTTTTTTAATGGTTTATTAGGTTTTATACTATTACAACTCTAGTCTCTTACAAATTACTCTCCTTTTGACTCGATACACTTGTACCTATGTTTTTCCCACTGCTGAAAACATTTCTGGAACTCTTCAGTGCTGATGTTGTTCAAGACCTCCAGCGTTTTCTTTTTCACTTCCCTAACATCAGCAAAGTGTTTCCCTTTCATCTGGCATTTCATACGAGGGAACAGGAAAATGTTGCATGGCGCAAAGTCGGGTGAATAGGGAGGATGAGGGATAACCGTCATGTTTTTTTGCCAAAAACTGCTGCACACTCAAGGCCGTGTGGGTAGGGGCATTCTCGTGGTGAAGGAACCAATCACTGCTGCTCCCTCCACATTTCTGGTCATTTTTCCATATACTATTGCATAATCTTTTCAACACCTCCAAATAAAATTGTTAATTCACAGTTTGTCCAGAAGGAACATTCCTTGTGCACAATTCTATTAGCATCAAAAAAACTAATCAACATGATCTTAACATTTGATCGAACCTGTCGGGCCTTCTTTGGTTTTGGAGAATTAGGAGTTTTCCATTGGCTTGATGCTTGTTTTGTTTTGGGGTCGTAACAGTAGCACCAAGTCTCATCTCCGGTCACAACTTTAGAAAGAATCTGTGGGTTATTTCCAACTTGTTCCCTTAAATCGTAACAAACATTCAAACGATTGTTTTTTTGATCCCCTTTCAACAACCGGGGAACGATTTTTGCGGAAACACGTTTCATATTCAAATCTTATGTTAACATTCGTTGACATGAACTCCAAGACAAACCAGTTATCTCAGAAATCTCATCATTGATCCGATGACAATCTGCATTGATTGCGTTGCAAACTTTATCAGGATTTTCATCATTTCGGCAAGATCTTGGCTGGTCCTCACATGATATTTCACCCCCATTGAAACGTGAATACCACTCGTGCACTTGAGTCCTACTTAAAGCTTCTTCCGTAAAAGCTTCTTGCAGCATTAAAAGAGTTTCAGCAGCTGATTTCCCTAACAGAAAACAAAACTTGAAACACACTCTTTGTTCTTTATTATCAGCCATCATAAAAATCTCGGAACTTCCTAGCAGGCACTTAGGAAAAAAGCCACAACAACAATAACAGTCAACCTAGATTGATGCCACGTGGCAGACTGCTAGAGTATTGTGTTGACCCGCAACACCTAGCGCCACATCGCACAACTACTTCTAGTTCGCGCACCAAATTTAAAGTCCTGTTACTTTTGGGTCCCCCCATGTATATTTATTTCAGCTTTCATTTAGAGGAAAGTTTTAAATTGAGTTCAGACATGTACGCCATTCATTATACATAAACAGTTTCCCAAATGTAGGTACATGCATTTTATGTTCTTCATGGCGAATGCATTCTTCCACGGTGAACCGTGGCTAGTTGTCATGGTACAGAACCAACAGGCAAATTGAAATAATCTCTGACGTAATCTCGAACATCTCTTGTTTCATGGGGTGCATTTCTCCTAAGTTGTTGTAATTCTGTAGGCTGGAAGTTCTGGGACACAGTAGCTCAATTTCATCTTGCGGGTTACGTTCTTTACAGAGCGTGTTATGGAGGCAGCAAGAAGCTAGCACCTCTTTGTCAACAGTTTCAGGTTGTACCTGTAAAGGCCGATGTAAGACTCCAATGCGAAGCTAAAATACTGAACGCATTCTCAACAACCCTGTGAGCTCGTGACAATCGGTAGTTGTAATTTTCTTGCTCTTGTCTCCTTGGTGGTGGTTGCTGTATGGATGAAGTAATGTTTTCGGGGGGGAACGGTGTATTTAGTGGAACGTTAAGTGTTCCAGTTTTTAGTTTTTTCCCAACCACTGATTTAGGAAAGATATTGCCATCACAATTTTTCCCATATGAGCCTACATTTACAGCAAGGAATTTATACTCAGCATCAACTAATGCTAGAAGTACAGTTGAATGAAACCCGTTGTAATTAAAGTATAATAAGCCTCCATTTATCGGACACTGAATAGAGATGTGTTTCTCATCGATAGCTGCAAGGCAGTTTGGGAAGTGCTACAAATCTCAGAATTTGCTTCCTGATGATTTCCAAACATCTTCTGATGGTTCTGGCATAAGGAGAGGACCCAACCATCTCCATATAGCTTCACAAACAGTTCTCACTATCAGTCCTACTCTACTGAATCCCAGGCGATAACTGAATTGGAGGCTTCAGTAAGAGTTGCCAGTGGTCAGGAACCTGATAATGAATTATTATAACTGAATTAGTTTTGTGTGTGTGAAAAAATAAATGTTTACTGTTTTTTTTGTTGTTTCAGCTGAAACTGCAAAAGACTTGGGAAAAGTAATGGCGATGTCTATATTTGCCTTATAACTTACCTTAAACATACAGCCAGTTTTTCCTCCATACTGATTGCTTCTCGGAACTGCATGTTTCTGGTTTTTATGTCGCCTCATATAAGATCATGTAAAAAAATAAAGTTTTTCCTTTGTCATTGTAAAGTATTTCTCATAGCGATTTGGATGTTCTTCAAGTTCCTTAACCAAATGATGAAATTCACCCTTCTCCTTCCGTTTCATATTGATGTCATGAACTCACACTTTTCTCCGGACGGTCACTGTGTCGGCTGCTAGAATTGCACACACATTTTCAAGATGCTCATAATCCGATGAACTAGTTGCACTGCAACACCCCATGACTGTTTCCTGACTGAGAACTCTACTAACTGCATGTAATCCAGCTCACATGAGATAACGTGACATGACTTATATGCGTGTATGCCATACCTCTGGCATGACATAAGTCCACATGACATGAGGATAGTTTGTCCCCAGCTGTTAGCTCACATGACTTGAGGATGGTGTGTCCCTGCCCTTAGTGACTTCTAGTTCCCATTGGTTTTGTTGTCTCATAGTATTGAAATAAGGCAGTGTTACGAATTTTAATATTGTCCCATGTTAAGTCCTGTGTGGCTTCACAGTATCTCCTGGTATGTGCTGCTTTGTGGAGTGGGCATTAAGATGTGCAAATTATGTCTTTAGTAATATTGGCATTGAAGAGAAAGTAACATCGCATTTTTTTCAGGATTGCATTTATGTACATAAGAGCTTGAATGTATACAAACAACAAATAGTGATTATGGTTTTTGCTGTCACTTGAGTTCTGTATGTATTATGCGTGGTTAACCTGAAAATGAAATGTGTATCTCCCCTGCCAATGTATATAGCAGCTAATAGTTCCCCTTTTTAGTAGACGAGAATGATGGCAAGGGGGATTCAATTGATATGCGCTGCCTTTTAGTGGGAAAACTTAACGTGACATGGAGCACAGCGGGGTTGTTATACATTATGCTGAAGGGGCATGGATTTGTACTGCATCTTCAGCTAGTCTTTGAAAATGGAAGCTTTTTTGTGGCTTTGACCTGCTGAAATTCAATGCATGTCAAATGGGCACGTTCGTAACATTTTAGTATTAGCTTAGCATGTATATGTGTGTGTGAGGCTTATTTCAAGCTGTCTGTCCATGTGGGAGGGTAGCTGCTGTTAATATTTCAGAAAAAAATGAAGATAATGTGCTATTTTTATCCTCAGGAATGTGCAGCATTCTGTTGGAATATGATTTACCAGACTTCTAGGCTACTTGATTCTGTGTGATACCTCACTGGATTAAGAATTCCATGATTTTGAGTCAACTAGTGCAGAACGATGTAAATGTCATGGAATAAACTTAACAAAATGGACCTTGGCATACAAATAATATACCAGAAAACCCTGCTTGTTGTGGGCTGTTTGTGTTTCAGGAATAGTGAACATTTCTATTACAGCGTGGCTAAGCGGTTTGTTCTGGCATCTAACTTATTCTTCTGGATAGTTTATGGAAATGGGGGCAAGTAGGATAGTTTAGTTGGTATAGCAGATCATGAGCTGGATGGAATAGGAATTAAACCCTGTGGGGTGAGTTTTTCCACATCCACCCAGACTTGCCCCAAGGCCCACCCAGCCTACTGTACAATAGGTACCAGGTCTTTCCTGGGGGTAAAATAGCGGTGTTGTGCAGATCACTCAACCCCTTCTAGGACCAGAGTCAAGCATAGGAAGAAACCATACCTCCACACCTGCTCTTGTTTGGCACTGAGTGGGACGGTAATGTTTTATGTTTGTGAGTGATTTATCGTACAATTTTGTTAGTGTTTCCATTCATATACAGCTTGCTTAACAAAATTCTGTATTCAGTACCGTTTTATCCCCTCCAACAGTGCACTGCAGAAGCTGCTCTCTTCTATTGGCATGATATATCAGATGCATGAGAATCCAGTATGATGAATTTTGTGATTATTTGGCACTTGGCATACACCCACTTTAGTGATTCATTGGGTCATAGACTGTTGTGTGTACTACACACCAACATGTTCGGTTTTTGGTGATGACAGTCTGTGATGAGTCCCATCTGATAGGGCATCTGCGCATACGTTTTCATCTGTAGTATACATGTGTGGATATCTGGATTGCTGCCTGCTGTTATCTGTTCTGCCATTATCGAAAGTATTGTACCATGTCAGTACCTGTTACCATAATATTACACATGTTCCATGAACCACCAATTAGTGAATTGCCTGCCACATTTGCACCCTGTCATGCAAAAATTGAACCATGCTGTGTTCTTTGAGATGATGTTTGTAATAGGTCTGCTGTCTTCAGTTTAATTATTGCACGATTTTCCTGCATGATGATTCAGCTGCTCACTTGCGTTGAGAGTGCATGAATTTCTGATGAAAAATAAAATGACCATTGTTCACTGCCTCACATCTGAACAGATTTAGTGCCATGTGGCTTTCCCATCTTACAAGACATTCATGTTATGTCCTCAGATGATGCCTTGTGATTCAGTTTAACTCACCATACATACGTTTCTTGTAAGGCAGATGAATTGTTTATTTTTTAAGTGTGTGTGTTGAGATTTGATGTATTCTGTTTTGGTTGAGGGGAAACCAAACTCACAAGCATTCTGGTTAACAGGTTTGTGCATGTAGTATTTTTTACTTTTTGCAAGATGGAAGAATTCAGAAATTGTGTATTTTGCTCCGATTCATATGACAAATTCTTCTTTACAGTCTATTTTGGAAAGAACTGGTTATACATTGGATGTGACGACTGGACAGCGGAAGTATGGTGGTCCACCACCAGGTTGGGATGGACCAACACCTGGAAATGGGTGTGAGGTGAGTAGTGATTTTATTGTATATGGTTGCAAATATTCGTTAAATGTGGCCTTTGTTACCTGCCAGTTCCACAGTAGTACATTGAACATTGCACCTCAGTGATCCTTGCCCTCAGCAGTTCAGCTGCTTCATTGCATATGAAGCCCAAGTCTGGTGGGAATTTACTGTCCTTTCTTGCTGTTCGACTTCATGGTTGGGTCTTGAAGTTCACACTTGTCGGTCGGTAGTAAGCTGGCCTTGTACCTGAAAATATTCCAAGGCACAGGTTAACTGCTCACTATTTACATTATGAGTTAATATTTACTGTTATGCCATGGTTTACAGTTCATTATGGTGTGTTGTTCACATATACTCCACCACCACTGGTTCTGGCTAGTGATCTCTCTTCTGCATGTTCTGTAGCTTGTTTTTCTATTTTCTGTTCTGATATTTTTGTTTCTCTTGGTTGTGTGTCTGCTGCGTATGTAACCATTCTCTTAACAATGCAGAAGTAACTGCAAGCCCTTCCTGGCTGGATTCAGGCCATATGTATACATGAATGTGAGCCTGAAAAAGCAGGCAAATAAGGAAGCAGCAGAAGACTCAACCAGAACATTCATATTTATCCTCCAGAAGAAAACTAAAAGAGGGTTGGATAAATCTGATGGATGGTTTTGGTAGAACTACAGAATTTTTTTATGGAGTCATTCTGTGTGGACCAAAAAACTGTGCGAAGGTGAAGCATTGTGACCTGGAGTTGGCAGTGGTGAGTTGAGGCAGGAAGGGAGGCTTAATGTCCACATAGCTGGTGTAAAGCAGTCAGATATTCAGGCAGTGGATGCCATTACTGTTGCCAGCTATTTGAGTGTGGTGAATATGGGACTCAGTTAACAGCTGCTGTGGCGCAAGTAATATGGAGCACAGTGGCACTTTTACCTGAATAGGTCTCACATTTGCATCCACAGACATGGACTGTTTTTGACAGTGCTACCTGCTGTGGTCAGGAGCAGAGCTAACCCTTACCAGATCAGCTAACAAATAACAGATGGTGTGGGTTGAAGAAAAAATTGGTTTTTTGTACATATACATGGAAGAGGATAATTTCTTCAAACTGAGAAAACTAAAAGAAAATATCTGTAGGAGAGCTTGAATGTCTGGTTTGTATGATCATGTGGTATTGAACTGCCTCCCTCTGTGGTCTGAATCCCAAAGAATTGGCCTGGGCTGTACTGAAGTATTTTATCCAACATCACCGTGAGACAATTGGAAAAGTGCTGGAAGGTAATAGAAATTTTAATTTTGCATTTTTTTATGTAATTATAATTGCTGGTTAAAACCTGTAGCATTATTATTTTCACGACATGTCCGATTGATTGATGTGTGTGAGTTCTAGATGTACAGAATGGTAAGTGGCCTCTTCAAGATGTATTTACTAAATGGGGACAGGTAGTTTGAAAGTGAATGGTGATGAAATTGTGATTTGACATCAGAGAAATTGTGTGCTTGGGCATTTGTGTCAAATGTGAAATAGCATTTGGTGCATTTCATTTCATACCACTATTACTGTATTGATGAAATGGCATTGGACAGCATATTGCTTGGAATAGCTTGGATAGATGATGGTGATTTCTGAACACTCAGGAATGCAGTACACAGGACTGCCCCACCTGACCATAACAGTACTGGTGCATTTCTCAAAATAAGCTATAATTCATGTATATGTGAGGGCAATTCAGTATATAAAAACAAGCTCATGGGGTTTTTTTTTTTGTAAATTACAATAGATCATTGTGTTTTTTATGTAGTTTGTTTGTAGTGCTCTATATGCATGTAGAAAAATCTTAACAATTCTTTAGGGGTTTGTTCCTTTAGATGTCTTTGTGTTTTAACCTTTTTGTCATTGGTCCAAGCTGTGGTTCTGGAACTTCCGACATATCTGACAGGCATGTAATTCTTATGCTGGGTGGTAGTGTGTCGATCATCATGCAACCATCAGCTAACTTTTTCCAGGAGCATAATCTTCTGGATTGCATTGCTGGCTACAGCTGGTCGAGTAACATTTTTTCGTACCAGGCACTGTTTGGCCTTTGGCAGTAAATGAGTACAGCTGTTTCAAAATCCTGATACACAGACCTGCGTTTGTCTACAAGTAGATGATTGGCCGTGAATATCTTTGATTTCGTAGGTTCGTGATGTTTTGATTGCAGTGACTGCGATACAGTTCTTAGTGGTGTATCCAGGTCTCAGCTTGAGTGACCTCTTGAAAAATGCCATAGTTTTTTATTCCTCCCTGTTTTTCATACAGACTGCCTGAGCATTGTTTACCTACTGAAAATCTGCTGGATGTCACCATTGTGCAAAGATTGAATTCCTGTACACTTTCTGGTTTAGTGCAATCCACTAGATTACTGATATAAACATGCTTTCAGAAATGCAAACTGCTTGGATTAGAGCACATGTGGAATAACAGCAGTTAATGAAATGCTTTGCAGTGATGCCACTTGCTACTGAATCACATTTACAGTTTGTGGTATATGTTAGTGTTGAGTTCTGTCACAGTTTGTATGATCTTGGTGCAAGTCTTAAGGGAGTTTTACTTCACTGTCATGGAAATGATGCTGTCTCTAGTGCAGTTAGTGATTTTGTGCCAGAATATTCCAGCACCTTAGGTTAGATGTAAATTGCTCAAACTTCTTTTCATTCCCTTTACTGTTAGTGCATGTGCATTAAGTGCTTTATAAATTCACCTGCTCACAGCTTTTTTAGTTTGTGGTTTATGATTGAGAATTAGACTTTACAGTATGGTTTTGTATGTCTTTTAGGTTTTTTGTGGGAAGATCCCTAAGGATATGTATGAGGACGAACTGATACCACTTTTTGAAAAGTGTGGTAGTATTTGGGATCTGCGTCTCATGATGGATCCAATGACTGGCCTTAACAGGGGCTATGCTTTTATTACATTTACGACAAGAGATGCAGCCCAGCTGGCAGTGCGGGAGGTAAATATGCATGATCTTTGTTTCAAGTAATTGTCTATGATTTCATACAGTGAAGCCCCTTTCACTGAAATATGTGTATCTGTACCTTCTAGTGGTGGTGATGACAGATTCATTTTCCATCTAGTACTGTTAGTTTCTGTGAAAGTGGTTTGCTGTCCAGTGGAAGTAGTATATATTGACTCTGGTACCAAACTCACTGTTTTGGTTTCCAAAATATTATCAAATTTGTGGTTACATGTGTGTCAATTTTGTTAGCCATGTAAGTTTTTCTCCTCCCAATTAAAACATCTAATTTTGATCAAATCTCGTCTTGATTGAAAAAAGCTTTTAGCTGCAGAGCTGAGTGAGTTTGAAGTCTAAATGACCAGAGGATTGTTTTAATGTGAATTTTTAAATGTGATTATTAAGATTTGTCGCTTAAGATGTAGGTTAATGTTGCTTCCAGGTTTCCTCTTTGCTCTGAAGGCAAAATTGGGACTGGAGGGAGACTGCATTACGTAATTATATGTCAGTATTCAAAATTCAAACTCATTTAATGGCTCTGTCGCAGAAGCGGGCGGGATGTACTGGCTTTGGCATATGTTTCATAATGGAATGCGTTTCGTAGCAATAGTGAAATACTTGGTGCAGTTTTGTATTTTTATTTGAGAACCATATTGTTCTGGAATTTAAAATTGTTAGGTGTAAGAAAATTTGTTACAGGAGGCACTGATTTCGTCAGGACTGCAGGTTGCAAAATTGTGAAGCATCGAGTGAAGCAAGAAAAAGAGCATGCCTGTTTCAGTAGTTTGTTGGTACAAAATTGTCCTCTTTTGAAATTTTTTTCTTCCTAAATTTGATTTTTTACTTTTTCACTTGTTGATGTGGCTCACTCACCCAAATTTGGCATGTGTGTGTTTTTCTCTTCATCCCACAGCTCGATAATCATGAAATCAAACCTGGCAAGAGTCTGAAAGTTAACATTAGCGTTCCCAATCTGCGACTTTTTGTGGGCAACATTCCAAAGTCTAAAGGCAAAGAGGAGATTCTGGACGAGTTTGGTAAATTAACAGGTAATGTGTACTGAAGGAGAAAGTTATTTCAGTAGTGTAGAGATAGCAGCTGGCCGGAGGGTTGGATGGGGCTCGCTCGCGGGTCCTGCCTTTCAGTTTGTTAGTTGGTTACCCCACTATTCAAGAGCAACCTTTCCTAATTTGGTTAAGTCATGAGGTTCCTGTTGCCTCTGTAATTTCCCGTGTAAGTAAGGCCTGTTGACGTGAAAGGGAACTTCACTCTGCTATCCTTCCGTTGCCCAAAGGTTCCATCTATTTGAAACTAGGTCAGTCCCACACCAGTGATAATCCTAATATTCATGGCTCAAGCTAACCAGGTAAGGTGTAGTTCTGAATACAGGTATAAGGGTAGCTTGCTAATGATCGGGTAGGCAGGGCTATAAATGTCCTCCCATTCCCACCCTGACTGGCACTGTGCAGGCACTCCACCCTCAAGGCAAGCTTAATTGGCTGTCTTCCTTCCACATTGTTCTTACAGCTGAATGATTATGAAATTCGAAAAGGCAAAAAGATTGGCGTTACCATTTCTTATAACAATCACCGCTTATTTGTGGGAAATATACCCAAGAATCGAGATCGAGATGAATTGTTTGAAGAATTTTCCAAACATGCACGTAAGTTGAGACTCTCCCTTACGTCCATAATTCACTTTCATTTTTGAGAGAAAATTTTCATGAAACTTAATTCTTGAAAGAGAAGCATTGACTGGAGAAAAGGTCTTTTTGGAGAAAATATTTCTTAAAAGTACTTATTTTTCAATATTAATGACAATCATATTCAATAAAAGAATTGAAACTTCTGATCTCAGAATTTTGTGAAACAGCATGTGGGGTGGGAATGTTGGAAGGGAGTAAGGAAAATGTATGAAAGTCCATTTTTAGTCCTCTGGTCTGTGTAACTAGATTTGGTGAGAATAAAATTATTTTCTGTGTCAGGTGAATTTATCTTTAGTTATAAGGGAAATATGTTTATAAGAGGGATCCTAGCTCGTGCATGAGTACTTGATGTGTGTGTTTCACCAGCCATTATATGCTGTCAGTTTTTGTGGTCAGTTCATAACTTGAGAAAATGGACTTTGATTGCTCTTTCTCCATACTCCTGATTTTGTTAAAACTTTACAAAACTTTGATTTTTTAATTTATTATTAAAATTAATATTACTTTGGTATTGTGCTTGTTGAAATATCTATATGGTTATTGGTGATTAACATTTGGGCTTAAATTCTCCTGTTCTCTAGCTGGTTTGACTGAAGTAATAATCTACAGTTCACCAGATGACAAAAAGAAGAATCGAGGGTTCTGCTTTCTTGAATATGAATCTCACAAAGCTGCCTCTCTTGCAAAGCGTAGACTTGGCACTGGTCGTATTAAAGTTTGGGGGTGCGACATTATTGTGGACTGGGCGGATCCACAGGAAGAGCCTGATGAAGCAACAATGTCAAAGGTATTCATTTATTTTCATTTTTTCTGATATAGATATTAACTTGCATTATTCATTAACTAGTTTGACAGGAACTGGGAGAGTGTAATGGGTTATTGACTGGGCTGCATACTAGATGGGGAATCATTCAGTATCTTTGAAGGGTGAAGTTTTTTTTGTCATCTACAGAATGTACAGACTGGCTGTGGGGCCCATCCCAGTCTCCTGTTTTGGGTGTACCAGCGTTTCTTTTCCTAGGGTAAAGTAACCTTGGGTCTGAAGCTGAATTACTTGCCTTTGTATAGTGTCATTGTTAAGAAGGCACTAACCCATATGCCTTCATGGGGCTTGCTTATTTTTATTTTAGTCCTACTCTGACAGCTGTGATGGAATTCTTATTATTTTTCTTCAGTTTTGTTGTGTAATGTGTGTTCTGAAGGGGAAATTACATGGCACTGTCAATGCAACCAACTTGCACTTTATTTGGGGGGGGGGGGTGCATTTTGGGTGTAGATATCAGGATTTTTGGAGGATGTGCTTCTCACATCTTTGGGTCAGTGTTAAAGACATAGGTAGTGTGTTTGCTTTGAAAGTTTGGTATCCTCTTAGAAGGAGGTTGTCATAGTTCAGATGACCACATTTTGAAGACTCTTTGGAGGGAACGTACGAGGTCTGTCCCAAAAGTAATGCGATTGATTTAAAATAAATTTTTTTATTGGACATACATGCAATTACAGTTTATCCCCTTCAAAATAGGCTCCTTGTGATCGAATACAGCGATTCCAGCGTTGCTGCCACTCTTCATAGCAGTGCTGAAAGTCTTCACTTGATATGTTGTTGAAAGCCCTCGTCGCAACTGCCTGGACGTTTTCAGCTGTCCCAAAATGATGTCCTTTGAGGTGGGTTTTGAGCTTGGGGAATAGAAAGAAATCGCACGGAGCCAAGTCAGGGCTGTACGGTGGGTGGGGAAGCGTTGTGATATTATGTTGAGCCAAAAATTCCCTCACAGCAAATGATGTGTGACTTGGTGCGTTGTCGTGTTGAAGGAACCACGTGTTTGCAATTTCACGGCGGACGTG
>Ga0209628_10001725_pt1 | contig 14389 bp, 15 predicted proteins | sample TergutCu122P4_FD_187285 | JGI IMG/M metagenome (GOLD analysis project Ga0209628, IMG submission 187285) | Cubitermes ugandensis P4 segment gut microbial communities from Kakamega Forest, Kenya - Cu122 P4 (SPAdes) (version 2) | ecosystem: Host-associated > Arthropoda: Insects > Digestive system...
CCCACCGCCTCCAGATTCATATAGCAAAGTCGCGGAATATCAATCCCTATCTGCTTTGCCGCATCGTAAACGGTCGTGCCTGACGCCACATCTACGAGTTTATTGTCTATTGTAACTTTCATATGATTGATTATTATACAATTATCTTACTTTTGATTTGTTCATTGGATGTATTTTTTGTGGTTATCACCTTTCCCAATCATCATTCCCGATTTGGCATTAAGCGACGAAATCGCCGGTTTGCCTGTACTTTTTTCGATTTGTGTGCGGGCAACTTTGGCGATTTTTGCTCCTTCTTCTGCTATTATTGCGCTTTCATTGAAGTTGACAGGCTGACGTTCAATTGAAATATCAGTAGCGGCAACTTCAGCCAGCATATTGAGTACCAATTCGGTGTTGGTCATGTTGTCGCGAAGGTTTTCCTTTTTCAAATCCTTGAATTTTTTGTATTCGCGGGTGGTCATTCCACTCCATGTTTTACTCATCAAGTCGGTCAAAACGGCATATTCTTTTCCTTGCTGTACGCCGCTTTTATCCCATTCATCAGTCAGGGATTTGCGCACTTCGATTGATTTTATACGCTGGTTAATCCAATTTTCACTGTAACCCAAACGACGGTAATTCTGAATGGCGCGGTCGATAGACAGTTCAGGGTCAACCGTCTCATCAATCCGTTCCGCTCCCACTTTTGCTAACCAAAGTTTGAATGGCTCCGCTTTTTTGCTTGGAATAGATTGAATGATACGTAAGATTTGCTCTGTATCAGCGACATCGGACAGGCGCATTTTGCCGTCGGGCATAAGTAATTTCAACTGGCTACAATTTGTAGCCGTTTCATTACCCTCTTGTTTTAGCCTGGTTTTTAATACGCTCCAATACTTGCGAGGGTTGGGGCTATCAGTCAATACTCCTACGACATCCACCACAGATAACCACCACTTTTCATTTTCTTCGTCCCAAATGGCACGAACGGGTTGTTTTTCGAAAAGTTGAATCTTGTTTTGCATCTTATTCGATTATGATCGCATTAAACCTGCACTTATCATAGCAAGCGCCGCAGCGGATACATTTTTCCTGATCGATTAGATGCGGTTGGCGTTTTTCGCCGGTGATAGCGTTTGGCGGGCATACTTTGACGCATGCCGTACAGCCTGTACATTTATCGGGCAGGATGAAGTATTGCTTCAATGCCGAACATTGACCGGCAGGACATTTTTTATCGCGCACGTGCGCTAGGTATTCGTCGTAGAAATAATCGAGCGTTGAGAGCACAGGGTTGGGCGAGGTTTGCCCCAGTCCGCACAGCGCCGTGTCTTTGATGACATTACTTAAATTGCGCAAATAGTCCAAGTCTTCGTCCGTGCCTTTGCCTCTGCAAATTTTATTTAATAGTTCGTGTAAGCGCTTGTTACCCACGCGGCAGGGCGCACATTTTCCGCACGATTCTTCGACTGTAAATTCCAAGTAAAACTTGGCGATTGCCGGCATACAGTCTTTCTCATCCATTACAATCATTCCTCCGGATCCCATCATCGAGCCGGCTGCAATCAGGCTTTCGTAGTCGATCGCAGTATCCAAATGTTTATGAGTCAGACATCCGCCTGAAGGACCGCCTGTCTGCACGGCTTTGAATTTCTTGTCGTCCTTGATGCCTCCGCCGATTTCAAAAATCACTTCACGGAGCGTGATACCCATTGGCACTTCAATCAGTCCGACATTGTTGATTTTACCGGTAATGGCAAATACTTTTGTGCCTTTCGACTTTTCTGTTCCGATGCCTGCAAACCACTCGTGTCCTTTTAGATAAATGACCGGCACATTGGCAAATGTCTCGACGTTGTTTACGTTGGTCGGTTTGCCGAGGTAGCCCGACTCGGCCGGGAAAGGCGGTTTGACGGTCGGTTCGCCGCGTTCGCCTTCCATGGAGTGGATGAGCGCTGTTTCTTCGCCGCACACAAAAGCGCCTGCGCCATAACGCAATTCGATATCGAAATCGAAGTTGCTACCCAAAATACCCTGACCCAGCAAACCAGATTCGCGCGCTTGCTCCAGCGCGATTTGCAAACGCTTGATAGCCAGCGGATATTCAGCGCGGATATAGACTAATCCTTGCGTTGCGCCGATGCAATAACCGCAAATCGCCATCGCTTCGACTACCGAGTGCGGGTCGCCTTCGAGAATCGAGCGGTCCATAAATGCACCCGGATCGCCTTCGTCGGCATTGCAAACCACATATTTCTGGTCGGCTTTGTTCTTATAGGCATATTCCCATTTCAGTCCGGTCGGAAATCCTCCGCCGCCACGACCGCGAAGTCCCGACTTCTTCATGACGTCGATCGCATCTATTTGCGACATTTCGAGCACATGGCCGAGTGCAGCATAACCGTCGCGGGCAATGTATTCGTCAATGTTTTCGGGGTCGATTAAACCGCAGTTACGCAACGCAATACGCAGTTGTTTATGTGCCGGTTCCGTCGAGTCAGAGTCTATCGTCCGGTAATTTACAGGGACGATACCGTCAACCAACTCACCGTGTTTGATGTATTTATCGACTATGATATCAGCTTTTTGTGCATCCACATATCCGAAAACGAAGGGGGCTTGTCCGGGTTTCTGTACTTCTACGGTAGGTTCGGCAAAGCAATAACCCATACAACCGACTTGAGTTACAGCGACATTCAGTTTTTCTTTCTCAATCTTTTCGAGAAAGGCCTCCATTGTCTCACGTGCGCCGGAAGCAATGCTGCAGGTAGCCATTGATACCTTGATTTGTGTCTGATTGCCTGAATCCGCCTGTTGTTTGATTCGACTCAAGTCATCGAGCGACTTTATTTTATCCATAATGGTCTTTGTTTTGTTAAGCAATTAAGATGCACAAAGGTAATCATTTTTTTTGAAATCTCACATAAAAAAACGCTATTTATATGATTTTTTAACAGGTCTTTTATCAAAAAAACGTATTTTTGCAGACGGTATCAAGCATATTTTAAAGATGAAATTTACTCCCGAAACATACAGATTACCCGATATCCCCATGACGCCCTTTATTGACGTTCGGGAAATTGAGGATTTCCTTTCAGGGCCAAAGCCAGAAAGGCATGAAGTAGAAGCAATTGTCGCCAAGTCGCTCAACAAGCAACGGCTGAATTTACAGGATACGGCAACCCTGATTAAAGCCGATGATCCGGAAAGCGTTTCTATTATCAAACAGGCTGCCAAACAGTTAAAAGAAGCCGTATATGGAAACCGCATTGTCCTGTTCGCGCCGTTGTATGTAGGCAATTACTGCATGAACAATTGCACATACTGCGGATTTCGCAAGGAAAACAAAGAGGCTGTTCGTGTCACCCTGTCTCGCGAACAGTTGATTCACGAGGTAGAAGCATTGCAGGATGAAGGGCAGAAACGGTTGATTTTGGTCTTTGGAGAGCATAAAATGTATCCACCCGAATTTATTGCTGAGTCGGCGCGTACGGTCTACAGCGTAAAGAAGGGTCGTGGTGAAATTCGCCGTGTGAACATCAATGCCGCACCGTTGACTATCGAAGGATTCCGTACGGTGAAAGAGGCCGGGATAGGCACTTATCAGATTTTTCAAGAGACGTATCATCCTGAAATGTATAAGATTTACCACCCGACCGGCCTGAAGAAAGATTACAATAACCGGCTGACCTCGTTAGACCGCGCTCAGGAAGCAGGCTTAGACGATGTGGGAATCGGCGCGCTGTTCGGTTTGTACGACTGGCGTTTTGAGGTTTTGGCTATGGTGCGTCATACAAATCACTTGGAGGCATGCTATAATGTTGGCCCCCATACGATTTCCTTCCCCCGTCTGCAGGCTGCCTCCAATGTGGATGTGGATGCTCAATTCTCATTGCTGCATGCGCGGGTATCAGATCCGTGCGAACCCACTTCCCCCCCTTCCCCTGCTTCCCCCACTTCCCCCACTTCCCCCACTTCCCCCATTTCCCCTTCTTCCCCCACTTCTCACTTCTCACTTCTCACTTCTCAATTCTCTATGAGCGACGCCGATTTCACCCGCATGATTGCCATTCTGCGTTTGGCTGTTCCATATACGGGATTGATTTGCACTGCCCGCGAAAAAGCGGAAGTTCGGCGCGAAGCGTTGCAATACGGCGTATCTCAAATCGACGGCGGCACCAAATTAGAGATCGGCGCATACGCCGAAAAAGCCCAAGCGCCGCAGGATTTAAACCGTGAGCAGTTTCATATCAACGATTCCCGTTCGTTGCATCATGTAATTGACAACTTGATTGACGACGAATACCTGCCTTCATTTTGCACGGCTTGTTACCGCAAAGGCCGTACAGGTGAACATTTTATGGAATTTTCAGTGCCGGGCTTCATCAAACGTTTTTGTACGCCCAACGCTATTTTTACATTGGCCGAATACTTGGAAGATTACGCATCAGACGCCCAAAAACAAAAAGGCTATCAGATGATAGAAAAGCAACTTCAACAGTTGGAAGCACCGTCTGTCGCCAAAATCCGAAGTACGCTTGAACGTATCAGGCAAGGGGATAGGGATTTGTATTTATAATGTTGAAATATAATTGTTTGCAACGTGACAGCAATCTGAACATGAAATCCTTCAACGTTGTAGGCAATGTAGGACAGTGCAGTGTGATTGTGAAGCGAAAAATAAGGATAGAGTGATAATTTTTCTACAGCATATTTGGCTTTGTTACAAAAAAATCAATTTTATCTTTGGAAATGTTACAAAAATAAACGTATTTGTCTTTGGAAATATTACAAAATGTTATATCTTTGCAGCGCAATTAAATTCAAGTTTTATGTTTGAAAGAAGGATAATAATGTCGTTGAGAGAATGGGCAACAAATCCCAAGCGAAAACCGCTTGTGTTGCGTGGTGCAAGGCAGGTTGGAAAAACAACTGTTATAGAGGATTTTGCCAAAGAATTTGACGTTTTTCTGCATCTTAATTTAGAAAGGAAGAAAGATAGAGATATTTTTGAGGCGAATGATTCGCCCGAAGACGTGCTGACTGCAATCTATTTGCTAAAAAATAAAGAACGAAAAAAAGTCAGAACATTGTTGTTTATTGATGAAGTGCAAACTTCAAAGAAAGCAGTTGCTTTGTTACGCTACTTTCACGAAGATATGCCTGAATTGTATGTGATTGCGGCAGGTTCATTGCTTGAAACACTTATTGATATTCATATATCCTTTCCCGTTGGTAGAGTGGAATATCTGGCATTGCGCCCTTGTTCTTTCAGCGAATTTCTTGGTGCAATCGGTGAAAATCAGATAAAGGAAAAATTGTTGTCTGCAGAACTTCCCTCCGCCATACACAGCCATGTGATGAAACTTTTTAACGCGTTTGCTCTTATAGGTGGAATGCCCGAAATCGTCGCGTCTTATGCTGAAAATCGCGATATTGTTCTTTTAAGAAAGATTTACGACGCCTTATTGAGCGGATATAGAGACGATATTGAAAAATATGCAGGAAACAAAACCGAGCGTAATGTATTAAGGCATATTCTCAAAAATGGTTGGCGTTATGCGGGACAACGGATAAAATTTGAATGTTTTGGCGAGTCAAATTATAAATCCCGTGAAGTTGGCGAGGCGTTTCGTACATTAGAAAAGGCAATGGTTTTAGAACTTTGTTATCCAACGGTATCAACCGATGTTCCTTTGTCGCCAGACTTAAAAAAGTCGCCAAAACTGCTGTGGCTTGATAGTGGAATTGTGAATTATGTCGCAAAAAACCAATTAGAACTTTTTGGCATACAAGATATTAGCGATAATTGGAAGGGCAAAATTGCAGAACATATTGTCGGACAGGAACTTTTGTCGCATAATGAATCTGTTTTAGCACAACGCAATTTTTGGGTACGGGACGCAAAAAACTCGCAGGCAGAACTTGATTTTGTAATTCAAACAGAGCGCCAACTTATTCCTGTGGAAGTAAAATCAGGACACAATTCAAAAATCAAGTCAATGCACCTGTTTATGGAACAATCCCGTAATAACTTTGCAATCAGATTTTGGAACAACCCAATGCAAAAAGACATTGTAGATCTTTCATCAGGAAAGAAATATATATTGTTGAGTTTGCCGTTTTATTACGCAGAAATAATAGAAAATATATTGAATATTAATAATATAACATAACACACTGTCTGCAACATATAAGTTTTCGTTGCGCATGCGTAAAAATTTTGTGTGAATGAAAAATAGTGATAACTTTGCAGATGATAATAAGGAAACAGTTACAAAACTATCGAATATAAAAAATGAAGAAGAAAGTTTTTATTGCAACCGTAATTATTTTTGTGACAGGATTTTCAGTAAATGCTCAGGTTCTCGTAGGTGGAAATTTGGGTTTAATGCATCATACACATGAAGAACAAGGTGAAAAATCCCCAACCTCTTTTCAGTTTTCCATATCCCCTAAAATTGGGTATGAATTAAATAGCAATTTTTTAGTTGGGACATTTCTCAGTTACAGTTCTGGTACATCTAAAGAAATTCTTTGGGGTAGTCCAAACTTTGATAAAAAACAAAGTTCTATATCATTTGGTGTAGGTGGCTTCGGTCGTTATTCTCTCTTAAAATTTTCAAAACTTGTATTGGTTGCTGAAGGTCAAATTGGCTTTAGAAAAGGTTCATCAAATATTTGGCATCGCTATTCAGGTTATACAGAATGGAATACACCAGCATCAGAATCTCTTTCAACAACAAAATTCTACACAAACGTATTTCCGGCGCTTACATACAATCTTACAAACAAATTAATCTTTGACGTATGTTTCAATTTTTTTAATTTGGGATTCTCATCATCGTCGACAACTCAAAAGAATAATAGTTTTGGCAGTGAAATGAAAACAAAAGATACCTATTTCGGTTTTAAGGCCGATACGTTTTTGGGTAGTGTCAGTAACTGGTTTGATTCAATTACGGTTGGTTTTTATTATAGATTTTAGTGCTTGATATGTTAATACAGAAATGCCAACGTACAAATAGTTTGGGTGTTTTCTTTCGGAAAAGACAACAAAAGGGTAGTCTATCCTGAACGGACAGATAACGATAATTTATTCAGACAGTTACGGTTTTACTTTTCGTTTCGGCTGGCTTTTGACCGGTTGCCGGTTTGGGTGGCCCCCTTGCAGGCAGTATTTCGAGCGTTATCATCGAAGTGTTTCCGCATCATGGACATATTTTGCGGTCATAAAGCCTTACGACATCCTGTTCGAGGCTTCATGGCATGCACTAAATAAATGCGCCGGTATGTATCCGGGCGTTCAAACCGGAGCTTTGTCCGTATTGCATACATGGGAGCAAGATCTGTCGCTGTATCCGCACATTTTACCCGAACGTTTCTGAAAAGTCCGCTGTTACGGAATCCGCTCAATCAAAAACAGAAAAAGCAAACTCTTGCAATGCTTATCCCTGATTAGCAAAGCACTACTGCCTCCCCATTTTGAAGGGTTGAAATTGACTCAAATACTGGAGTTGCTGACCGGAAAGGAATACAGTCTCTGCTGCCAGACAGGACGCATGCAACGGAACAAGCCTCCGGAATAATGACATGAAAAACGAGTTCTTTTACATGCTGACTTTCAAACCCAAGGCTTCATAAAGCAAGTCTGTGGGAATACTGTGGTCGTCGGGAAACAAAAACATGCATAAAAACTTTGTATGAATGAAAAAAAGTGATACCTTTGCCACTGTTAATTCGGAAACAGTAACAAAACAAAAAAACAAAACATTCATGCAGCGTTTTGAGAAATTTTTGCATCTACGAGGATAGAATATAAACATTAAAAAATATATTATGAAGAAGATTTTATTATTAGTTGTCGCGACATTCGTAGTGAATAACGCTTTTTCGCAAGCGAAATGGGGTATTAAAGCTGGGGGCAACTTATCAGGCATGTCTGATGTGGTGGAAAAATATCCCAAAGACGATGATGGATACCACATAACTCAAAAAGATGGTAGCGGAGTATACATCGGTTTTCATGTCGGCGTTTTTGCTAATTTATCAATGGGCAAGATTATTAATTTTCAACCAGAATTGCTTTTTTCGATGCAAGGAGCTAAACACAAACAAAATTAAGGAAATGGCGGGCCTGTCTGGGAACAACTTGCCTTTACGTTTGGCTATATTCAACTTCCATTATTATTAGAATTTAAACCAATTGATAATTTTGGCATTTTAGTTGGTCCTCAATTAGGTTTGAATGTTTCAAGAAAAGTTACTGCTACGCTTATTGACCATTATTCAATAACTACGTCTGGTTCCGATTTTGATAATCGATATTATGGTCTTAAGAAATTTGATACTGCTTTGGTTTTTGGATTGCAATATACCATACAACGGGTAATCATTGGCGCACGTTATAATCTTGGACTAAAAGATAGTAATGACTTTCCTACCGCTTATGGAAGCCACTGGAAAGGATGGAGGAGTAATGTTTTTCAGGTGAGTTTTGGATATTCATTTTAAGAAAGAGACATAGCAAATAACTAATAATGTCAGTATTAACAAAAAAAGCCAGCGTATAACATATAAGTTTTAGTTGCGCACATAGCGGAGCGGAATGCGCAATGAAAACTCTGTTGAACTAAACCTGACCGCCGCTCAACACTGTTTGGAGCAGTTTTTTTATTATGGGGATTGCGACAAAAATCCTGTTTTTTACATGTTGACCTGAGGCTGTGTTTTTGGCTGAGATTACAGGTTTTTTGAATCATTTTTTTGTATCGACATTCTGCCATTTGAGTTTTTTTGATTCTTTTCAGGAAAATGCTGCCGCATTTTTCATCGGTTTGGCTGGCTTCTTTCGGAACAGACAACGCGAAGGCTGTCTATCCTGAACGGACAGATAACGATAATTTATTCAGACATTTACGGTTTTGCTTTTCGCTTTGGACGGCTTTTGACCGATTGCCGGTCTGGGTGGCTCCCTTGCAGGCAGTATTTCGAGCGTTATCATCGAAGTGTTTCCGTAGCATGGACGTCGTCTGAGATCATTGGGTTTTACCTTTTGCATGTCAATACAACAAATCCGAATATCCGAAAGTTGTGCGTGGATCAGGGGGATGGCTGTCAAAATCCGATATTTGAGAGGTACGGCAACACAGAGCATCCGCCAGACCTCTTCCTTGCTCAATACAGCCGGAAGACGCTTTTCCGCTCTAATCGAAGGAAGCAAAAGGTGTTCATACGCCAGCCCTTCACTCTTCAACAGAAAACGCAAACCAAAAACAGTATGCCTGAAATAACTCCGCGAGGGCGTTTTCGATCGCTGCTGAAGCGCATAGAGATACGCATGCACTTCTTCAACGCTCAAATACAGTGGTATCCGACCGAAATGCAACGCAATCGACGCCACATGCCGGCCATAATTCTCAATCGTACCCATGCTTTTGCCCGTAATGGACATCGTACGAACGAATCGCTCGTGAAGCGCTTCATACCCTTCAACCGCCTCAATGGCACGCGCAACAACATTCCTGCCATGCGGCAAATTTTCTTTTTTTGAACTCATAATGATTGATATTAAAATAAATAATTACCTTTGCAAAGAAAAGGGAAACAGCCCTGTTTGCAAAATGACTGATAGAAAATGTTGGCGATTTATCAGTTTCACGAGCGTATATATCTGAATATGAGGCGAATAGGCTACCAAAGGTTTAGTTCAACGAGCGGTTTCATGCAAGCGGAGGTGTATGCCCGCAGAAAGTTTTGTGGAAATTTGAAAGTTTATCGCCCGCCCGAACCTTTGTGGAACCCCCGCCTGCATGAAGCCGCCACCACGTTAGATGCAAGCGGCGGAAGTGCAGGGGGCATACGAAGTAGAAAATTGAAGTTAAACGAAATAATAACCGTCTGAAAGGGAATAAATTGAATTAAAATGAGCAGAGCAGAGGAATTAGGGCGCAGGGCAGAGGAGCGAGGAGGCATGTTAGAAAGCAAGGCGAAAAAATATGCAATGGCTGATAATTATGATTTACGTAAAGTAGCAATGTCTAATGGGAGTGAATCAGTTTGTGTTGAGGCAGTCGAAAAAATGACTGATAATTACCTACTTCGCGATGTGGCAAAATCTACTAAGTACGAATCTGTATGCTTAAAGGCAATAGGAAGAATGAAAGACGAATATTGCATTTCTGACGCGAAAATGTCTCTTCAATATAAAACTGTTCGTAGTAATTCAACGTTAAAACCAAATGTTCAATCAACGGAAGAACAAAAAAACAAGTGAATCATAAATATGAAGAGAAAAAATCAAGTTCATTATCTAATAATTATACAACAGGAGAAACACCGGGGTATAGAGTAGGAGATAGAAGGGGGTATGGAAGGAATGAAGTAGAATTTAGAGCGGATGGTAAATGGCATCCTTTGTCTTCTGATTTTTTTTGGCATCATACAGATTAACTTTAAAATGTGCTGCAAAGAAAAGAGTACTTTTATTCATAAACAAATGTCTGCACCTAACATATAAGTTTTCGTTTCGCACATAGCGCAGCGAAGTGCGCAATGAAAACTCCGTTGAACGAAACCTGACCGCCGCTCAACACTGTTTGGAGTAGTTTTTATTATGAGGATTGCGACAAAAAGCCTGTTTTGCAAGTTGACCTGAGGCTGTGTTTTGTCTGAGATTGCAGGGTTTTGAATCATTTTTTTGAATCGACTGTCTGTCTGTTGAGGTTTTTGTGAAAGGACAGATAACGATAATTTATTCGGACTGTTATGATTTTGCTTTTCGTTTCGGCAGGATTTTGACCGGTTGTCGGTTTGGGTGGCCCCATTGCAGGTATTTTTTCGAGCGTTATCATCGATGCGTTTCCGCAGCATGGACATTTTTTGCGGTTATAGGGTTTTACCTTCCACATGTCAATAAAACAAATCCGAATCGCTGGAAGGTTGGGCGCGGATCAAGGGGATGGCTGTCTTTTTCGACATCGAACTCAACAGACCGTTATGACGAATACGGACAAAACGTTCAGGAGGAATGTGTATCGTAAAACGAAGGATAGACATGCCAAGATAAATGAAAGCCGAAAACGTAGTTAATTTTGAAGTGAAGAAACGAAAAATTTTCGTTTGTGTTGCAAAAAATTGTATTTTTACAGGGTTGAGTTTAACAAAAATGATAATGGAAGCGATTGTAAAAAAACGGAATAGCAGGACACAGCGTATCAATTATTATGTTTCAATGTTGAAACGCAGTCAGCCCGAAGTATTGGAAAACGGATTAAAACGATGTATTTGCGGACAATGGCGCAAAAACTTGACAGTTCAGTGCTTGACAATGATATTACCATGGAAGAAATTGTTGATGAGGTAAACGTAGTCAGACAGGAACACTGTGAAAAACAAAACTGTATTTGACGTCTTTTGACCAATGCGCTGACCCAAAGGACAATTACTTTTTCGATTAGGCATATCAAAGCCATTTCGATTTTCTTGTTTCGGGCGACAAAAAAGTACTTGCTGTTTCTGTCGCACAACCACACTGAAAACAGCCCTATTTGCAAAATGACTGATAAAATTGCTGAGAGGTGGTAATCACAAAAAAACACCCTTTCGGGTATAGAGTACATTGTTTATCTCTTTTTTATACCCGATTTGGCATATTTCAAAATAATTAATTATCTTTGCACCCGAAAAGGTATAAATATAAGGTTATGAATAATGATTTATCAGCGTTTGTAAAAGAAAAACGCAAACAATTTGAATTGACACAGCTAGAATTATCTGAGAAATCAGGTGTGGGATTACGTTTCGTCCGAGAACTTGAACAAGGTAAAAACACTTTGCGAATGGATAAAGTAAATCAAGTGCTTGCACTTTTTGGGGCTGAACTTTCGGCTACGGTAATCAATAAAAATAATGAATTATGAAACAGGCAAAAGTATTTTTTCAGGAAAATTTTGCAGGCACTTTGACTGAAGATGAAAATGGTTATACTTTTGTGTACAATGTTGGTTATCTACAAAAAAAAGACACAAAAGCCGTTAGTTTAACGTTACCTTTGAGTGAAAAACCATATAATTCACAGGTTTTGTTTCCGTTTTTTGACGGACTAATTCCTGAGGGTTGGCTTTTGGATATTGCCGAGCAGAGTTGGAAAATTAATTCACGCGACCGAATGTCGCTTTTGCTTGCTTGTTGTAAAGACTGTATCGGTGCTGTAAGTATTGTTCCCTTAATAAAAGAAGAAATATGAAATGTCTATTTTGTTATAAAGAGTTGAATAGTGATGGGATTGATTTTCACGCAGCCTGTTCAAAAAAGTTTTTCGGAACTTCTATACCGCCGACATTGCCATATACTCGTGCAAAAATCAAAGAATTAGCCGAGCAGATTATCCGTTCACAAACCACAGTTACAGGTGTTCAACCTAAACTTTCACTTGATATTGAAAGGATAAATAACAATAGTCGTTTTACCATTGTTGGCTTGTGGGGAAAATATATATTGAAACCACAAACAGAGCAATATTTCCAACTTCCTGCTAATGAAGATTTAACAATGCGTTTAGCAGAGGCTGCAAAAATTAAAACCGTGCCACATTCGCTTATCCGTTTTGCAGACGGCGAACTTTGCTATATCACAAGACGTATTGACCGCACAAAAAACGGCGAAAAAATGCACATGGAAGATTTTTGTCAACTGACTGAGCGACTTACCGAACACAAATATCACGGTTCACACGAACAAATTGCAAAAGCAATATTGAAATTTTCGACTGTTCCAAAACTTGATTTAGTTAATTTTTGGGAAATTGTAATCTTTTGTTTCTTGACAGGAAATGCAGATATGCACTTAAAAAATTTTTCTCTTTATGAGAATACGGATTTTCAATTAACACCCGCGTATGATTTACTTTCCACTGCTTTAGTTATACCCGAAGACAAAGAAGAACTTGCACTTACATTGAATGGTAAAAAAAGTAAATTAAATCGTAACGATTTTGAAACTGCTGCTCTAAATTCGGGTTTGGAACAAAAAGTAATTATAAACACATTTGCAAAATTTCAAAAAACAATCCCTGAATGGAATTTATTGATAGACAATTCATTTTTATCGAACGAAATGAAAGAAAAATACAAAAATCTCATACAAAAAAGAAGGGACAGAATATTGGCGTAAAATGCCTGCGCACAACAAATAAGTTTTCGTTGCGCATGTAGCGAAGCGGAGTGCGCAATGAAAACTCCGTTGAACGAAACCTGACCGCCGCTCAACACTGTCTTTTTTATTATTATGGGGATTGCGACAAAAAGCCTTTTTTTGCACGTTCGTATGTCAATAAAACAAATCCGAATCGCCGTAAGTTGAGCGCGGATCAGGGGATCGCTGTTTTTTCGATGTCGAACCCAATAGACCCTAATGCCGGATGCGGAAAAAACGTTCAGGCGGAATATGTAAAAAACACGAAATGTTTTTTTCGGGTAGTATTTTTGCGATTTAGTTGTGATTTTTGGGTAGTATTTTTACGAAAAATGTATTATCTTTGCCCCGTATTTTTACGGGTATGGAATATTTTAGAAGAAAAATTGACGTTGCTTTGCAGCATTGGAGCAACGAAAAACGTCGCAAACCGTTGATGCTTCGCGGTGCGCGTCAGGTTGGTAAAACATCAGCTGTTCGCAACTTAGGCAAACAGTTCAACTATTTTGTTGAAATCAATTTTGAGAACAAAGACCATGCTGCTGCAAAAACAGTTTTTTCGCAACATTCCGACCCGAAGATAATTTGTAGCGAACTTGCTGTGTTGTTCGACAAACCAATTATCCCAGGAGAATCATTGCTGTTTCTTGATGAAGTACAATCATGTACGGATGCCATTTCTTCTTTACGTTATTTTTATGAACATTTGCCGGCGCTTCATGTAATCGCTGCCGGATCACTGCTCGAATTTGCACTGGAAGAAATTCCCTCGTTTGGTGTTGGCAGGATTGATACCATGTACATGTATCCATGTTCGTTCAGTGAATTTCTGACTGCAATGGGACATCAAGGCTTGGTAGATAAAATAAATGAGGCAACTCCTGAAGAACCTGTTTCCGAACCGGTTCACCAAAAAATTGTAGAACTCCTGAAAAACTTTTTGATTATTGGGGGAATGCCGGAAGTGGTTGCGGAATTTGTCGAAACACGTGATTTTTTGCGATGTCAGAAAGTCTTGAACAGTATGCTTGTGTCGTTTCGCAATGATTTTGCCAAATACAAAAAACGTATTCCTGCAGCGCGAATCAACGAGGTTTTCAGTTCGGTTGCACATCAGGCAGAAGGTAAATTTGTTTACGAACGTGTTTCTCAAAATCTTAATAACGAGCAGGTTAAAAAGTCGTTGGAGCTGCTGCTTATGGCTGGTTTATGC
>Ga0209628_10001726_pt1 | contig 14389 bp, 10 predicted proteins | sample TergutCu122P4_FD_187285 | JGI IMG/M metagenome (GOLD analysis project Ga0209628, IMG submission 187285) | Cubitermes ugandensis P4 segment gut microbial communities from Kakamega Forest, Kenya - Cu122 P4 (SPAdes) (version 2) | ecosystem: Host-associated > Arthropoda: Insects > Digestive system...
CATATATGAGGTGTGATAAAAAAATATGGTGAATGTGTAAATAAAAAAAATTATTACAGTAAAAGACACATTGCCATTAATGCCCTTCAAAATACTCCCACCCCCCACTTCGAACACACTTATCCCATCGGTCTTGCCACTTTATGAAGAAGTTCTGGAAGTCCTCTTTCGTGAGTGTCTTTGGTTGCGCTGTCGTGGCTGCCTGGATGTCCTGAATCGATTCAAAACATATACCTTTCATGGTCATTTTGACTTTGGGGAAGAGCCAGAAGTCGCACGGTGCCAGATCCGGTGAATAAGGTGGATGAGGACACACCGTAATATTTTTATTTGACAGAAATTGCCATACCAGAAGCGATGTGTGACACGGAGCATTGTCATGATGGAGGATGAAACTGTTTGCCCATTTCTCAGGTCGTTTTCTACACACATCTTATCTTAAACACTCTAATAAGCCCATATAATATTCAGAGTTCTCCGTAGTGTTTCTGGGTACAAAATCAGCTTGCACAATACCATCAAGGACAAAAAAACACAATCATCATCACCTTGATGTTGGATCTTGATTGACGTGCTCTTTTTGCACAAGGAGAACTGGGTGATTTCCATTGAGAACTCTGAACCCTGGTCTCAGGATCATAACCATAGACCCAAGTTTCACCACCCATGATGACATTTCCTAAAAAGCTGGAATCTGAAGTGGCACGATCGTGCAACTCCAATGAAATTGACTAACGCTGTTGCTTTTGTTCGACCATCAAAACACGTGGAACAAATTTTGCGCTTACTCGCCTCATGTTCAAATCTGTTATTAAAATGTTTTGTTTGGAACCACAAGAGTTGTTCATATCCTCATAAATTTCCCTAATAGTCAATCGCCTGTTTGATCGAATCATTTTGCTTACTCTTTCAACATTCTCTTGAATTTTTGATGTTGAAGTACGTCTCGATCTCCCCTTGTCTTCAACCGATTCACAACCATTACGAAATCGCTTGAACCACTTGTAAACCGTCTTCATGGTTACTGCAGCATCGCCATAAACTAATTTTAACATTTTGTGTGTTTCTTTAGCGCTTTTTTGCATTTTGAAACAAAATTTCATGTTAATGCATTGTTCATGATCCATGATTTATGGCACACTTCAAAACACACTTTCTCTCAATTGTAGCTCACAACCAACTGCACCGAACAAGTTGAAACTTGTCACACACTGTTACTAAGGTTCGATGCGCCGCTTCCCATATTGAAGACTTCCTTTCCATTGGATCGCACTCAGCAACAGCGTTCACTGTAGTTTTTGATCACACCTCGTAATTAAAAAAATTCCAGCAGGTATTCTGATATCAATAAATGACATTAGCTATCTGTATGTTAAATTATTGTATTCGGTGTGTTCTGCACCTTGTATTTCTCTAGTAAATCGTCCAGTCATTAGATAAAAGGCTGGTATGTGAGACCAGCATTTGTTGCATCATATTTTATGTTGTCTATTTGTACACTCATTGATGTAATTTATAGTTTACCACAACTGTTTGGCCCTCATTAAGATTTAAATATGAATTTTGTAGCCACCATGCAGTTGTAAGATCAAGAATGACAGAGTATGACCATGCCCCCTATTTCTCCACTATTGTGGGAGGTCCTACTTTTGAATTTCTTGTTTATCTTGTTTGTTGGGTTTTCCATACTAGTGACTGTTGCAGCTCTGTGCTACCATCATTTGAACCATAATAGTAAGTTGCACATCTGTCCCCCCATTCCAGATTCATACCGATATTGCCCAGTTTGAATGAAAGTTGGTGTGGTCAGTATGCCACTCATACATTTAAATCTCTATTATCAATAATATTCTTGTGAACTTCTGAGGTGAGCCAAGTTTGCGTAGGTGTTTGAAGATCAGCGGCAGCCAATAATCTTTATCTTGCTTCAAGGCAAGGATGACAACCCATTTATAATGAAAATAGAATGATTGGATGAGCAGGCAAATCAGGGTATCTTAAAATCCTATTGTTGCTCAAGAAGTCCTATAAAATCAAAGGTAATTGAGTCTCAAGCAGATTTCTTTGGGTATGTTTCTATGGCATAAGTTATTTAAAGGTAAACTGAAAATAAAATTTGTGAATACAAACACACTGAAATGATAGTCACACCTATGACATTTTTTCTTGCCATTATAATAAGTGTATTTGAGTTTTTTTTTTTGGCATGAAGTTTCTGATTATAATTGGAATATACGTAGTTTGGATGCTTTGGAATTAAGGTATATGCAAGTGCCTTAGATATGTGTGATTAAACTGACTGTGTAGTGGTTAACTTGCTGTGTAGCCTGAGTACCCTCCTAACTGCATGTACTGTCATACTTCAGAAATTCATATGGAAAATACTGTATTGGACCAAGCCAGACTCACAGGTAGACTGCACTTGTTACTACAGCTGATGTGGATACAAGTCTTGTGCTTGTTTGTTCAACTGTTTTGCCTGCTTTTTAAAAGGTACAGGAACTGAAATTGGGACAGTCATGTTTTGGTACAGACTACAGGCACATTGATTTGAAAGTACATTCATTCTTTCCTGTAAGATTGCCAGTGTTATACTATGTTATCTGTTGGCATCACTGTTCACTGTGGGATATTTCTTGTTTGCAGTTGCTTCAGATTCCAATTTCAGAAACCATAGTGTTCTTGTAAGTGAGAATGCCTGTGCACAGTTTTTGCATCTCTAACTTTTTTTTTCCTAGTTAATAATTGGATACTGTTCTTATACCATGTACATTTAACATTGCAGTATTGATCTTTTTGCAACTTACATGCAGTTATATTGACACTTGTGTTCAAGTTGGATTGATACCGGACACCAGCATTGCTCCTAGAGTGTATGGTTTGTGTTGTGAACAACAGATGTTGCTGTATTTTTTAGTGTTGGTATTTGAAAGATTGTGCATAATGTGTGTATTATGTTTCTCAAACTTTATTGTAAGTCCTCTACATGTACAAAATCCTGTTGAAGTAAACAGGAAAAATGGAAGTAGTGTGAAGATATAGTTTGAACCTGCTGTATCTGTATTCATAATAAGGAAACAAAATAAGTTGTGCAGTTATCAAGGACTATAAAAGTAATGTGGGAATAATCAAGAGAAACCATGCATAAATTAATTAAGATTAATACACTTTATAAATATTATATACAGGGTGTTTCACGACGTGTGGACATTACTGCAGGAGGTGATTTCCTAGGTCTTTGTGATAAAAAAGTTCATATGTGTCCGATTTTGGACGGTTACGGAGTTATGGGCATTTTTTAATTCCCGTACATGCCCGAGTGTGAACTGTGTCTTACGGAAGCAGCTGGCGGGTGATGTACTCAACTTGGTGCCTTATCATTTGCGGAAGCTGCAACGAGCAACTCGCGCAGTTCACAACCGAGTGGCAGCCTGTGTTGCGGCTGGCGGTAGCGTTTTTGAAAACCAGCTTTCAGCTCAGATCAATTCAAATTAAAGGTAATTTCATGAAGTTAACTTTACATTTATACTTTAAATGTATCATGTATTATGCTGGTTTATTATTTTGTTCCGTTTGTTGTCAATAATCGTTACCTTCTATTCTAAGTTTCAAGTGGTCATAACTCCTTAACCGTCCAAAATTGGACACAAGTTTATATGAACTTCTTTCATCACAAAGACCTAGGAAATCACCTCTTGCAGTAATGTCCACAAATCGTGAAACACCCTGTTTAAGTATTTATATGAAAACACACTGTACCTGTTCAGACTGGAATGGAATGTGGTGACACTTTACTTGAACCTGTGGCATTCTGAATATGATGCAGGAGTGTTGATCACTTAAACATGATATGTGGTTGCAGTGATTAAATATATATAATGTAATTAAGACAAGGGTGAAGAATAGGCACTTCTGTTACTGTAAGCACAAAACATATACAAAGGTGTTCTTTAAATTGCAGAATTATGTTCTAAATATCATATTTGAGACAGTATGAAACAACCATGTTCCTGTGAATTGCATAAATCATGGTCATTAAGTGTGATTTATATAATATATATATATATATATATATATATATATATATATAATGTGTAATAATATATTTTATGTTATATAATAGTCATCTGCTTATTTTCAGTAACATTTAGAATAAATTTGGCGAGGTGTGACTTAACCCTTTTGTTACCAACCAGTTCCATTTGTTGATGAAGTAGAGAGCATGTTGTATTGACTCAAAGAATTGTGGTTTGTTTAGTTAAATTTTTTTCTTGACTGGAAGTATAAAGTCAACCATTGCCAGGATGATGAATTTAAAAGTGTGTTGTGGGAAAGAGGGAAGCAAGGAAAGTGATTGAAGGGGAGACAGGAGGTTGGTGGACCTCCAGGGGAAGAGGGAAGTAAGGAAAACTTGTGAGAGAAACATGAGTTTAAAGGGGCAGTTTCATGGAAGAGTGAATGGGGAAATGTAGTGAAGTAAGGAGATGAAAATCGCTTTTAAGTTTAAACCCACTCACTGCCCTTGCTCAGCATTGGTGGTTACTTCTGGTGCTAGCTGATTTGTTGTTGAGAACTGACGGTGTTGAGGTCAAGTTTAAGGGAATACAGGGGAGGCATTGGACTGCACCTTGGCAGTTAGTCCAGATACTGAAGTGAGTCCAGACAACAACACACTTCTGTCTTGCATGTGTGACTTTCAGCCTGCCACCTCAAGCTTGTAGAGGCTTCCGTAAAACCTTCTGGTCATCTGTAGCAACTGAGAGTCAGTTCAAGAATGAGAATTCCAAATACCAGTAGTAATAATGTTCGGATCCAGCAACTTGAAGAATTAAAATAAATCTTTGTGGTTGGCACTTTGATGATGCTGCAGGGCTTAGGTTCCATTAGAAAGCTCATCTGTGCACAATCCTATTATGCCGACCAGGTTTCTACCACCCCAAATGTCCCAGCAGCACAGAAAGGGTTTCTAAGTGCTGGCAAAAACAGTGGTGGTTTTCCCATGTTTAACCACCAAGCCAGGTACAATACCTTTGCACTCTCTTGTAAGAGGGATTAGACCTCACAACTGATTGTTATAACTGCACTGTCTTCATGATTTTTTTATGACTGGATCCTAGCCAAACATCCAGCCTAATTTCTCTATCTGGGGCTGGCTCGCAGCGGCATTTGAGGCCAAATGTGGCCAGACACAGGCATCTTCTTTAGCAGAAAATGGAACTGGGGTTACGTTTAAGCAAGATGTAACCCATTGTTGCTATTGGGACTAAGTTGTTTGTGATTATGGCTAGGATGACAAGTCATTTTTATAGTAATCCCAGGAATGGAGGAAACCCCCCCTCAAGGACAGCAGTGACATGAATATTATAAATTTTATTAGTGTGGTTTTCTTGATTGTTGTTAAGGTTTGACTGATAAAGGATACTCTGGTTAGTTTAATAGCTGATACCACTGTTAACACTGATACTGAGTACACTGTGAAGCATACTACTCATAAATTTTTGCCTGTGGATTGTGCAGTTAATATTCATCTGCTAAGGCTGATGGATGAATATGTTAGAATCAGTCATACTGAGATTTGGGTTAGACTTCCGATTGACCCTATGAGTGTAGATGTTAGAATAACTCTTGACGTGAAGATGTTGACTTCAGTCAAGAATAATATTAACATCAGTGGTGTGGCCCACTGAACTGTTACTAGTAATGCACAGTTTTCTCATCTTAGTTCTTCTCTTACTCCTGGAAACCATCAGTGAAGGGGTGTTGCCCCTCTTTTTAATGGGAGGGGGTACAAATGGTTATTGGCATGTATGGCATTCGTACACATGTTTATGATATTTAGAAGTGTATTAAAAAATGTTAATGAAATAACCAAAGTGATTATTATATGCACTGTGCATTGCGTAGATGACAATGAGTATGAATTGTGAACATGGTTGTTTCATACTGTTTCAGATGTTTTATTTCAAGTATAATAGTGCAGCTTAAAGGATAATTTTTTAAATGTTGTTTGTGTATAGTTAGCACAAGCATCATTTCTTCACAATGGTTTTTCTTAAAATAGAGTGAAGTGTTAGTTTACAGTGCTTTAATTTCACAACCAAATGTTACAGGTGAGTGATAGGGATTCTTGCTTTGTATTCAGGAGGATCCATGTTTAAATCTCAGCTTTGAGACTTGACAGAGTTTTTTTTTAAATAATTATTCTTGGTTCCTCTGGGCAGATTGTGGGATAGTTCCTTAAATTAGACCTTGACTAGGTCTTGCCACATTCTTGTAAATTCATTATTCACTCGTCATGTTATTTGACAGTATGCAGTCCTAGATGCCAGCAGTATCCTTAAATAAACTATAAATACACTTTGTCAACTTTGTAGGCTTGAAGGGGCATTGTGACAACATGATGCTAGTTCACTGCATGTTGCATATTATCTTGTTTTTCCATTCACTTGCAAGAAATGAAAGGATGTGACATTACATGCATTTCCTTTGTACTGCCTTGGCACCCTGTAGTTACATACATTTGACCAAATATGGTTTTATTACTGCAAAAGTGTGGAGGCTATAGGTATATTCATGCTTGATGGAGGACATCCACTTGTGTTTATATGTTCAATAATTATTTAAATACAGTCAAACACTGTGTGTTTATTATGTAATGGCTACTTGTGCAGGTTTCTGTCTTAATAGAACATCATCACGCAAAATATAAAAATGTATTATAAGTAAGGAGATGACATACAAATACCACATATATTTTGTGTGAGAGCTTGCTTACCTTCCATATTTTGCAGTTTTTTTGAATTGTGGAAAGGTATAAAACAAAGGTATTATTTATACAATTCAGAAAATTGTAAAAGGTGAAATGTGAGCTGTCACATGGTATTTTTATTTTATTTTTGTACTTAAAATACATCATTTGGACAGTATGTGTGCATCTGTGTTGTCCAACCCATCCATGGTGGTTTTATTCCATAGTCCCTGCCATTTAATTCTAATTTTTAATAATGGGAGATGTAATGTTTTCTCTCTTTGTTTTGCAGAGAACTGAAGAAACCTGATTTTATTCATTATATGACTTCAAGAGGAAACAAGATTCTAAACTCTTCCTGCCTGTGGCCCTTATTTGGTGGGTAGTATGCAGAAATTGCTTATGTTTGTGACATGTCTGATGTGTTCTGACACACTGATTAATTTTTTAGTTTCAGAATATACAGGAAGCTTTCTGTTTAGGGCATATTTTGTGCACATATGTGTGAAGAACACTTCACAGATACGCATTGTCTGTTTTATGCATTTTACAATGTATGAACTTCATTCTTAAAATTTAGAGTAAAATATGAATTGCCTCCTTATTGGTGGCCCAACCTTATCGTGGTGAGGAGGTCTGAGTACGCCAGTGACCCTGAGAGCTATACCAGCGGTAGCGTAGCTACTGGCAGGGCCTCCTTTGTTGGACAGGTCAAAGGGTGGGCGTCACGAAGAGAGACACCAAAACTGATGCCGGAAGTAGCGTCATAGATGATAGCAAAAATACTTAGAAGAAGGATTGAAAGGAAAATTGAGGATGTACTTGGAGAAGATCAGTTTGGATTTAGAAGAGGGAAAGGAACTAGGGATGCAATTGGGATGTTGAGAATAATAGCAGAATGAACTTTGAAGATAGATGAAGAACTGTGTATTTGCTTCATAGACTGGCAGAAGGCATTTGACCAAGTAAACTGGACCAAATTATTGCAGATGCTAAAGAGAACTGGTATCGATTGGCGTGAAAGAATATTGATTAGTAAATTGTACATGGATCAGAAGGTTAAAGTATGACTGGACCTAGGGGAGACAAGAAGTGTGCATATTGGAAGAGGAGTTAGACAAGGATGCTGTTTGTCACCATTTCTGTTCAACTTGTGCAGCAAATGCCTTACCAAGGAAGCTCTGGATGGGCTTGGAGACTTCACATCGGAGGGTAAATTATTCAAACTGTGAAATATGCAGATGACCTTGTAGTAATGGCTAAGGAAGAAATGGTGCTACAGGGCATGATTGATAAACTAATTTAAATTGGAAGATGCTATGGCATGGAAATGAATGTGGAAAAAACAAAAGTAATGAGAATTTCAAGACAACCATCCCAATTAACAATTATGATAGACCAAAAACAACTGGAGAATATGGAATGTTTTAAATATTTGAAAACAATATTATCTGTCAGTCAAACAGAGCCTTTTTTATTATGCTGTTACACTCACTTGGGCGACATGTTTCGACTCATTTTTAAGTCATCTTCAGGCCCTTTTTTAAGATACAGATTCTTATCACCAACTCTTAAAATGCATTATGGGATCCCAAACGCTTAAAATTTTTGTATTATGACACTGTATAGAAGTATGTTCCATCAGTTCTATTACATGGATAGAGTACACAGCTTATACATTTTAAAATGTGTAAACTGTGAACTCTATCCATGTAATAGAATTGATGGAACATACAGCTATACAGTGTCATAATACAAAAATTGTAAGTTTTTGGGATCCCATAACGTATTTTAAGAGTTGGTAATAAGGATCTGTACCTTTAAAAAAGGGCCTGAGGATGACTTAAAAATGAGCCAAAAAATGTCGCCCAAGTGAGTGTAACAGCCTAATAAAAAAGGTTGTTTTTGACTGATATATAATATCTTTTTCATGTATCTGTAAACACTTTGGGATGGCAAGTACAAAGTTTAAATATTTGGTTAGCGTGTTAACAAATGATGGAAGATGTACGTGTGAAATTAAATCCAAGATTGCCATGGCAAAAGCTGCATTCAACAAGAAGAAGACTCTTTCTACCAGCACATTGGACTTAACTTTGAGGAAGAAACTAGTAAAATGCTACATTTGGAGCATGGCTTTGTATGGTGCTGAAACTTGGATGCTTCAGGCAGCAGATCAGAAATACCTGGAAAGTTTTGAAATGTGGTGCTGGAAAAGGATGGAGATCAGTTGGACCGATCATGTGAGAAGTGAAAAAGTGTTACTTAGAGTCAATGAGCAGAGGAATATCCTAAATGAAATAAGAAAATGGAAGGCTAACTGGATTGGCCACATCTTACGTAGAACCTGCCTTCTAAGCCAAGTTATCGAAGGAAAGATAAAGGGAGAAATGGAAGTGACAAGAAGACGAGGAAGAAGATGCAGGAAGCTACTGGATGACCTTAAGGACAGGAGAGGATACTCTCATTTTAAAGGAGGACGCTCTAGATTGCACTGTGTGGAGGAATCGTTTTGGAGGAGGCTTTGAACCTGTCATCAGATAGAATACTGAATGAATGAATATGAATTGTGTTTACCAATTGATTGGAAGCCTTCATATTTCATTTACTTTCTGTCAGTAAATATTCACTGAAGCAAAAATATATTCTGACAAAAGTTATGTTGTCTGTGTTCCATGTTCTTCCAGTGTGTCCATAATTCTTACTAATACATATGCTGACATTGTTTAAAAGCTTTGTGCTTTAGGTATGTATGTTTATGATCTTTTGCCATCCAGATTTCACTTGTATAGCAGCAGTGGTTATCAATAATTGGTATGAAACAGGAGACGAAATGTTGATTTATTGACATATTATTTTACGTAATGAAAGAAGTGAGCTAAACAAAAATTGCCAATTTTAGGACCTAGTAATTGCACACAATTTTGCAAAGTTGCAAAATGTAATAATATTACTCCAACATCAGAAACTTATGCTGCTGTTGCATTGACGTTGCTGATACAAGGAATTGAAAGCAGAAAGGTGAGGTATGTTGTAGTGGCATAATACTGCATTTACCTGGATACAAGATGATCCTACATGTGAAGATGACCCCTCCTTATTATCTTCAGTTTCCATGAAAATTTCTGTACAGCTGTGTTTTAACTTTGTGTGCAGTTACAAGTTGACCACCATTTTTTAAATGATGAATTGGGAAGAAGGCTCGTCCTCTGTTTGGGTAAATACGATTTGGACATCTGAGGTCATGAAAATCCATCTGTTGTTTATTAAACATGGAACCATAGACATAACACAATAAACCATCCTTTATAAATTATCTAAGGCATACAGGTCAACTACTGAAATGACAGTCGATAAAATATTAAATTAACCTCTCCTGAAGATGTGGTGGTGGTGGTGGTATAGGAAATAAAAATTGTGTGCACTGTGATCTTGGGTGATGGGCGCATTGTGTTAGGAATTGAGTTATGAACCATTGTGTTACAGACCTGCTGTGTCACCCATCATCTATGATCACCTGGGAATGGCCATAAGTCGCTCATACGTTTTGTCACTCGCTGAGTTTGGCTCCTTTTATTAGTGCATTGGACAACAGGGCAGAGTTAAATTGAGCGGCCTGCATAGCTATCTTTTTCTTCCTCCTTCTCCTTCTCCTCCTTCTCATTTTCTTTTTCTTCTTCTTTCACTCCATTATCCAAGAAGGATAAGTACCTTCCTAGTTGGTCTCCCCCATCCATCTCTATCCTATGCTGCTTGTCTCCAATCAATCCCCATCTTATATCGTTCTCTACATTTCATTGCCTTTGTCATTGCACTCAACCCTCATCGTTTTCCTGGGCTTGGGACCAGCTAGGGATGAACATCTCACACCTAGGCAACATTGCGCTGCTGTGTTACATCTTGCTAAACTTCATCCGTCCAGTCTGTCTAGTTCCCCTAAGTCCAGTAAGTTATCTGGTATGAGTAGCATTCTTGTCAGTCATATTATATGACTGAAATGTTTTCTAGTGTGGTCTGTGTAGACTGTCTCATTAAATCTGAAGCAATATGCATGACTGGATCAACAATGTCCTCTGCTTTTGTTCATAGGTACTTCTGTCACTCCCAGCGTATGAGTAGTATGAAGAGATGTGGGTATATTTTCGGTTTGGATCAAATGTGGAACTGCTGTGAGAATTTTAACAGATTTATGGTGAAAGAAATGGTGTTCTCATAGTATTGATGAGGATTCAAATGAAGACTTGAATCCTTTTATAATGAAATGGCCTTTTTTTCCCCTGCATTGTCAGAGTAGTATTTAGGTTTATTCAACATCCTGGGCTTGGTACATTGCACCCATTTACCATCTTCTGACACCATGCCAGACAACTGACAGACATTGCTTCAACTGGAACTGTGACTGTCCAGCACAGTATTGTAATTAATATGTAGTGCGAATGTTTTGCAACAATGTGGTAAGATGTGCTTCAAGTGTTTGCCATTTTGAAGCAGTTTATGAGGCCATACATTGCTTGATAATGACCAGCGCATAGTTGAAACACTCACACATCGTCCGTGTATGCTGTATATGCACAGATAATGTAGTAAAAAATATTAGCCCATAACAGATATTTATACCTGGAAAGCGGTAGTACTGTATTGTTTGTCTTAGTGGGCCCAGTTGGTGATATGTTTTGAAAAATAAGCAACTTTTGTCAGACCTGCTTTTGAACCATTTTAGGCATTCTTTGCATAGTAAAATTTAAGTCTTTTAATTGAAGGTCAAGTCTATGTTCAAGTACCATTGCCTGAACTGTTGAACTGATTTTTTTTAATTCATTACTGGGGATTCATTAAAAGTTGTTGGGCAGTTGTCATTTTGAGCTGCACTGACTCATAGTAAAGCTGTGAGTGGACCATTGACTTTTCCACCAGATGTGGCTGAAATTTGATATGGGAGACTTTCACTAATTTTCATTTCATTTTTCCATTTTGTAAGTAATCTTAATAAATGTAAAGGAATGCCATTTGTAACTTTATGTACTGCGTCATGGAGTTTGTGAAATAACCTAACAAGAGCTCAGAATTGTATCTATGTGTTTGTTTGATAGCTGTAACTGTTGAACTGTTAATTGCAGTCAGTCATGTGAAATTTGATATGGCAGATTTATAAATGTACCTTTAGATTTCCTTTATGAAAAGTTTTCTTGTTAAATTTATAAGAATAATAATTATGTAGGATTTGGAGGCAGTGTTTGCAATTTTTCAGGTAGTGGGATGCCATCTCTGTTAGTAAAAATATGAATGGAAGTAGATGACAATTACATATTTATTAATTTATAATGCCTGCTAGCCTTCATTGAGCATCTGTTGCTTACAGCTGATAAAATTCACTCCCTCAGTCATGTGTGGTGTGCAGTTATATTTGCTGCACTGTTTTATGTTCCTACTTCCTACTCTTATTCATCATTCATTTACCCATAATAAAGTTAAATGTATTTGCTATTTTACAAGTGCTAATGTTGTGAATTATATTTCAGTTAGAAGCTCCTAGCTCCAAACATATGATCTTCAGTTTACACTTGTAAGACACTCGAGTTGAAAGGGTTTTATTGAACTGCGTGCATTGTTCGTGTATTTCAAACATTCACATTAAACATTCTCTTGGCTCAGGTGTGATGTATGGTCCTCTTCGTGGACTTCAGGTTCCGCCTGTGCAGTTTTCTACTTGTGTTAATCTCCGGGCTTCCACTGGATACTTCCAGGACGTGCTGACAGTCTGCACTTGTGAGTCTGTTTATTTGTAACTTCTCTTAATAGTAAAAGGGGTCACACACATGAACTGAGATTTGTTGTTCTTCTCCAATGTTGTGAATGTTTAGGAAATAAACCATAATAGATCTATTTTTATGTGAAGACAAAATTGTAATAGTTGTTAGAAATGTTTGTGGAGACAGACATTTGGTAATGTGATGAAAGATTTATTAGTTTCAGATTCCAAAAGGAAGTGCAGTGTGTTCTGATTTATATGGAAGTCCCACATAAAGTTGAGGTTTGCCTCCTAAGCAATTTATTTCAAGCAGCTAAAATGAATGAGAATGCTTTCATCTAGTTATACTTACAGTGTTTTCATTAAAACTCCATGAGTTCATAAGGGCGTGGGCAGTTAGAGATGGTATTTCTGTGCCATCACAGTAACATTTAAGCACTGGTGCTGTTTTGGGAAAGGTCATATATTTCTTAGGTAGCTAGTCTGTATGGAAACTGATTGCTCTTTTATCTTTTCAACTAGTGCAAATGTACAGGTGTCATAAGTGTGGCACGAAGGTTGAATATTTCTTACTTTTTATGCATGTTGCTTTGTGATGTACTGCAAATTCTGGCTGCTGTATGGCATGTCATCACTTTTTCCATTTGTTTGCCATTTAGATGGCAAAAACACAGTGCATATATTTGCATTGGATGAGAAACTTCTTCAGCTTATTGTGAAGAGAAAAAAGTTATTCCTTTTCTCAGCTCTATAAAATTCATTCTTCAGAAGGTTAAGTAGCAGAACCTGCATACTTTTGATGTGGAAATCTGTCAAAAGATAGTAGCATCCCACTTCCAGTAGACTGAAGTAAATAAAACACATAACATGTTAATTTCATTTGGCTAGGTGGTAATGAAGATCAAAGTCTTCTGGGATGTTTGGCTTTGTCAAATGATAGTAGTGATCAGTGCTTTGTAGGAGCATGCTCCTTCTGTCTTCAGGGCCAAACAGTCCAAGAAGAAGAGCCATTCCAGAAAATGTAGACAACTGTGATTGGGGTGGTGAGCCAGTGGAAGCGTTGGTGCAATATGTTTGGACAGAGTCATAGTTGGAAAAGACAGAAAAGTCAATTGGAACTTAACCAGTGGTCATGTGTAAGTTACAGAAATAAGGTGATGAACTTCAGGGTGTTGTAGGTTTGTAGAGAACGGAAGTTGAAGGAGGGTGGTCTGGTGTGTGCTTAGTAAGTGGGACTAGGTGGCTGTAGAGGTCACGTTTCTTCCCACATATTCCAGTCCATACAACAGGATGCTGTGGAGGGTTTTTGTGTACTGGAGTTGCAAATGGCACACTGTGTTGAAGTTCTGCTCTGTTATTCCTGACGTATGTAGTTGTCCAAGATAGATGTGTTGTAGTGGTTCTTTCACACTGGACTCAATAGATCAGCTGGTTTGCCCAGTGTATACTTGACAGCACTCACAGAGAATGCCCTGCTTAGCATAGGGCACCACTGCTGCCACTGGCTCACCACCCCAATCATTATTACCTATACAGTATACCCACATTTTCTGGCTTGGCTCTTCTTGGACTGCTAAGCACTGAAGATGTGGACAGTATGCTTCTTGAAACAGTGATAACTCTTTACTAGTGGACCCAGTGTGACATGACAGAAGATTTTAATCTTTGTGATAAGACATAGCTTGAGGTCTGTCCTTAACAGACTTCTTACAGACATACCAAGAACCCTTTTGGCCCTGGGTGTGTTTAAACAATATCCCATGTTTCTGTCATTTTTATGTTATAACATGCAAATGGAGTAATGACACACTTATGTAAAACACTCTTGCAGTGTTTTACAATACATATATTTTTTGAAATATAAATGTAAGTAATTTATTAGCAAAGTAGTT
>Ga0209628_10001727_pt1 | contig 14388 bp, 9 predicted proteins | sample TergutCu122P4_FD_187285 | JGI IMG/M metagenome (GOLD analysis project Ga0209628, IMG submission 187285) | Cubitermes ugandensis P4 segment gut microbial communities from Kakamega Forest, Kenya - Cu122 P4 (SPAdes) (version 2) | ecosystem: Host-associated > Arthropoda: Insects > Digestive system >...
TCATAATAATCCGAAAGATTTTCAAAGACTTCTTTACGTAAGTTATAATATCTATCTTCCTCAAAAGTATTTACATAAATATATTCCATTTCGGCGAGTACGGCTTTTATATGTTCTGTATCTTCCAAAAAGTTATTTATTTCCGTCAATTCTTCATCATGCGGATAATATAAGTCCAGTCCTTTATCAAACGGCGATTTATATTCTTCCGGCAGATTATAGTAAAAATCGTTTATTTGCCGCGCGAGTATTATTTTTTCATATACGGGAATATTATCCAATTCCGTGCGGTTCATATACCGTCCGTCTGCGATAAGGCGTTCAATACGTCTAACGGCGATAGTCCATGTTAAATTAACTCTGTCATACGGTTCAAAAATATCGCCGCGTTTTAACATTATCCCTTTTCCCGGTTCTGCGTCGTACCAACCGTCGCCTGCTTCGTCCCATGTCCCGCCGCCGTGACCGTATTCATCTTTTAAAAAGTCTATTTTATCTTTTATTGTATGTTCGTGCAAAAAATACGAAAAAATGCGGAATTTCCCCTCGCTTCTATTATTGCCGCGCATAAGGTATAAATCAATTTCATCTTCCGTGATGAAACGCTTAAAATTTTCAATCGTGTTAAAATTAATATCGGGGAAAATAACGGGAGGGAGCATAGAATCGCGCATATCGACGAGTAGCTGTCTGGGATCGTGCCATGAACGGCGATCAGTTTCATTCAGCCATTTGACAAAATCAACTTCCAAACGGTCAAGTATTTTTTGCCGCTCATCAGGATTATCAAGCAAACTCTTTATTAACGCTTCATCATCAGTGTATTCGCTTTTTTCGGCTTTCCATTCTTCCGGTAAAAAGTGCATATCGTCATGGTAAAAAGCCCACAACCGATCCGCAAGTTCAATTTTTTCATTATCAAGCGCTTCATCAAAAATATCGCGGGAAACATATTGCCCGTTTTTTGTTAATTCGCTCACACGTTCTGCGGCTTGTTCCCATGTTATATGTACTTTATCAGTTGCGTACATGGCAGTATTGCCAACGCCGAGATATATTCCGTCTTCCGTAAACCAAGCCGAGACTTTTTTACCGTCGAAATCATAGCCTTTACCGCTTATATGGGCTAATTGTCCCGTTACATATTCGCGTTTTAGAAAATCCGCGTTATCGTCTTTATTTTTCGCGAAATAAGCCGCGATGCGTAAAACGCTGTCTTTTTGGTTGCCGCCGTCGCGCAATATATCGTCAATATTATCTAATGATATTTCGGATTGTTCTAAATGTAAATTAATTCGGTCAGTATAAATTCTTCCGCTTGCGTTTTCAAACTGTTCATGTGGGCTACCCACTCTATCTGATTCAACGATTTTTCCGGCGGCGGATTCGTCGCTGTCAATTCCGTCATTATCTGCTCCAATCTGTTTTTCGCCGTTTTGTCCGTTTCTATCAGGTGTTGATATAACTGTTCCCGCAGAACCATTGTATTGTATAGGATTTTTCTGTGCGTTTTCAGATGATTCAATCTCATCAGTCCGTATTTGCCGATTGTTTCTTCCGGTTGCTCCGTTAATGTTACGCTGGGGATATAATAGTCCCCGTTCTGTTTGTATGTTAAGTTCGCCATTTAAATTTTCGCTCCTTTCAATAAATTTTTGCCGCTCGTAATTTTTAATCGCTGATTCTATATCCCTAAGCACTTGTTCGGATATATCGCTGACCGCCGTGCCAATCGCGGTTATTGATTCTACGGTGTTGAAGTTATATAACTGTTCAAAATCTTCATCGCCGAAATAATCGTTGGGATTAATTCCGCAGCGCAAGAGTAAACTGTACGACGTACTTGCCGCCGCAAATTCGCAAAATGCCACGCGAATATTATCTTCGTCGTATTCGCCTAAATAGCTTCTCGCAACGCTTGAATTTATATCGTATGAATTATTTTCGTAATAATCATATATCAAATTTTCTGCAAGATTGATAAGTTTGTCCGCAAGATTATTTGCTTTAAATGAGTTTTGTTCAAACATTTCACCGTAAATATTTGTGAGCGTTTGTATAACGGGGGCTTCGTATTCCTGTTTCATTTGCCATATAAAGGGACGTTTCGCGTTTCCATATCCCTCTACCGTATCGGCGTAATCAAAGACATACCGGACACGCGGTTTTTCCCCGACGTTATCAATCAGCGCGATTCCTTTTGAGCCGTATCTGATATAGCGGTTCATTTTTTTGTTCCACATTTCAATCGGAGCTACGGCAACGGCATCCGGGCGTTGTGTATATATCATTACTTGTTCGTGGAACGGATATTTATACAGCCGCGACGCGGTATCAAGATATGCAGTCCAATTTTCCTGACTTTCCATTAATTGCCCGACTGCCTGTTCCGCAAGCTCTGAATAATACTGTAATTTTACAGCCATTTTAACCTCCCAAAAATTAATTTACGGGGGTTAAGCCTAATTCGGCAAATTCCCCGTCGTTCATATTATTTAATTTTTCAACGACATTCCGCATTATTTCTTTCATATCGGATTCTGTCGCATACGGCAGTATATCTTTAATATTTTTTATCATTTCTGTCCGGTTGCTTGAACCGTAAAAACAAATAAGGTTTATTTCCTCTACTGTAAATTTATGTATATACATAATTTTTATTCGACCTCCAGTTTATTTTTATTTTTAATTTTGTCCGTGTTTTCTGTGGTCTGGGCTTTAATAGCTTCTATGTTTTCTTTGACCTGACCGAGAACGGACGGCTTTCCCTTTTTTTGTTCTTGCATATTGTTGATTTCCTCGCATATTTCACGGGCTTTTGTTATGAAATTATTGAGATGTTCAGGGTGTGATTTCGGCTCGTAGGAATATGATAAATAATCTTTCGGTATGGCAAAACCCTTCGCCCATTCTTTATTCCCCCGTGAAAAACGTCCGTCATAATCGTTGTTTTGCAAGGTATTTGCGAGTACCCAATTCATACGTTCAATGCCAAATTCGGCAATCACAGCATTAACGGCTTTCGTTATATTATATCCTTCGTCTCTATAACGACTTTTTTGTATTACATTATCAATCATTTCCGCACAGGCTTTGTTTGTTTTCAAACTCTCGCGGTAAAGTGGCGTTTCGCCGTTCTGACGCGCCACATCTGCGGCATACGGATATACTGTTATATTTTCGTTCACGAATATTTCGCCTCCCTGTCGTTCCTGTAATATTTCATCACGCGGAATAATTATTTTAAAGCCATACTGTCCCTTTTTTATTCCGTATTCAACATTTTTATACGGTATAGCGTCCAAAAGTTGTTTTATACGTTCTGTGTCAAAATTATTTGCTACAATATAATTTACGTCGGCGGTAAAAAATTGTTTGTCCGGGCTGTTCGGTTCAGATATTTCATTCAATTTACGCATTATTTCATCTGCGTAATATTTTATTTTGCCGTCATATAAATTGCTTTCGTGAAGCCATAAGTCACTCGCTTCACATTTAAATTCGCGCTTTTCCTGCGCTTCTATAAGAAAATATTTTAAAATATATAAATTATCCGGTTCGTTTCGCCAATGAAAAGCGGTTTTTAATTTTTCATGCGGATAATCATTGTCAAATTCTTCTTTTGTCATAGTCGTTTGAATATCCGTACCCAGAAAGGAATCTACATAAAAAACGCTCTTATTATTTGATGTAAGAGCGTCATTTTTTACATTGTGCGCGTATTCTTTTATATTTATTTCAAATAAATTACCGTATAATTTTATTTCCCCTTTTTCTTCTTTATATTCCGTCACTTCAACCGCATACGCGAGTTTTCGTTCATTGTCCGCTCCGTTTCCATGATAAATAACGCCGTTATATCCTCTTGTATCTTTTTGAAAAACATCACGCTCCGAATAACAGTCTATGCCTGACGGGTACGATACCCATATCAATATTTTTTCAAGCGGGTCATTAACTAAAAGCCTATGCGCGGTTTTCATTTGGTCGAAACTTACGTTAATATCATTGTCAAGATGATAAAACGTGTTGGTTCGTGCAATCTTATATAGAGCGTCCTGTAAATCAACATCGTCAATTCTAACCATTATCATCCCTCCCCGTATTTTTCATTTGATTTTTTTGTGATGTTTTGCCTTGCGCGACAAGTATCTTGTTATTTTCAAGGTCTCCCAAAATCGACGCTTTCTTTTTATTGTCCGGCTTTTGCGGGGAGATTTTACTTACCTCTAATTTATTTGTAAATTTCGGCGTTGTTATTTCTGCTGATTTATTTTTCGTTGTATTCGTGTTTACCTCTGAAATTATATTTAATTCCTTTGCGGTTTCGGCTGTATATTTCAATTTGATTATTTCTGCGTATTCCTTAGATTTTAACCAATCTGATGATTCTATGCCGAAAATCCCGTCGTGATTTAATATTTCGTCGCGCTCAAAAATCATAGCTTCGGTATTATCCGGGTATAGCATATATATCGTATGGTCTTTATCGAATAATTCTAATGCTTTTTCCCGTAATAACGGCAGAATCTCCGCATTTGTATAACCATATTTGTCACGCCCGGAAATTCCGATTGCCGGATCGGGCAATATATCGTTATCGTTTTCAGACTTCATTTTTTCTGTTATCTTTTCTAATTGCTCTAAAAGCATCGCTACTTTTGCGGGAAATGGTGAATTTTCAATTTGTCGTTCAAGCCCCTCGCGGATTCCGTCAGTTTTCCCACTCCGTATTAAATCTGCTATTCGTTCTATATCTTTTTGAATCTGTTCGTAATTATCGCGCGGAATACCATGTCTGTAAGTATCAAGGGTTGAACGATAATATGCAACCGCAAACTGTTCTATTTCGGTTAAAGGTTCAGAAGTTACACCCATTTCGTTACTATATACATCATATAGCTTTTGTTTTAATGTTTCGTCGGCAACATCTTGAAACACTACGCCCGATATTCCAAGCGAATAAAGTTCATTTTTATACGCTTCAATAATACTGTTGTCTGAATAATATGGCATTTTTTCATCACTTGCTGCAAAATAAAGATAGCCCACAGGTTGTTGTTCAACAGTTTCAATTTGTTCGGGCGGTGTTATTTCCTGTTCAGTCACTTCCGCAGTCAAATCAATACCGCGTTCTTTTGCGATTATTATAAACTTTTCGTCTATACTGTCAATTATCTCCGCCGAAGTTTTACGTATTATTTCAAGCGACGCCTTTAATTCAGGCAATTCTCTGTTTCTGCTAAATTCGGCGATATATCCGAAACTGTTTTTGTCCGTTTCTATGCCGTAATAACAGGAACAAGTAAACGCAATACTTTCCGATTCGACTTCTTTTGTCTCCTGATCTTTCGGTTTTGCATTTGTGTCCTTTTCTCTTAAAGCGTCTATGTCGTGTAACTTTGCATGGGCAATTTCGTGAATTATGGCGCAGATTGTTTGGATTTCGCTCATACCCTCGCGGATTGATATTTTTTCACCGTAATGACATACGCCGTCTTGATTTTTTAACGGCTCAAATTCTATCGGGAGCGGCGATACTTGTTTCAACGCTTCTATGAATATATCGTAATTCTGTACATTTCCAATTAAGTTTTCAAATAGCGCGGGCAACGGTTCGCCGTCGGTTTGGCTGATGTCATATACATAAACTACGATAAATCGCGGTATTATAGTCTCGATTTTTTCATATATCTTTTTCCCTTCATTGTCATACAACGGCAGCTTGGTGTCGGGGTCGAGTTTTTCCTTTTCTTCTTCTATTTTTACTGGTACGGGAGCTAATATTTGTATGCCTTTTTCGCCATTTTTAACATACCGTCCCATTTCCTGCCACATTTTGTAACCCGCGACTCTTTTAGCTTTCGGATATTGATTATAAATTAAAATTGTATTGCGCGTACTGTAATTGTGGAATTTTGACATAGCTCTCAAATATTCCGTATATTTTTCGGACGTGAACAAATCTTTTATGCCTGCCTCTAATTTTTCAGTCACTTCTTTGACTTTGTCGATTTTTTCTTTGATTGTTGCCATAAATTTATCCTTTCTTATTTATTTTTACAAAACAAAAAAACCGATATTCAACGCTATTTCTATATCGTAAAATATCAGCTCTGTTATTATATTTTTATGTTTATTTTATATTTCGCTTTCGGATTTCTTTTTCGTTTTTTGTCTTGGTTTGTTTGTATTCGTCAATTCTTCTTTGCGTATCTGCTCGTACCTTTCTTTGCTTATGCCTGCCTGTTGCGCCATTTCCCATATTTCTGTTTCCGAAAACTTTTTACTTTGCATAAAAATACGCAACATTTTTTCTTTACCTTTCGCTTGTGCCTTTTCGACTTGCGAATTATAATAGATTTCGTCTAAACGATAATCTGTATATTTTCTTAATATATCCGGGTCGTCCGGGTCAAGATTAAATTTTTCCGTAAATTGTAGTAATTGTGTAACTATCGAAAACACCTCCTGCTGTTTTATAATTTCTTTTTTATAGTATATTATATATTTTTGTTTTTTTCAAGATATTTTTATATATTTTTTCTTGTTTTATTTTATTATTCGTGATATAATTTTATATATATTTATTTAATCAGAAAGGAGCAACACATGGAATATATATTAATGCACAAAAACAAGCCTGTTTTGGATTTGGAAATAGACGAAGCTACCGGGTCTGTCTCTAAAATCGGCACGGTTCACAATATAGATCATCTTCCAGTCGGTACATATAGTACGGTGGAAAAAAATAATGTTTCGCGTAACATTCTGAACGACTGGTGGACCGGGCGTTCGATTCCCGCGAGCCGTGACGGACTGAAAGACGTTCTGTTAATACTCGGCGTTTGTTCTCCTGCGCTTTTAATAGATAAATGCTACGGATTGAGCCTTTCAGACCAGTATTGGGTATGTCCTAAAAACTCTGTTATGGAGTGGGAAACCGTTAATTTTTTTCAAAATGACTTCACCAATGACGTGGGAGAAATATTATTCGGGTATAAACGCAATTCCAAAGACTTAATAAATCTAATGTCCCCTGACAATACATCAGACGGCTGGCTTAAAAAGAAATGGTTAATCGCCGACGGAAATCGTTATTTGATGAAAGGCAGCAGCGGAGTTTTCAGGCAGGAACCATTCAACGAAGTAATAGCTTCCGCCCTGATGAAACGGCTGAACATAAACCATGTCGAATATACGCTGACTTTTGAACAAAACAAACCGTACAGCCTTTGCGAAAACTTTATAACGCCCGAAACAGAATTAATCCCGGCGTGGCGAATTATGCAAACGCGCAAAAAAAATAATTCTCATTCGGAATTAATGCACTTTCTTCTATGCTGTGAAAAACTCGGAATACCGAATGTTCAGGATTCGCTTGATAAAATACTTACGATAGATTATATAATCTCCAACGAGGACAGGCACTACAACAATTTCGGCGCGATCCGAAACGCGGAGACGCTCGAATGGCTTGGAATTGCCCCTGTTTACGATAGCGGCACATCTTTATGGTACAATACCGTAAGAATCGGGACTCTGACGGATAGTAAGCCGTTCAAAAAAACTCATGCCGAACAGATAAAACTTGTAAAAGATTTGTCATGGTACAATTTCGATACTTTGAAAGGTATTGATAATGAAATTATGGAAATATTATCGAAATCGGAGGAAATAGATAAAGAACGCGGCAAAAAAATCGCCGAAACTGTTATATTGAGAGCCGAACAATTACAGGGTATAGCGGCAAACAAAAAACAGTCTATTGTTGCGGACTTACACAAAAAACAACTTGAAATTGCCGATACTCCGGCGAAAAAGTCAAAAAGTAAATCTGATGTTGAGTTAGAATAAACAAGAACAGTTTGGGATTTTTTCCAGACTGTTCTTTATTTTAATTGTAATTTTATTTATTCATATCGTTTTTTATCGTTATTATATTTTCTAACATATCTTTTGCGTGAATTAATTTTTCTGTATCAATACGGTTTAATAACGATATTATCATATCTTTTTCTATGTCGTTCGTTTTATCTTCTTTATTTCCGAAAACCAGATAATCCAATGATATATTCAGATTTACAGATATTTTTATTAATGTGTCAAGCGACGGTTTCATAAAAGCGTTTTCTATTCTTGTATATGAATTTGCGGTAATATCTATCATTTCCGCAAATCTCTCCTGTGTAAATTTTAATTCCATGCGTCTGGCTTTTATTCGGGCAGCCATCAGTCCTATTTCGGTTATTTTCATTCGTTAATACCCCTATAATTCTATTTTATATAAAATTATACCCTAACAGATAATATTTTATAATTTCGTATTACGTTATTAATATATATTGCGTAATATGTAATATATATTTATTTCTTATTAGATGTAGGGGCAAACAATAACCGACATAAGGAATAATTTTCCTCACGTCGGTTAAACTAATGAGCGAACATATACTTTATTCATCTAACGACGAAACATATTTGCGAAACTCATTTTTCGCGGACTTTGCTATTTCGACAATCGCCCGTATTTCCGTATCCGTGCAATCCGCAAGCAAATTTGCCAGTTCTTTCTCGAATACATATTTTGATCGGATTACATTGTCGCATAATAATTCGTCAACAGACACTTCAAGCGCATTGGCTATATTTACAATAGTTTTCAAGCTGGCTTTTGTGTTGCCTGTTTCCACATGGCTCATGTGCGGTTCGGATAAATCCGCTTTTTCCGCTAATTTGTCCTGCGGTATGCCTTTTGAAAGTCGTATTTGTTTTATTCGTTTGCCTATGGCTACATAATCAATATTCATAAAATACCCCCTAAAAAATTTATATATTTATATTGTAAAGTCATTCTGTCTATGATATAATAAGCTATAGTTTAATTTTGACCGTATAATATAAATAGAAAAGGAATTATTTTATTAGAGGATATATTATGATTAAAGTTTGTGCTGTCACTGGTCATCGTCATATATCTCCCGAAAAGAGTATAGACATTCATTGCCGACTTAACGGCGAAATACTGCTTGCCATTACGGACGGATATACTCATTTTATATCAGGGTTTGCTTCGGGAATAGACTTGGAGTTTGCCGAAATCATTTTAAAAGTAAAAGAATTAATCCCTAATATTTCGCTCGAAGCCGCTATTCCATACCGTTACCGACTGGAAGAAAAAGAGCCGAAATTTCAGGAATTATTATTAAAATGCGATAATATAAATGTTATATGCGAAGAAAAAAAGTCAAACTGTTATTTTTTGCGTAATACTTATCTTGTTGAAAAAGCCGATAGAATAATTGCCGTTTTTGATGGTCGGAAGCGTAGCGGCACATATCAGACAATAGGGATTGCGCGTAAAAAAATGCGTGAAATTAAATTTATAAATATATAATGTAAAGGAAATTTTTATTTATGATAGAAATAACCGATGAAAGAACACAGGAAATTATACGTAATATAATAAAAGATTACAGAGCAGACCGAATGAGGATAAAAGAATTGCGGGCAGAAGCGTGGAAACTTGGCGAAAATGTATGCCCTGAAAATGCAAAAAGATTTGTTGAGATAATAGAAGAATTGGCTATATTAGACCCGCCCGACGATGATAACGACGATGAATTGGATAAGTTATTAGAATCTTTGAAAAAACATGATTATTTAATTGAAAATAAAATAAAAGATAATACATGACATTATATTTTGATTAATTGTATTGTATATAATGGCGGGGTTATAACAGCCCCGCCATTACTGCCTTTGAAAGTTTAATTAATTAATTTAAGTATATTTTAAGTTTTGGTCATTAATATCCCGTCTGGGGGAGTTTTTTTGGGGGACTGAATGTTTTAACGGTCCATACGGAATTTCCGATTATCCATTCATTTCCATATTTGCCGCCAACGTCACATTTATTCGCAAATTCATATCCGTTCTGTAAGTTCGGTAATACTTTTACGAAAATCTGCGGGGTTTCGACCAATGAGAACCCTGCCTTGACTTTGCCGAATATGAGGCTGAAACTTGTCACAAATTCGTCGGATTTCAAACCGAGCGCGGCGTTTGAACAGTCTATGACGTTATTTTTAGTCGTGGATAAATTGTCCGCTATTACCCGTGTATCGCCTTTATTCGTGGTAACAATAACCTTATACTTCAAGCTCTGGTTATAAGTCCCCGTAACGATTTTCGTAAGCCTTACTGCGTTTGTCGGTAAAATATCACGCCAGTAAAAGTCAGTCAGAGGCACGGTTGATGTATTGCGTAATTCTTTGATGTCAAAACGGATAACGTCGTTTGGCATCGCTTCGAGATTTCCTGTTTTTCTGATGGAAACGCCTGTGTTCACGCTGTAATTCAAAAAGTCTTTTCGTATAATCTGCGTGGCAAATTCAAGTTCGATGTCTAATGTTTTTTCAGAAAGTATATAATATTTCGGAGCCTGCACTTCTTTAACGATATATCTGCCAAGCGGAAGCGGATTTGAAATTGCCCGTCCGTCTTTGCCTGAGACGAACCTATCAATTAACGCCCCTGTTCGGTAGTTATATACTTCAAAGATTGCGCCTTGAAGCGGTGTTCCTGCGGGAAGCCCGTTGATTTCGTTGTCGTCAGCAGATTTTTTAAGTATTTGGATTTGCCCCAGTTCGGGCGTATTTTCCCAAACGATTTCTGTAACCCTGCCCGCAACAAATTCGACTGTTCGCGGCATATCGTCAAGATAATAGCCTTTTGCCGCTCTCGTTTCTCTTATAGTATATCTGCCTTCGCTTAAATCTGTGGGAAAGTCGATAATTCCATTGTTATCCGTATAATAAACGCCCACGACCTTATGATTTCTGTCGAACAGCATAAATTCGACGTTATAAATTCCCTTTTTAGTAATACTGTCTATTTTTACGAGCCGCAAGCCGCTTTTCGGTTTGTTTGTTAGTTGTATCGTCGCCATTTTGCCGGGTATAACTGTCACGCTATATACGGTTTTATCAAGCTCATATCCGTCAGGGGCTTTGCGTTCGACAATCATATATTCGCCTGCCGCAAGTCCGTTAATTTGGATTCTACCGTTTGCGTCAGTCGTATAACTGCCTGTAATATCGCCGTTTTCGCTTGTCGATTTAGACGGGCTGTTGTTCGGTGTGCCGGGTTGGTTGCCATCCATGATGTTGCCTGTGACAAAAGAACCGTCAACGCGCTTTATATCATAGACTGCCCCTTGAACCGGTCTGCCTGTCATTTCGTCCGTTTTCACGAGTAAAAGTCCCGCCATCGGTACATTCAATACTTCCAGTACGGTAGTCCTGCCGGATTCTACTAAAACTGTTTTCGGTTCTTTATTTAAGAAATACCCCTCGACTGTTTTTATCTCCGTGACGACATAATATCCCTCCGTTAAATTCGGAATATAAATCGCCCCTGAAATATCTGTTTTAAACGTCAGACTGCCGAACTCATTCAACAGTTTTTCGCCGTTCATTTTGCTTATTGTGAACTCAACATTTGGGATTACCTCGCGGGTCGTACTGCTTAATTTCAGGATTTTTAACGTCGCAAGCGGTTTATTGAAAAACTGCACTTCGGTTAATTTGCCTGATTTTACCTCGATTGTTTTTGGCACTTCGTCTATTTCATAGTCGGAGGGGGCAATCGTTTCGGAAATTATATAAACTCCGTCCTCCAAGTCATACACGATAGCCTTGCCTGTCCTGTCTGTTTTCACAGTCGCTATTTTTTCGCCGTTCGCGCGGTTTATCTCGAAAGTTGCGCCGCTTAAACCGAGCATGGTGAATTTGTCTAATTTCAAAATTTCGATGCCGCTCAGGGGCTTATTTAAGAAAGTCACGCTTGTAAGTTTTCCCGAAGTAACTATAACCGTCTTAGGCGATTCGCTTATTACATAGCCATCAGGCGCGATAATCTCTGAGATTATATATACGCCGTCAGTCAAACCCGATACTATTATTTTGCCTGTTTCGTCCGTCGTAAACTCGCCGATTTTTTCACCGTTTGCGCGTTCGACTAAAAAAGTCGCGCCGATTAAAGCGTTCTTTTTGAAATAATCTTTTTTAACGATTTCTATACCCGAAAATGGGCGGTTTGTCACTTCTATTGTGGTTAATTTTCCCGATTTCACGATGACTGTCTTAGGCGATTCGCTTTTTACATACCCATACGGCGCTGTGACTTCCGAGACTATATATACGCCTTCGGCTAAATCGGTAACGAGAATCTTTCCTGTCCTGTCAGTCACGTATTCGCCGATTTTTTCACCGTTAGCGCGTTCTATCATAAATTTTGCGCCGGGTAAACTTGCAGACGAAAATTCGTCCGTCTTTAAAATTTCTATGCCGCTTAAAGGCTTGTTCAAGAAAGTTACGCTTGTAAGTTTCCCCGAAGATACGGTGACTGTTTTAGGCGATTCGCTTATGATATACCCTGCCGGCGCGAAAATTTCTGAAATTATATATGTGCCGTCAGTCAAACCCGATATGATTATTTTGCCTGTATTGTCCGTTGTAAACTCGCCGATTTTTTCGCCGTTGGAACGCTCTACAACGAAAATTGCATTTTTTAACGCGGTCATTGTAAAATAATCTTTTTTGACGATTTCAATGCCCGATAAAGCCGCGTTTGTAAACGTCACGACAGTAGGTACAACCGCTTTGACTTCGACGGTTTTCCCCGTAGAATCGAGTACATACCCAAATGGGGCGCGTGTTTCTGTGATTACGTAATAACCCGGTTCAAGCGCGGGAATATTTATAGTCCCGTCCGCTCCCGTTTCATACTCTCCGACGAACGCGCCGCCCTGATGATAAACCGAGAACTGCGCGGACGCTAACGGCTTCAAAGATATTTTATCTATCTTTTTTATGACTAACGAACCGAACGCCCGATTTTGAAATTCGACCTGCGCCGTCTCCGCCGCTTTTACTTCTATCGTCTTTATATTGTCGCCCAGAGTATAATTTTCGGGGGCTTTTGTCTCTGTGACTGTGTAAAATCCGGGAGCAACAGCGTTTATTCGTACTGTGCCGTCCGCACCCGAACGGTAATTGCCGATGAACGTACCGTCTGCTTTGACTACCGAAAATTCGGCGTTTTCCAAAGGTATAAGGGTTTCGGCTTCGACTTTGCGAATGATTATATTCCCGTAAGGCGCGTTATACAGCGTCACGACCTGCGGCTTATTTTGTTCTAACGATATATTTATTACCGTATTGTCTAACACATAATTCGGCGGGGCTTTTATTTCCTGAACGGAATACGCGCCGGGCAATAAATTTTCAATGACTATTTTGCCGTCGGCGTTAGTTTCAAAATCGCCGATAAATGTCGTAGTAGAGCCAAGTTTCTGCACCCGTATAACGGCGTTTTTCAACGGTTCGCGGGTTATACTGTCATACTTTATTATAGTGAAATTATTTACGGGTTCGTTAAAAAATTCGAGGTAATACATTTTTTCATCTACAATATCTACGGTTTTTACTGTGTTATCCAGTATATACCCCGCAGGCGCGGATTTTTCGTAAACTCTGTAACTGCCGGGAGTTAAATCGTAAATATATATATGCCCTGTTTCGTCTGTCCTGAATAAGCCGCCTGAATTTCCGACTACTGCCCCTTTGCTGTCAGTCACCATGAAAACAGCGTCTTTTAAGGGTTTTTTGGTTACGGAATCATATTTGACGACGACTAACGCGCCTTTTCTGCTGTTCCACGCTTCTACTGTCTTTATTTTTCCCCACTCTACATAGACGACTTTTGTTGATTCGTCGATTATATAGCCGTCAGGCGCATATACTTCGGTTATTTGATAATACCCCTGCGGAATGTGGTCGATTCGTATTTCGCCGTTGCCGTCCGTTGTATAAATGCCATCGGCGGTAAAACCGTTTCCGGGCGTAATATCGCCTATATTCGCCCCGTGTATATCGGTTATCCTATACTTGACCCCTCTGATCGGCGTAAATAATTTCGCGTCTTTTTTGATTACAACGAGAGAACCGAAAGGCTGATTTTTAAAATATACCGTCTGCATACGCCCGTTGGCGGGGACATATACGGTTTGCGGCGAAGTGTCAATTTGATAGCCTTTCGGTGCTTCCTGCTCTGCAACGACATACGCGCCCGGCTCTAAAAAGCCGAACACTATATGACCGTAATTATCTGTATTGCCGTATGCAACATGGCTTCCGTCCGCGCGTTTCAACTCGAACCGTGCGCCGCTCAAAGGCTTATTGGTAACGGCGCAGGTCTTGTCAACCAAAATCGCGCCGAAAGGGTAATTTGAAAAAGTAAATTCTATATTAGACGTATTATCAGGGACAAAAAGCGCGGTTTGAACGCCCTGATTGTTTAAAGTGTAATTTTCGGGGGCGCGGA
>Ga0209628_10001728_pt1 | contig 14387 bp, 12 predicted proteins | sample TergutCu122P4_FD_187285 | JGI IMG/M metagenome (GOLD analysis project Ga0209628, IMG submission 187285) | Cubitermes ugandensis P4 segment gut microbial communities from Kakamega Forest, Kenya - Cu122 P4 (SPAdes) (version 2) | ecosystem: Host-associated > Arthropoda: Insects > Digestive system...
ACTGATGACGCATCCGGCGGTAGCTGAATGTGCCGTTACCGCTGCTCCGGACGAAATACGAGGACAAGTAGTGAAAGCTACCGTTGTCTTAACGAAAGAATATAAAGGAAAGATTAGTAACGAATTAGTTAAAGATATTCAGGAACATGTGAAAAATGTCACCGCTCCTTATAAATATCCCCGAATCGTTGAGTTTGTCGATGAATTACCGAAAACCATCAGTGGGAAAATCCGGAGGGTTCAGATCCGGGAAGGAAATTGACATGCTCCCAAATACCGGCTTCTGCTAAAGCATTCATTGAAGGAAATAAAGCGTTTGCTCCCGCTTTCAACAAAACATCATCCGGCAGAGGACCGGTGTTAACTGCGATTGTATAAATTCCGGCAGCAACTGCCGATTCTATTCCCAATGGTGCATTTTCAATAACGATTGCTTCATGCGGTTTCACTTTTGCTTTTTTTAATCCCATAAGATATGGCTCCGGATGAGGTTTACCGAATTGCACATCGTAAGCCGTAACCATCCAGCCGGTTTCGAAAAATCCCGGAAAATGAGTGTCAAGGTTATTAAATAATGTTGGTTGACCCGATCCGGTTACAACGACACGCTTGAGTCCGAGTTGTTTGACTTTTTCCAAAACTTCCAAAGCGCCGGGCATTGGTTTTGAATGTGTATTCAGTTCGACAAATCTTTGGGCTTTTTGGGAATAAATGGATTCTTTTTCTTCTTGCGTAGCATCACGTCCCCAATTTTTATTGATAATAATATCGATGGTTGTAGCTCCTGTGCGACCTTCCATCAGATAGATATCTTCAGGTTTGGCATAAAGCCCCCATGTTGATAAGGTATCGCACCAAGCTTGTACGTGATTTGGCATGGAGTCGTATAAAACTCCGTCCATATCGAAAAATACTGCTTTAATCATACAATTATGAATTATAAATTATAAATTATGAATTATGTGTAACCTTCTAATTCATAATTCATAATTCATAATTATTTATTATTTGGGTTTTTTCAAAAGGGCAAACATATTTTTTTTATATGCTTCTACTCCTGGTTGGTCAAACGGATTGACTCCAAGTAAATATCCGCTGATTCCACATGCTCTTTGGAAAAAATACAACAGTTGCCCGATATAAAATTCGTTCAATTCGGGAATCTCGATACGGATATTGGGAACTCCTCCTTCAATATGCGCTTGTTGTGTTCCCAATTCAGCCATTTTGTTTACGTAATCAATCCGTTTGCCGGACAGGTAATTCAGTCCGTCCAAATTGTCTTCATCTTTTGGAATTTCAACGGAATAACGGGTTTGAGCGACTGAAAGGACTGTTTCAAAGATGCTGCGTTCACCTTCCTGAATCCATTGTCCCATCGAATGCAAATCGGTGGTGAAGTCGACGGAAGCAGTAAAAATACCTTTATTTTCTTTTCCTTCGCTTTCTCCGTATAACTGTTTCCACCATTCGGCTACATATTTGAGTTTGGGATTGAAATTAACGAAGAGTTCAATTTTTTTACCCTGTTTGTATAATTCATTTCTTACTGCTGCATAACAAGCAGCGGGATTTTCAGCAAACTGGCGATCTATTCCTGATAAATTCTCCATCTCTACAGCGCCGTCGGTTAATTTTCGTATGTCAATACCTGCAACGGCAACAGGCAATAAACCGACAGGAGTGAATACCGAGAAACGTCCGCCTACATCATCCGGAATAACAAATGTTTTATATCCTTCCCTGAATGCTAATGTACGTAAAGCGCCCCGTTCCTTATCGGTAATTGCAATGATACGTTTTCGGGCTTCAGCAATTCCGATAGCATTTTCCAATTGTTTTTTCAACAAGCGGAAAGCCAATGCAGGTTCAATAGTTGTTCCGGATTTGGAGATATTAATGATTCCAAATGATTTTCCTTTCAGAAATTCAGATAATTCAAATAAATAATCTTCACTTATCTGATGTCCTGCATAAACGATTAGCGGTCTTTTGCCGATCAGGTTGTCAAAAGAGCCTGACAGGGCTTCGATTACCGCTTTTGCGCCCAAGTAACTTCCTCCGATTCCGATAATTACGATTACCTCGCATTGAGAGCGTAAGTCACCGGCAGTTTTTTGTATATCATCCAGGAAAGTATCAGAAATAGAAGATGGCAAATGCAACCAGCCTAAGAAATCATTTCCTTTACCGTTCCTGTTTTCTAATGCGATATTTGCCGATTCGGCAGCTTTGGCCTGTTTTACGATCTGTTGTTCGGGGATAAAGTTAAAAACTTTGTCGATTTCGATTTTAATAGCTTGCATTTTTAGTTTATTTAAACGAATCCGTCAGTTTTCGAATCGCCAGAACAGCTGATTTTTTTTCATACAAGATAGAGAAAAGGGTATCTAATATCGGCATTTCCACATTGTATTTACTGTTGATTTCCTTGATGCATTTGGTTCCGAAGTATCCTTCTGCGATCATTTCCATTTCCAATTGAGCGGTTTTAACTGAATATCCTTTTCCTATCATCGTTCCGAAAATCCGGTTCCTGCTGAAACGCGAATATGCCGTAACCAACAAATCGCCTAAATAAGTAGAGTCGCAAATATTGCGGGATTGATCGCTAACCGTATTGATAAACCTTTCCATTTCAAGAACTGAATTGGAGAGTAGTATTGCCTGAAAGTTATCGCCATATTTTAACCCATGACAAATTCCTGATACAATGGCATATACATTTTTTAATACAGAAGCGTATTCAACTCCGGTGATATCGTATGAAGTTGCAGTTTTTATGAAATAAGTGTCGAACATATCTGTAATTAAAGCAGACCTTTCCGGTGTTGTACATGCGATGTTCAGGTAGGAAAGCCGTTCCAAAGCTACTTCTTCGGCATGACAAGGTCCGGCTACAACCGCCATATTGTCTTTCGGCACATCGTAGAAGGCGGAAAAATAATCGGTAACCAGCATATTTTCATCAGGCACGATTCCTTTTATTGCAGAAAGAATAATTTTATCTTTGATGGAAACATTCAATTTTTGTAAATGCTGTTTCAAAAATGGAGAAGGAATAGCAAATATCAAAATGTCACTGTTTTGGACAATTTCATTTATATTATTGTAGAAAGTAATATGATCCAGATTGAAGTATACGCCGGTCAGATAATACGGATTGTGTTTTAAGCATTTAAATTCTTCAATTTGATCGGGACGGCGCATATACCAGTTGAAATTGGGTTGCGTCATCGAAATGATTTTAGCGATAGCGGTAGCCCAACTTCCGCCGCCCATAATTCCTATTTTATTGGGTACTTGCATAATAATTCGATTTAAGTTAATTCTTCTTTTTGATAAGTTTTTTCAGGTCGCATTTGAGGAAATAAAAGAACTTCCTGAATAGAAGATTGTCCTGTCAGCAACATGACTAACCGGTCCATTCCTATTCCCATCCCTGAAGCGGGGGGCATTCCGTATTCTAAAGCACGAAGAAAATCCTTATCAATAAACATAGCTTCATCGTCGCCTTTCTCTGTAAGTTTTAATTGTTCTTCAAACCGCTCGCGTTGATCGACAGGGTCGTTCAATTCCGAATAGGCATTTACCAATTCTTTACCGTTAACAATTAATTCGAAGCGCTCTGTAAGTTCAGGATTGCTTCGATGCAGTTTACAAAGAGGAGACATTTCTTTGGGATAATCAACAATAAAAGTAGGTTGAACATAGTTAGATTCGCATTTTTCCCCGAATATTGCATCTATCAGTTTCCCTTTTCCCATACTTTTATCCTGTTCAATTTTTAATTTTTTACAAACACTGCGAAGCGTTTCTTCATCCATTCCGGAAATATCGATGCCTGTGTTTTCAAGAATGGCGTCAATCATCGTGATCCTCCGGTATGGAGCTTTCAAATGGAGAATATGACCGCCACACCGGATGTCGGTTGTTTTTAAAACATCGAGACAAACTTTTTCGATCATTTGCTCGGTAAAATTCATCATCCAGTTATAATCCTTGTAGGCCACGTAGATTTCCAATGCTGTAAATTCGGGATTATGCATGCGATCCATTCCTTCATTGCGGAAATTGCGTGAAAATTCGTAAACCCCTTCAAATCCTCCTACAATTAGCCGTTTCAGGTATAGTTCATTTGCAATTCGCAAATACAATGGAATATCCAAAGCATTATGATGAGTAACAAACGGCCTGGCATTTGCTCCTCCGGGAATGCTTTGTAATACCGGTGTATCTACTTCAATATAACCGTATTCATTAAAAAAAGAACGCATAGCGTTAAATATTTGCGTTCTTTTCACGAAAATAGCTTTTGTTCCTTCATTAACAATCAGATCTACATAACGTTGCCGGTAACGCATTTCAGGATCTTCAAACGCATCATAAGCCACACCATCTTTGTATTTTACAATAGGAAGCGGCCTTAAAGCTTTGGCTAAAATGGTCATTTTTTCCGCATGAACCGATATTGTTCCCATTTGGGTGCGAAAAACGAACCCTTTTATTCCAATAAAATCGCCGATATCCAATGCTTTTTTAAATACAATGTTGTATAAATCTTTGTTTTCTCCGGGGCAAAGATCATCACGTGTAATATAGATCTGAATTCTTCCGGCAGAATCCTGCAGTTCAATAAATGAAGCTTTACCCATTATCCGGCGACTCATGATCCGGCCTGCAACCTGAACGGTTTGACGGGGACTATCATCAATAAAGTTATTTTTTATATCTGAAGAGTAAGCAGTTATATTATATTCGGCAGCAGGGTATGGTTCAATACCCATGCTTCGCAATTCTTCCAAACTTTGGCGACGAAATATTTCCTGTTCACTTAATTCATGCATGCTTATCAGCTTTTTTTGGAAACAGAATACAAAGGTACAAAAAAATTCATTTTCCGTACTAAGATATATTACAAATTTTCGGTATTTATTTCTTTTATGTCTTCAGAAACCAATACGGCGCTTGTAATAATATCTTCATAAATACCCAAGGGAAGAAAAAACCGTACATCTTTTCCCCTTTTGATTGCTTTACGAATAAATGTAGAAGACAGTTCGATTTTTGGAGCGCCTTTGATCATTTGAACATTGGGATGATTAAAAATAATTTTTCCGGTACCTAAGCGTGGATATATTGATGTTTTAAAGTTTTTCAATATTACCTGATAATCTTTCCATCGGTGGATTGTTTCCCAATTATCCGAACCAATCACTAATTCGAAAGTGTTTTCGGGATACATAACCCTCAAACGTTGAAGTGTATTGATTGTATATGTTGGTTGAGGCATTTCCCATTCGACAGTACAAACTTTGAATTTGGGAAAATTGCAGATAGATTTTTCCAACCAGGTCAAGCGCAGATTTTGATCGATCAGATCGTCTTTCTTTTTCAGTGGATTTTGCGGTGTGATTAAGAACCAGATTTCATCAAATTCACTGTATTCGACAACATAGTTTGCAATAGCTAAATGTCCAATATGGACAGGGTTAAATGAACCCGGAAAAATTCCAATTTTCATGAGTGTGTTAAATAATTATTAATAATATTTATAATTTCTTTTTCAGCAACTTCCAATTGTTTATTAACGACAATTGCATCAAATTTTGAAGCAAAACTTAATTCGTAAGCTGCTTTCGATATCCTGTTCGCTATCATTTCCGGAGAATCTGTTCCTCTCTTTTCCAATCTGTTTTGCAATTCCTCAATTGAAGGAGGCATAATAAAAATCAGTAAAGCATTTTCCCCGTATTGTTTTTTTAAATTTAATCCTCCGGCAACATCAACATCTAAAATAATGTTTTTCCCTTTATTCAATTTCTTTTTCACTTCACTTTTTAAAGTTCCGTAAAACCGGCCAGGATAAACTTCTTCATATTCAATGAAATATCCTTTTTTTATCTTTTCCTTGAATTGTTCGGGCGTAAAGAAATAATATTCTACTCCGTTTTTTTCATTTCCGCGAGACGGACGGCTTGTTGCAGAAATTGAAAATTCCAACGGAAGGTTTTTGTCAAGAATCCGTTGAATGATTGTTGACTTTCCCGATCCTGAAGGAGCAGATAGAATGATCAATTTTCCATTTGCCATTACAAAACATTTAAAATTTGTTCTTTCACATGCTCTAATTCATCTTTCATCTGTACGACAATTTTTTGCATGACAGCATGGTTGGATTTGGATCCAAGGGTATTGATTTCCCTCCCGATCTCTTGTAAAATAAATCCTAATTTTCTGCCCTGACTCTTTTCGTTGGCCATTGTTTCGGAAAAATAATCCAGATGATTACGCAACCGTTCTTTTTCTTCATGAATATCCAACCGGTCTAAATAATACACCATTTCCTGTTCAAACCTGTTTTCATCGATTGAAATATCCATTTTGCACAAAGATTCATGAATCCGGGTTTTAATCTTGTCGATTCGTTCCGTTTCATATTTTTCAATTTCTTTGGATAAAAAATAAATGTTTTGTATTTTTTCAACAAAAACTTTTTCAAGCATAACTCCTTCCTGTATGCGAAATTGATTGAATGATTTCAGAGCTTCATCAATGGTCTGGATAACGGTCTCCCATTCTTCATCAGCCAATTCGTTTGTTTCAGATTTAATAATGTCAGGCAATCGAATCAATATGGAAAACCAATCGACAGGTTCATTAATTTCAAGACTTTGAGCAATATTTTTTATTTCTTTATAATAACTGTCGACAGCTGTTTTATTGATTTTAGCTGTTAATATCTTATCCGGAGAATCGATAAGAATCGTAAAATCGACTTTTCCCCGTTCTATAGCCAGAAGAAGTTTATTTCGAATTTCAATTTCTTTGTCTCTATATATTAAAGGGATACGAAAATTAACATCAAATTGCTTGCTGTTGAGCGATTTAATTTCAACTGAAATTTTTTTATCTTTATATTCAGTTTCAGCTCTACCGTATCCGGTCATTGATAAGATCATCTGTTCTTTTTTTTCTGCAAAATTAGTGTATTATCTTTTAAAAAAGTAATTTTGCAAGGTAAATTTTTATAAATGGCATGTATTCTATCTATAGAGTCTTCTGCTCAAATAAGTTCAGTTGCAGTTTCAGTTGATGGCAAACTACTTTGGAACAAAGAAAATACCCATTTATTTTCTCATTCTTCAGTTTTAGGTGTCGATACTGTTGAAGCCATCCGGTTTTTAAATTCAAATGGTTACCGTTTGGATGCAGTTGCTGTGAGCGAAGGACCCGGTTCTTATACAGGTTTGCGTATTGGTATTTCACTTGCAAAAGGTCTTTGTTTTGGCTTTGATGTTCCATTAATAGCCATACCGACTTTAAAAATAATGGCGACTCATTTTGCAGGTTCATCTTCTTATTTATGCCCTATGATTGACGCGCGAAGGATGGAAGTCTATTCTGCCCTGTATGATGGAAATCTGAAAGAGATTTCACCGGCATGCGCCACTATTATTAATAATGATTCATTTAAAGATATACCTGATCAAAGAGAAATCATCTTTTTTGGTACGGGGATAAATAAATCCAAATCCTTTATCTCTTCTCCTCACGCTATTTTTGCAGACAGTATATACCCTGTTGCTTCAAAAATGATTAATGAAGCTGAAAAAGCTTTTTCAGAAAAAAAATTTGAAAATATCGCTTATTTCGAACCTTGTTATTTAAAAGAATTTCAAGCGATAAAACCTAAAAACAAGGTGCTTCCACTGTAAAAAAATATTTTTTTTGTGAATTTATACGTTATTTTAAAGAAAATAAACTACTTTTGTTTTTTTTAGTTTTTAATTTTGGTTTTTTTGACATTTAATACTGTATAATTAAATTCGATGCAACTTAAAGTTTTTTTCATTTCATATAATTTTGTGAACTCACACAAAAAATGATTTATAATTAGAATTATTTCATATATGCAACTGTTTATTGGTTTCATTTATTTTTTCTAATTAGAAAATTGTTCTTTTTGACAAAGACACAAAATGTGAGAAAAAAAAACTTTATTTTATACAATTATTGAAAATAAAAATAACAATAATTCGATTGGGAATCATTGTTATATAGTACTTTTGTCAAGAAAATTAAATAAGGATAATCAGTATTTCATACATTCTTTCATCAGGAAGATATAATGACTTTGTGGTGAATACATGAATGGAATACAAAACTGAATATATTGAATTAATATTTATGGATAATTTAAGAAGTACAATTGCTGCAAAAATTTTAAGTAAAATTCCACCTCAAGTAAAGCCAATTGATTATTTAATGAGATCTCTTGATATCAGCAGGGAATCTGTATATCGGAGAATCAGGGGAGATATTTCATTTACCCTTGAAGAAATGGTCATTTTATCTATTGACTTAGGATTCTCAATCGATGAATTAACATTAAAAGATATGCATTCACGCATGTTTTTCGATGTTCATGTTTCTCATGACCAGAATCCTTCGGATATTTATGTATCTATGATCGAACAATATTTTCAAAGTATATTTGATGCGCCGCATGAAAAAGAGATTGAGACGATAATGATTACAAATCACGTGCCTTGCAGGTTTATTGTTTTTTTCAATCATTTATTGAAATTTACTTATTATCGTTGGATGCATCAACATTTAGAATCATCGCTTAAGTATTGTTATTCGGATGTTGTGATGCCTGAAAAGCTTATTTACTTACAACAGAAAATAATACATAATTTTAAGAAGTTTAGAAATAATACATTAATTTTAGATTCAAATTTTTTCCAAAATCTGATTCTTGAAATTCAATATTATTATAAACGAAAATTGATAAATGATAATGAACTTGCTCTGATTAAAGAGGATTTATTGAAATTGATCAATATGATTGAGAGCATAGCTCAAAACGGATATTTTGACTACGAATCAAAATATGACTTTTATCTTTCATCGCTACATGTTGAATCAACCAGCCAAATCATAAGGTACGATAATCAAATGAAATTGCGGTTTCATATCAATTCAACCGAACCGATCACAATTACAAATGTAAATCTATGTATAATGCATAAAAAGTGGCTTGATTCCATGCGTAAATATTCGACTTTGATATCTCAATCCAACGAAATATTACAGGCTAAGTATTTTTTCAAGCAACGATCTCTTATTGAGAAAATTAGTGAAATATAAGGCTGTCTGAAAAGCTTACTGTCATTGCGGGCTTGACCCGCAATCTCCCTAAAATCGAGTGTTGATTATCAGGGGATTGCGGGTCTTCGCTTCGCTACGCCCGCAATGACATAGTGCTTTTAAGACAGCCCCATGACAAGCTTTCAAGAAGCCTCAATCTAAACAAAAGGGTGGAAATCCCGAACTTTTGAGATCCCACCCTTTATTCATATTCATTAAAAAGATATCTATTTTAAAAATAGACAATGTCTTTCGTAAGATTGTTCAGATATTCAATTTGTTTGTTAATAAATTCTGCTTGAAGAATTTCATTCGATAAGGTTACCAATATGGAATATTTTTTTATGGATTCAATCCATCTTTTTTGCATTTTGCAGATTTCCTGATTGACAATACAAACCGAATTGACAGGATTCATCCAATGCAGGGAAGCAATGTTTCCGTCAAATGTTGCACAATTGATATTGCATTCAATATCTAATAACGAAAGATAATAACTCATGGCTGCGCCACTTTCGTTACAACCTGTTTGCATAATGTTTTCAATATTCCGGAGCACTTGCGACAATTCATCTTTAAGTAGAACAATTTCATCATCATTAATCAGTTTCCTGTTGTAATAATACTGAATTGCCCGTACGATATTCTGAAAAATTTCCCTGTCAATAATGTAATGTATATTAAACAGGTTTTGTTTTAATTGCCGGAATTGTTGACGAACAGCATTAACCTCAGCCGGAATGATTGTTTCTGAAAAAGGCTCGTTAAGAGAAATATTATATGTTTGATGCTTCCAATTATAGAAATACAATTTAAAAAGAGTATCATAACCTATTATGGAAGAAAAACTTATACGGTTAATAGCTACCATAACTTCTTTATGATGAGCGGTGCTTACTAAATCACAGAATTTGTAATACTCCTGGATGGCGGCTAAAAAGTTCTCTTCATGTGAAGCAGTACTGTTTGATTGTAAATCCAGAAAGATTCGCTCTTCTTTGTTTCTTCCAACGATTTCATCAATTGAAAAATCCAACTCAAGGGATAATTTGGTAATTTCCTCAAAAGTGAAAGGAATTTCACTTCTCATTCTGCGATAAGCAGATTCTTTTCCGATATTTAAAATTTCCGTTAAAAACTCAATGGGTTTGATATTTTCAGGGATACATTCTAATATCTTTGCAGATAGTAAGTCATTTTGTTTTCCTCGCATAATCATTTGCGTATAAAAGATCAATAATTATTTTATGCAAAGGTAAATATTATTTTTTAAAAAAACAACAAAAATGACATAAATTTTTATAAAAAAAAATCATTTTTTTATCTTTTCTCTTCAACTATCTTTAGAAAAAGTTATATCTATCTGATTTTAAGACTCTTTCAAGATAAATTGTATAATGCTTGCATTGTGTTTTTTTATATGTACAGGATAGGTACAATTTCTCTTCACCGGCATATTTAAGGTAATTCCAGTCAAAAGTTCCTTTGCTTCACGGAAACAGGAATCATCAATTTCGAAATAAGAAAAAGCAAGTTCGGGAAGAAAAATTTGAATATCGACCGCTTTGTCATCAAAATTCACTGCAATAAGCAACAATTCGTTTTCTGCAAAACGCATATAGGCAAATTGTTTATCCAGATTGAAATGAGTGGACGGTGGGTTTGCATACATTAAATCAAAAAATTTTCCTTCACGAATGGCCGGAGATGAATTACACAAAATGAGAATACGGATGTAAAATTCTCTTAACAGTTTTTGGTCTGAAGTTAATAAATCGGCATTAATCTTTCCTTTATTATACCAGTTTCGTAAAGATTCGACGCTCCAGTAATCAAAAATAGACGTCCGTCCGTCCAATCCGCTGAATCCTTCCGTTTCCATACCTTGTTCACCTAATTCCTGCCCTGCGTAAATCATGAAAGGATTATTATACAGCGTTGTCGCAACAATGAGCGCCGGAATCGCTATCCGTGCATCGCTTGCAAAAAAACCGGAAGCAATCCTTTGTTCATCGTGATTTTCAAGGAAATTCAACATTTGTGCATGGATATCGTCAATTGCCTGCCAACAATGCGTAATTGCATGAGCAGGTTGAATTCCGCAAAGGATTGCACGCAATGTATCATACAATCCAACTTTGTTATAAAGATAATCAAATTTCCCTTTTTCAAGGTAATTCCGGTACTGATCCGGGTTGTAAACTTCAGCAATAAACAATAGACCGGGAAATTCTTTTTTTAACCGGTGAATAAGCCAGTTCCAGAACTCAACGGGAACCATTTCTGCCATATCGCAACGAAAACCATCGATTGATTTAGATGCCCAAAACTGTAGTATTTCATACATTCGATACCAGGTTTCAGGTACCGGTTCAAACGAACTTTGTTTTCCATTCAGGTAATCGATTCCATAATTTATTTTGACGGTTTCATACCAATCGTTCATGCCGGGATTGGCTGAAAAACAATCGTTTCCCGTAGCTTTTGCAGGAAATTCATTGTAGGTATTTCCTTGAACCGACAGTTCAAATTCAGGAGAAAAAGCATGTCCCGGAAAATAATAAAAATTATTGTTCCGATCAAAATGTACCAAAGGATTGTCATTTTCTCCCAAATCAGCTACGCCATCCGGTTTAACATCCGAAAAATATTGACGGGCAACATGATTAGGAACAAAGTCGATAATCATCTTCAAACCGGCTTGATGCGTTCTTTTGATTAATTCTTCCAGCTCAGTCATGCGCTCCGGTACATTTTCAGCCAAATCCGGATCAATATCGTAATAGTCTTTAACTGCATACGGCGATCCTGCTTTTCCTTTCACAATTGCCGGATGATCTTTACGGATGCCGTATTTTGAATAATCAGTCTGAGTGGCGTGTTCCAACAACCCTGTATACCATATATGTGTAAAACCCATTTTTTTTATTTCGTACAGCACATTGGTAGAAAATGCAGATAATTTTCCCGAACCATTTTCTTCCAGACTCCCATTGAAAACGTTTGTAGATTTCATGTTACCAAAAAGTCGAGGAAGTACCTGATAGATAATTATTTTTTCTTTCACATGGTTTTTCATTTCCTCTGTTCAGATTTTTGTTACAATTCTTTCCCGCAGATGAATGGCAATCTGCTGTTTCTTTTTAGTAAGTTCGGATAATTCTTTTAACAGAAAATCGATTTTCTGCATATTTCCTTGCTGTTCTTCTTCCTTCATCCGGCTGTTTAATTCATCAATCCGGTTTTGCAGGAGCAGGTTTTTATAGTTAATAACGACGTATGGGACTAAATCGCTTAGTTTTTCTTCTTCTTTCGGAATACATTTATATTTGGAATGAATTTTACTCTCGATGTGTTTATCGGTCGAAAGTTCTGCCGCTATTTTACTGATTTTCTGATCGATATGGTTTCTGAAATAGGTTTCGGCCTTGAATTCTTTCTCCTGGTATTTTTGAAAAGCTTCTTCTAAGATTTTCCGGTAAACCGGATGGGAAAGGCTCAAACCTTCACATTCCAATTCTTCGACAATATATTCAACGACATAAACCGGATTTTCTTTCTTATTTTCTTTGTTTGCCTGAAGATTTATCATTTCAAATTCACTTTTCACATTGGCCATATCAATTTCTCCATAACGGATTACATAGTATAAAATGCTTTTTTCGTATTTATCCAATTCAGAAGTTTCTTCAAAAACAGAGTCTTTACCGGGTTTCTGCATTTCCTGCGAAACAGTATCCATGTACCTTGTTTGGTTTTCCTGTAAGTGGGCTGTTTCAGGATCGGGATACAATGTTTTTTTCTTTTGAACCAAAAGCTCTTGCCTTTTTTTTGCTATAGCCCTGACCAATGTTCCTTCGTCTACTCCGGTCAAACGGCTGCATTCTTTGATGTAGACCAATCTCACGATTTCTTCAGGTATAATCGCAATTGTATTAACAATTTCAGTAACTGCCTGCACCTTTTTAATCGGGTCGTTTCCGGTTTCTTCGATTAGTAATCCCGCTTTAAAACGGACAAAATCGTTTTCGTTGTCCCTGATAAAGTTGTGAAACGAAGTAGCATTTTGCTTACGTGCGAACGAATCCGGATCTTCACCTTCAGGCAATAATACAATTTTGATGTTCATGCCTGCTTCCAATAATAGATCAATTCCACGCAATGCTGCTTTTACTCCTGCAACGTCGCCATCGTACAAGACGGTAACATTGTTCGTCAGCCGGTGAATCAACCGGATTTGCCCCTGTGTTAATGCTGTTCCTGATGAAGCGACCACATTTTCTATACCTGCCTGGTGCATGGATATCACATCGGTATAGCCTTCTACCAGAAAACACCGGTCGCTTTTAACGATTGCCTGCCGTGCGAAATAAATTCCATACAATTCATTCCCTTTGTGATAAATATCGCTTTCAGGAGAATTAATATATTTGGCCGTTTTTTCAGCTTTCAGTATTCGACCACCGAAAGCGACAATTTTTCCCGATAAGGTATGTACAGGGAACATTACCCGTCCCCGGAAACGATCAATATTTGGCTGATTCTCGCCTGTGATTGTCAATCCTGTTTTTTCCAAATACACCGGATTGTAACCGTTTTTTATTGCTTGCTTCGTGAATGCATCTTTTTCATCTAAAGAATAACCCAATTGGAATTTTTTAATTATATCGTCCCTGAAACCTCTTTCATGAAAATAGGAAAGTCCAACCGATTTTCCTTCTATATGTTCAAACAAGTTTGTTGTAAACGATTTTTGAGCAAAAGCGTTGAGTATGAACATACTTTCCCTGTCGTTCCGGATTTGCTTTTCCTCTTCAGTCAGTTCGGTTTCTTTCACTTCAATACCGTATTTTTTGGCTAAATACTTTAAGGCATCGGTATAGGAAAGTTGTTCATGTTTCATTATGAAATGCACCGATGTTCCCCCTTCTCCACAAGCAAAGCATTTACAAATATTTTTGGCCGGCGAAACATAAAACGAAGGGGTTTTATCATCATGAAACGGACACAAACCGACATAATTAACTCCCCTTTTGCGTAGAGTTATAAAGTCAGAAACAACTTGCTCGATTTGAGCTGCCATCTGAATCCTTTCTATCGTAAACCGGTCAATCATCCATTTGCAAAGTTAGGTATTTTCCGGATAAAATTATGAATTATGAATTATGAATTATGAAAATTTACTACTTTTGCGCGGAAATTAGTGACGGGTGACGAGTGATGAGTGATGA
>Ga0209628_10001730_pt1 | contig 14377 bp, 10 predicted proteins | sample TergutCu122P4_FD_187285 | JGI IMG/M metagenome (GOLD analysis project Ga0209628, IMG submission 187285) | Cubitermes ugandensis P4 segment gut microbial communities from Kakamega Forest, Kenya - Cu122 P4 (SPAdes) (version 2) | ecosystem: Host-associated > Arthropoda: Insects > Digestive system...
TTGAGGAAGGAGAAGAGGTGAAAAGCAGAAGAGCAGAAGAGCAGAAGAGGAGAAAAGCAGAAGAGGAGAAAGGGGAAAGCAATGGTGAGGGGATTAATCTGCGTAAATCCGTGTCATCTGCGTCATCTGTGTGCAAAAAAACCGCCCTTGAAAACATCACGCTTGTACCGAACCCCACCACAGGAGAATTACGAATTACCAATTACGAATTACGAATTGAAAATATTGAGATTTATAATGTTTCTGGTAGAAAAACTCACTCCTTCACTCCTTCACCCCTTCACTCCTTCACTAATATTAACATCTCACATATCAATTCGGGCATTTATTTCGTTAAGATAATTACCGAAGCCGGTGAAGTAGTAAAAAAAGTTATTAAACAATAATATCATCAAAAAAAAGTTATTAACAACTATCTATAATCAAAAAAAATGGCAAGATACACAGGACCACAAACCAAAATTGCAAGAAAATTCAGAGAGCCTATTTTCGGACCGGATAAATATTTAGATAAGAAAAATTATCCTCCGGGACAACACGGGCAAGCCAAGAAACGCGGCAAAATGTCAGGCTACGGCGAACAGTTAATGGAAAAACAAAAAGCGAAATATACTTACGGTATGTTGGAGCGTCAGTTTAAAAAATTGTTTTTGAAAGCCGCAACCAAAAGAGGAGTAACCGGCGATAACTTAATGAAATTCATTGAGTCTCGTTTAGACAATGTGGTGTTTCGTTTGGGCATAGCGCCTACCCGCGCCGCCGCCCGCCAATTGGTAACACATCGGCACATAACGGTAAACGGAAAAATCAGCAGCATTCCTTCTATGTTATTAGTTCCCGGCGATACAGTGACTGTTCGGGAACGTTCAAAATCATTGGAAGTGATTACCAACTCTTTACACGGGAAAGGAAATCCTTACTCATGGTTAGAATGGGATGGTGCATTAATGACCGGAAAATTTATGAACTACCCTGAACGTAGCGAAATTCCGGAAAATATTAACGAACAAGCTATTGTGGAATTATATTCCAAATAGGGGCTAATGATTAGTGATTAATATCTTAACTACTTAATCATTAAACATTAAACATTAATAATTAATAATTAAAATTTTAAAAAAATGGCAATATTATCATTTCAACAACCCGACAAAGTGATTATGCTTGAGGCGAACGATACGCATGGAATTTTTGAATTTCGCCCGTTGCAGCAAGGATATGGCGTAACCGTCGGAAATGCATTGCGTCGTGTGCTTATTAATTCATTAGAAGGATATGCTATTACTTCTATTAAAATTGATGGCGTTGCCCAAGAATTTTCTACAATTCCGGGAATTATTGAAGACGTTACCGATATCGTTTTAAATTTGAAACAAGTGCGCTTCAAAGCGAAACTTCCTGATGTACATGCAGAAAAAGCAACATTAGTTATCAGCGGGCAAGAGAAATTTGCCGCCGGTGATATGAACAATTTCCTCAATACTTTCCAAGTGTTAAATCCGGAACACGTGATTTGTCACATGGAAAAGAATGTGAAATTAGTGATGGAAATTACTATTGATAAAGGACGAGGTTACGTGCCGGCTGAAGAAAATAAAGAACTTCATGAAGGTATTAACGTAATTGCAATAGATTCTATTCATACGCCGATTAAAAATGTGAAATATTCGATAGAAAATTTCCGTGTAGAACAAAAAACCGACTTTGAAAAATTGGTTTTTGAGATCATTACCGACGGCTCCATTCATCCGAAAGAAGCATTAAAAGAGGCTGCAAAGATTTTAATTCAACATTTTATGTTATTTTCTGATGAAAAAATACAAATTGACGAACCTGTAAAACCACAAGTATTTGCAGAAGAGTTTGACGATGCGCTCATCATTACTCGTCAAGTATTAAAATCGAAATTAATTGAAATGGAGCTTTCTGTTCGTGCGTTAAATTGTTTAAAATCTGCAGAATTAGAAACGCTGGGTGATTTAGTATCTATTCACAAAAGCGACCTGTTGAAATTCCGCAACTTCGGTAAAAAATCATTAGCAGAATTAGAAGATTTAGTAAAATCGAAGGGTTTGGAATTTGGAATGAATATAACAAAATATAAATTAGATAAGGAATAAGAAAATGAGACACGCAAAGAAAAACAATCATTTAGGAAGAACTGCTTCGCACCGCGAAGCGATGTTGTCGAATATGGCAGCTTCATTATTACTTCATAAACGTATATCCACTACATTAGCAAAAGCTAAAGAGTTACGTAAATATATCGAACCGTTGATTACACGTGGAAAAGAAGACACAACGCACTCCAGACGTATGGTATTCTCATATCTTCATAATAAATTCGCCGTAAGTGAATTGTTTCGTAATATTTCACAAAAAATAGGAGATAGACCGGGTGGATATACTCGCATCTTGAAAACAGGCTTTCGTAAGGGCGATAATGCCGAAATGTGCATTATTGAATTGGTGGATTACAATGAAACTTATACAAAAGACGACGATAAGAAGAAAACTACCAAAACAAGACGTAGCCGTAGTAAAGCAAAAACGGAAGAGCAAAAAGCAGAAACTAAAACACAGAAAGCAGAAAGCGGAAAGCAACATGTAGAAAGTATTAATAAAGAAACTGTGGTAGAAGAAATTCCTGCTGTAGAACCCATTGTAGTAGAAGAATCTATTGTTGATGCACCCGTTGTTGAAGAGCCTGTAGCTGAACCTGAAACTTCTGTAGAAGAACCTCCGGCGGATGCTGAGACAAATCAGTAATCTCGTTTTGTTTGTTCAAATGAGGTAAAATACCCATAATAGTTTTACGCAATATCCCGATTTTTAATTATAATACATAAATCAATTCTATTCTCCCATACTAAAGTTATAGGAGCGGCCTATATTCCCTCCTGACTTGACGCTGGGACACCCATAAGGGGTATAATAAAAAACAAAAAATGTACTTTGTATCGAATTAATGGAATGGAAGAACACATTCATAACAGGTCGCTCTTTTTTTTGCCCCGATTTTATGATATTTGTGTTGGTATCTCATGAATATCACGTCGGTATCTCACTAAACTGACATCGGTATGGCAAGTTTTTCGTCATATTTTACCAAAATGATTTTCAAATGCGTTTACTGTTTTACCACTTTTACCGTTCGTCCGTTAATATTTACCATATAAAATCCACTTGGTAAAGAAGAAACATCAATTTTATTTCCTTTTGTATGAATGAGTAACGCACCTTGAATAGCGTAGATTTTTACATCGGGTAGAAGGTTACTGTCGCCGGTTTCAATGTTTAGAGTTGAGGTTACGGGATTAGGGTATAGCGTAAGCTGATTTTCACTTGTTTTATATTGTGAAATATCAAGAGAAGATTTGCCGAAATTGGGTCTTAAATGGATGGAACCATGGTAATGATTCATTTGCAACCTACCGTCTATATTATTGTAATAGTGCCCCTTAGGCTTAAAATCAATGGCAACTCCTATGCTTACAACATGATTGATATCGGTAAGATTATTAATTTCAAAGAAATATTTTCCGGGCAGTAATTCTATATCGGGAACATCAAAAGTAATCGCTTTCGCATTGCTTCCCCCGTGCGTGCTAAATTGACCGGAAAATATTTTTTCTCCCAACACTAAGTTATCATTTACCTGATACACAGCAAGATTAAACCACATGGGAGACGCCAATTCTAAAAATCCTATATTAACAGAGGTAAGAAGAGCTTTTTTTTGAAGTTCAAAAATCATTCCTACTTCATCCGATTCAATATGAGGTAAATCTGCAAAAAAGTTTTTATCTATTTTATCGTATGCAAAAGTGGAGTCGGAAATTTGCATGGTAATTTCTACACTATTGTTTACGCCGTTTTGATTAGAAGCATTGAATTTTAGCGATATATTTTCCACTGAAAGCGACTCAAAAACGGGTTTGAAATCAATATTTATTGTTTCTCCTACCTTTGTAAAAGCAAAATCCTCAGAGGCCATTACCTTATTGTTATATAGTAATTGAATGGTTCCGCTTTCATTGGGCGTTTTTCCACGATTTTCCACAGTAGCCGTAAATTTATAGGTTCCCACCATTTGGTTTTTAGGTACAATACGAGCATAATCAACTTCTTTGATACAGAAGCTATGCTCCGGTATTTTTGAAAGCGATGTTTGATGTACTCCGAAGTTAAAAACATAATTATCACTTATAAATAGTGGAAAAAAAGCAAAAACATACTCTCCGGGTTCAGTAATATTTACCAAAAAACTATCTTCTGCAAGTTCATATAAAGTAAATATATTGGAATATTCTTTCACTGGTTCCCATGTAGATGGGTCGGTACCTGATTTTCCATAAGTTACGTAAAAATTAGGGAAGTATCGCACTCCAAATGTTCCTTGCCCAAACCATCCTGCAATATAAGAATAAGAGAAGCGATATAGGTCGGGTTCGAGCGAAACGCACCTTGATAGAAGCGGTTTATCTTTTTTATAAGCCCAGTATATTCCATTTGAAGCTTCCCAAGTGTTTTCTTCTAACGGATACCAATTTTTGATACTATTTGTTTGTAAAAAATTGCTTTCAAAAGGAAGTTTTGTTACAGGTTCAAAATTGGCAAGTGAAAGTGTCCTTTCATTATTTTCTAAATAGTCATCATCGGGAGTTGTGAGTGAAAATTTTATGGATTTATTACTAAAAGATGAAAAATCAAATAATGGGTCAAAAAAAACTTCTACTTTTTCTCTAACGCCAATGTTTTTTACAAACGTTTGGCTCACAGTTGGTTCGTCTCCTATTTGATAAGATAGGGTAAATTCTGTAATAGGTTTGTTTCCTCTATTCCAAGCCATAGCACCCACATTTCCGGGCGAAGAGGCGCATCCACCCAACGGTATAAATATCTTTTTCAGCGATATATCCGGAGTAACCTCAAGTATTCCGTTGTCTATCTCAATGTCATCGAAAAAAAGAGCTGCTATTTCCGAGTCTGTATTATCGTAAAAAGCAAAATAATAGTTTCCCGGAGTTGTGATTTCAAAATTAATAATAGACTGAAGATAGTCATTAAAATTTGACCCTTCCTCATAATTAACACCATAATAAAAGTCGGGATAATCTGCCAACAGGCTCATCTCCTCAGGATGGGAAGAAAGCCCATAAAGAATTTTAAATGAATGGTTTCCTTTAGGAGCTAAGGGTGTAATGTTGACAGTAAAAAAAGAGAGATGGTAGTTTCCTGCAGCAGGAATAATTATTGGATTAGTAGCAAAATAAGCATCCTGTTCATGATTTTTTTTGGAAACAACTTGTAATGCCCCTCCAAAACTTCCATCAACCTGATAGGCGTTTTCATTAAAACTACAAGAAGCATTAACAGTCCAGTTTGCCATACTGCTTTCATCATCAAAATGCTCAATAAACGGTAATGGCATTGGGGCTCTTTCATTTTGGGTTTGTTGTCCCAATATCCAACTTGTTGATAATCCAACAACACATAATAGCAATAGTTTTTTCATACGTAATTTTATTTAAAGTTCAAGAATTTAATTCTTAACAATCTTTCTGCTTTGTCCGTTTATATTGGCAATATAGATTCCGTTGGCTAAAGGAGAGAGGTCTATTGTGTTTCCTTTTGTATGTATCAATAAGACACCTTGAATGGAATAGATTTTTACTTCAGGAAGAGTATGGCTGTTTCCGATTTCTATGTTCAAGATTCCCGTGGTGGGATTAGGGTAAACGTTAATGAGCGTGCTACTTTTCGTAATATCTGTTATTCCATTAATCTCTTTTGCAGACCAATAATAGTTTTCTGTCTCATTCATTCTCCACGCGCCGTCCACCCACTCATAATGTCTTTTTTCAAGAAGCATATTAAGCATTTCCGTCAGCGCAATATAGTCCTTAATATTAATATATTCAGGAAAAATCAGAACCGATGCGGCATAAGATAAATCAAAATCATACTCATTTTTGTTATTTCCTTTCCAATTATTACTTTCCGAATCCCAATAATAAGAAGCGTACATGGTTTTATTGCCATGGGTATCAAAACTATATTCATCTTTATTTTTCCAACCTACTACCCATTGATTATCTTCCCAATTATATCCTACAACGATATACATAGTTACTTTTCCTGCATTATAGGTATATTCTTCTACATTTTTATAACTCTCCATCCAATCATTATCTTCCCCAAAATATCCAATAGTGGTTATTTTACTGATTTGGGAATTATTATAAGTATATTCGATTTCATTTTTAAAACTTTTTACCCAATCGTTAATATCACTATCCCAAAAAAATGAGGTTTCTAATGTAATATTTCCTTGTGTATCATATTCATACTTTGTTTTATAATTTTCTATCCAATCTTTGATATCCGTATCCCAATTATATGAAACAGATACGGTTTTATTTCCAAGAGTATTGTAATCTGATACGGTTTTATTTCCACATCCCCAATCATTGTTTTCAAAATCCCAATACAACACTTCCTCCACAGTTTTATTTCCTTGGGCGTCGTATTCCATGTCTGTTTTTCCTGTCATAACCCAATCATTATCAATATACTCATAGTTGTAGTCATATTTTTTATTTCCGGCTTCATCAAACTTACATTCTTTTTTATTTACCGGTACCCAAACATTACCTTCTCCGTATCTTTCAACAATCCACAAGGTTTCGTTTCCATTTTTGTCAAATGTACGTATATTTTTTTGAAATTTTTTCCAACCATTTATTTCATCATCCCAATAATATTGTGCGGATATTGTATCTCTTCCGTTTTCATCCATTTCAAATTCATCTTTGGAAAATTTTTTCCAATTATTCATATCTGTATCCCACTCATATCCAACTTGCCCTGTTTTATTTCCTTGGTTGTTGTAACTGTACACATTTTTAGTTAAATTAATCCAATCATTCTTTTCTAAATCCCATTCAGATTGAATTTGTAATGTTTGCTTTCCCAGATTATTATAATCGTAATCGTATCTCATATCCGGTATCCAAAAAAAGTTTTTCAAATACATAACATATCTCACCACATTTCCTTTGCTATCGTAAGTAAAAATATGTTTTTGTAAAGAATTTATCACACTGTCTAAAGTTTGTTTGGTCTCCTTAGGCGCTTGTGAATGGTTGAAAGTTGATGTTTGTGAGAATCCTGTGGCACATATAAGTAGCGCCATAATGAGTAAAAGTTTTTTCATAATTTTGAATATTTTATTTGGTTAATAATTGATAGATTTCGAGTTTATAATTTTGGAACTCGCTTTATTATCTTGCCTGCAAAGATAAAGTCAAATGGCTTACCAAACATTCGAAAAACATATACAAATTATTTACACGAAAAGTACTTATAATTTATTGTACGTTAATTGTCTATACGAAATTTTGCATAAAACTTAGTATATACATAAAGAAAGTATTCTTACATTTTAATAGATTTACAATTTGCTTTTTTACATTCCCCACACATCGTACATGTTTTTTCTATCTGTTTGTCTTGAATTGCATGTAACTTGCAATAGGAATAACATTTTTGGCAATGTGTGCAATGAGTATGTTTTAAGTTTTTAGCAAAAGGCAAATATTTTACACCATATAACATCAATCCTATGGGGCAAAATATTCTGCAAAATGGTTTGTATATAAATAATGAAGAGAGAAGTAGTAACGGTACAGTAATATAGCCAATCCAATTAAAAATTTTTAATCTAAAAACGGAGATAAATGGGTCGTAAGCGCATAAAACCGGACGTTTTGTAAAGACAATCCATATTACCAAAGCCACAAAAGATATTATTTGAATATAGAGCAATATTTTTTGCGCTTTTTTTGTTTTTAATAGATTCCAATTATTTTTTTGGTAAATAAATTCTTGTAATGCGCCCAGCCAACACAGCCATCCGCACCATATTGCGCCAAAAATAACAGACAATACTAAAATGGTTATAATTACTGTAAAAGAGAGCCAAAATGCGCTATTTCCCATAAGAAACAGTATAAATCCTTGAAAATAGAATAATATACAGGCGCAGCCGCTCTTGAGAAAACCGAAATAGATAAGAGAACCGAGTAAAATAAGCGGGCGAAAATGCTGAATAGTAGTCGTTTTAAATAAAAGCCCGATAATGCAAAGTAACAATAAAACAACACACAGCCCAATCATGGATTGAGTATTGTATGTTTCAGATAAGCAAACCATTACTAAGAGTACACTAATGGCAACGGTAGCCACCCACATCGCTATCTTATGGTACAAACTGAGCGAATATGCTTTCAATATCTTTCAATGTTATTTTATAATTATTAATAAGTTGCGTAATGCTCACCGTATCTTGAGATAATTTTTGTTTTCTATTTTCATAATCATCTCGTTGTATCTGTCTCCTTTCATAAATTTCTTTTAAGTTATCAAAATTAGAAATTTGTTTATCTAATTCTTTGTAGTAATTATTGATTGCTGTTTCAATATAATGGGTAGTACGCTCGTAGGCATCAATTATGATGGTGGTGTCTCGTTGAGTGCGCGCAATTTGTTCGGCAATACGAAAATAGATGCCCAAAATGTTCGGTAAGGTGTTTTCTTTTTCCATTTCAATAGATTCAATAAACAAATCAAATGCTTTCATAACATCTTCGGTGTTTTCTCCTCTATAACGAATCATGTAAAATGCTTTAAATCCCAAACCGTTTCCTTTTGTGTAGTGCTTTGGAAAATAAAGGTGGCGGGTTGCCACGGTGTTTAATAATTCATCAATATATTGATTTTGAATCTCTTTTTCATCGGTTGTTTTGATTAAGTAATCAAACATATTTTGCAGAGATGTCGTATTAAAAATGGCATTCCGCGAGCAAGGGCATAGATTCACGATGTTTTTCCAATGCAAGTAAGCCTCTGCATAATTTTTTTGGTCGTAATGATTTTTAAATAAAGAGAACTCTTCCCAACATTTCAAAGAATCTTTTTCTGTTTTTCCATATTGAAATTCACAAGGAGTGATTTGTGCTAACCCACTTAATATAGAATAAGATACAAGCACAAATAGTATAATTTTTTTCATAACAATACGATTTAATAAATAATAAACGTTTTATAAGCAAAAATTTTCAACGAAAACAAGCGCAAAAAATTGTGTTACAGAATTATTTCATTCCGCTATCTTTTTCGATTTAATTTATTAGAATGAGATAAAAATGCGTTATTATTCCATAATTACAAAAAAAAAACAATATTTGCAACTTGATTTGGTAATTTGACGTTTTAAATTATAATTAATCTATAAAAAATAAACATTATGAACAACGAACTTTCAAAATTGTATCCCCATAAAATGTGGGAGATTTTTGCAAACATCTGTGCGATTCCGCATCCTTCCAAACATGAAGAAAAAATACTGATATGGCTGAAAGATTGGGCAAAAGAACATCACATTGAGTATGAGCAAGATGAAACCGGAAACATTGTTTTGCGTAAACCTGCCACAAAAGGCTATGAAAACCGCATCCCCGTAATTCTGCAAGGACATATTGACATGGTGCCGCAAGCCAACAGCGATTCTAAGCATAATTTTGTTACCGACCCCATTCAACCGTGCATTTGCGACGACGGCTGGGTGCGTGCCACCGGTACCACTTTGGGCGCCGATAACGGAATGGGCTGTGCCGCCGCTATGGCAATTCTCCTGGATAAAAATCTGGAACATGGTCCCATTGAAGTATTGGTTACGGTAGATGAAGAAACCGGAATGACCGGCGCTTTCGGACTGAAACCCGGATTTCTCAAAGGCGAGATTTTAATAAATTTGGACTCTGAAGATGAGGGCGAACTTTATGTGGGTTGCGCCGGCGGAATGGATGCCAATTTTGAAATGGAGTATAATATTAAAATGACTCCGGCAGGAACAAAAGGCTACGAAATTGCCGTTACCGGTTTGAAAGGCGGACACAGCGGAATGGATATAGTTTTGGGACGCGCCAATGCTAACAAAGTATTAGCACGCATATTAAAAAGAGGGTTGTATTGTAGTAATGTTGATATTGCCGAATTTAACGGTGGAAGTTTGCGCAACGCCATCCCCAGAGAAGCATTTGCCAAAATAGTAGTTCCTGAAAATATGATTTCCATATTTGAAAAGTTAATGAAAGATTTATCTGACGCTATTACAAAGGAATTTTCAGGTACGGAACCTGATATGAAAATCACATGGTATCCCATTGATACGCCCAAAGAAATAATGGGATCTCTATGTCAGGATAAAGTAGTAAATTTGGTATTGGCTATTCCCAACGGCGTGATGCGCATGAGCGACTCTATGGAAGGTTTGGTGGAAACCTCTACCAATTTAGCGATCGTAAAAACCGAAAAAGGAACACTCTCTATCGCCAATTTGATGCGCAGTAGCGTGGAATCCGCCAAAGTTGCACTTGCCGACAAAATGCGCGCCATAGCTGAATTAGCCAATGTAGATCTTGAATTAACGGGTGGCTACCCAGGATGGAAACCCAATTTACAATCCCCCATCTTGAAAACCATGCTCAAAGTGTATGAAAACAAATATGGTAAAATACCCGAAATAAAAGCAATACACGCCGGTTTGGAATGCGGACTTTTTGGTACGGCTTACCCGAACTGGGACATGATATCTTGCGGACCAACCATTAGAAGTCCTCACTCCCCCGACGAACGCGTGAATATTGAAAGCGTTGGTAAATTTTGGGATTTTCTTGTAGAAACTCTGAAAAATATTCCGGTAAAATAAACACCCATGCAGTTGCTCAATGTGCCCATTCGTGCCTATTTTGCATATAGAGACGAAAGAATCGTTTCGTTATATGAGCATGCATTGGAAACGCAAGAGAAATGGTTTGTTTATTTAATTCGCAATGGATTGAAAACACAATTTGGGCATGATTTCGGGTTTACGCCCGATATGGGCTATGAGGCATATCAGCGTAATGTGCCCATTCAAAACTATAACGAGCTATATCCATACATCGAGCGTGTTATTATGGGTGAAGACAACATACTGTGGAATACAAAAGTAGAATGGGTGGCAAAATCATCGGGCACCACGCAAGCAAAAAGTAAATATATTCCAATAACAAACGATTCGCTCAAGTTGAACAATTATTTGTCGGCAAAAGATAGTTTAACGTTCTACATTGCACTATTTCCCAATACGGAGATGTTTGCCGGAAAAGGAATCACTTTGGGTGGAAGCGTTCAACAAATGGATATAAAAACCAAAGTAAAGTGTGGAGATATATCGGCAGTGCTTATGGAAAATATGCCTGCAATTGGCGAATATTTAAAAGCGCCCGGCAAAGAGGTTTTATTAAATGATGATTGGAACACCAAACTCCGCTTAATCGCCGAACATACAGTGAATGAAAATATTACTTCCATTTCTGGTGTCCCTTCGTGGATGTTGTTGGTATTAAAAGAAGTACTAAAAATTTCCAAAAAAAAACATCTCAAAGATGTGTGGCCAAATTTGGAACTATTTATGCATGGAGGAGTCTCTTTTGTTCACTATAAAGAGGAGTACATTAAACTTCTTTCTGATTCCGTATTCTTTATGAATATGTATAATGCTTCGGAAGGATTTTTTGGATTTCAGGATTGCCGGTATTGCGATGATTTACTGTTGCTTACCGATAATGGTGTTTTCTATGAGTTTATAGAGATTAATGAAATAGGCAGTACAAGAAAACAGGCGATTCCATTACAAGAGGTACAATTACACAAAAACTATGCTTTAATTATCACCACACCTGCTGGTTTGTGGCGCTACGAAATAGGAGACACCATTATGTTTACCTCATTACGTCCCTACCGTTTTAAAATTACAGGAAGAACTACTCACTATATCAACGCCTTTGGCGAAGAATTAATAGTAGATAATGCCGATAAAGCCTTGTCTGAAGCGTGCCGGCAAACCGGCGCTATTTTAACTCATTATACTGTAGCTCCCGTTTTTTTAGAAATACCCGAAACCAAAGGCGGACACCAATGGCTCATTGAATTTTCCGCCTTACCTGATAATATGGAAAAATTTAGAATGGTATTAGACCAAACACTAAAATCGCTCAATTCCGATTATGAAGCAAAACGTACCGGAAATCTCATGCTTATAGCACCCGAAATTATTATCGCTCCTAAAGGACTTTTTATGAAATGGTTAGCTAATAAAAACAAATTAGGAGGACAGCATAAAGTACCACGTTTACAAAATGATAGAAAATTAATAGAAGAAATCTTAAACCAAACATTATGAATATTGCATTTAAAAAATTCGCCCTTTGTATTAGCATATTTTTGTTTATGTTAATCAGTATTAACGCTCAAAATGAAGTGGATGCGCTTCGTTTCTCGGAATTAGACTGGCAAGGAACAGCCCGTTTTATGGGTGCAGGAAAAGCTTTTGGCGCAGTGGGCGCCGAGTTTTCAGCACTCAACACGAACCCCGCTTCCATTGGTCTATATAAAAAAAGTGAAATCACTTTTACTCCCATGACGCTTTCTATAATTAATAGTAGATCAGGCTACAACGGAACTTTTGCTCTGGCGCAAGGTGTGAAATATAACATAGGTAGCGCCGGTATTGTAATGGCATTGCCGGGTATTTCAAGTACTTTATGGAAAAAAATACAAATAGGTTTCGGTTTTAATCGGATAAAAAACTATAATAACATTTTTAATATGGAAGGACGAAGTAATGGCTTTACCATTGGTTCTGTTTATGCTGAAAAAGCTGAAGGGCTTGACTATAGAGATGTTTCAAATGAAGAAATATGGTCAGATGAAATGTGGCTTGCCTGGGAATATTGGCTCATTTCTCCAAAATCGGGAAGTTATACTTCGTATGACCCTACTCTTGCAGGAGTTGGTACGCTTCACGCTTCCACTGTAATACAAACAGGTGGAAATGATGAAATGATTTTTTCTCTTGGAACCAATTACGATGACAAATTATTTTTGGGAGCTACTATTGGAGTACCTTTCATTAAATTCACAGAAAATAGAACTTTTCGGGAAGTAAACGATAAAAAGGATACTGTTTATAATTTTCAGAATTTGAGAATTGAAGATAAACTTTCCGTCCGTTCTACCGGAATTAATTTAAAATTGGGAATTATATATCAACCTTTTGATTTCTTACGTATCGGAATAGCCTTTCATACCCCAACATATTACGGAAATGTAAGAGATTATTTTGAAAGACAAATGTATGCAAAAAAATGGGAATATAATGATGTTTCGAAATTAAGAGAATTTTCTAATGATGAAATAAAGTATGTGAATAAGTTTAACTACTCTCTTACCACGCCCTTACGCGCCATGGCAAATGTGGCTTTCTTTATTCAACAACGTGCTTTTATCAGTGCAGAATATGAATTTGCTGGCTATGGTTCGGCAACCATGTATTCTATTAATTACAATTTTCTTTCTGAAAATCAAACGATTCAGAATATGTATGGATTTTGTCATATAGCACGTATTGGTGCAGAAATCAATTTAAGTCAGGCTTTTGCCCTAAGAGCAGGGTATAACTACATTTCGTCTCCCTATAAAAATGATATAAATGATGGTTCAAAACATTATGCATCGCTTGGTTTGGGGTTTAGAACAAAAATATTTTATGGCGACTTTGCCTATGCTTTGACTACCTCAAAAGAAAAATATTGGATGTATGACCCATTATTTGTAAATGCGGCGAATAACAAATTTATTACGCACCGCATTATGTTAACGATGGGGGTACGGTTTTAATTTAAAACTTAAACAACCTCATCACATAACAAAACCCTTATTTTTTCAAGTTCCCTTAGTAGCCAATGCGATAACCCCTATCACAAAACTAATTTTTAGCACAAAAATCCCCATTCCACCCCCCTTCCCGCCGTATTAAAAAATATATATACTTGCACCTTTATTGTAAATATCCACCATCATCCTAAAATATCTTTTTCATATTTTAGGAGTGGATGTTGGTAATTATTTAGTAATAAGTGGAATGAGGGTTTTGTTTGTTAGAAAATCGTAATCATAAAAATAGATTAAATATGAAAATAAAAGTGAAAAATTGTGCGAAAAAAGGAGAGAGTTGTGCGAAAAAAGGTGAGAGTGGCGGCTGGGTTAGAAAAATAGGGCGCATTTTTGTGCTTTGTGTAGTGTTAGGTCCGTTGGCGGTATGGGCGCAACCGGGGGTGGTAACTCCTGCCGGTACCGAGTTTCAGGGAGTATGGACGTTCAGCCATGCGCAAGCGAAAGAAAAACCTGCGGATACGCAGCAAGAGTATGTAAAACAAGAGATTACGCTTGCTGATTTTATGAAGAAACCGTATCTGTTTAATACACC
>Ga0209628_10001731_pt1 | contig 14367 bp, 11 predicted proteins | sample TergutCu122P4_FD_187285 | JGI IMG/M metagenome (GOLD analysis project Ga0209628, IMG submission 187285) | Cubitermes ugandensis P4 segment gut microbial communities from Kakamega Forest, Kenya - Cu122 P4 (SPAdes) (version 2) | ecosystem: Host-associated > Arthropoda: Insects > Digestive system...
CCCCCGCAAGCAGGGGAGGGAACAAAGCCCCTTCCCCCGCCTGCGGGGGAAGGTTGGGATGGGGGGAGCAGCGCCAGATTGTGTAAGCATTTGAACCGAACTCGCTTTAGCCCGGAGTGACTCACCCGCGCCGGGTTGAGCGGAATGCCGCCGCGATCGATCGCAGCGAGCAGGCGGCGCGCCTGTTCGATGTCGGAAACGGGTTCGGGCGGGGATTCCGGCGGCGACAGAAACAAGGCCTTGAGCCAGCCAAACAGGCCTTTTCGCCGCCGCGATCCCATACACTTGCGCTTGGCCATGGCGCAAGGATACCGCGATGGCCGGCCTGATTGATCGTCAACCCGAAGTACAAAGCGGATCCCGCCATGACCCTGCCCATCCTGACCCTGACCGAAACCCGCGTGCTCGGCACGCTGCTGGAGAAGCAGCGCACCGTACCCGACGCCTACCCCTTGTCGCTCAACGCCCTGGCCGCCGGCTGCAACCAGAAGAGCAGCCGCCAGCCGGTGCTCGATCTGAGCGAGGCGGACATCGCCCAGGCGCTGGATGCCCTGAAGGCGGCGGGCCTGACGGTCGAGGTCAGCGGCAGCCGCGTGCCGCGCTTCGAGCATCGGCTGGAGAAGGCGCTGGCCGTACCGGGTCAGGCGGCGGCGCTACTGGCCGTGCTGATGCTGCGCGGCCCGCAGACGGCCGGCGAATTGCGCCTCAATTGCGAGCGGTTATACCGCTTCGCCGATATTTCCTCGGTCGAGGCTTTTCTCGATGAACTGGCCGGACGTGGTCTGGTGGTCGAATTGCCGCGCCTGCCCGGCGCCCGCGAGAACCGCTGGAGCCATCTGTTGAGCGGTCAGCCGGCGCTTGGCGAGGCGCCGCCGCCCGCCATGCCGCGCGGCTGCCATGAGGAATTGTTCGAGTTGAAAGCCCGCGTCGCCGCGCTCGAAACCGAGGTCGCCGATTTGCGCGGGCTACTGGCCGGTCTGTGTGCTGAATTGGGGGGTTAGCGCGCGCTGCGCTCAGTCGCCCAGTTCGATCTGGCCGTTGATATAGGTCGTGACCTGGCTTTCGCCGGCTTCGATCGGCATCGGAGCCGCCGCTGCCGCCGCCATCGGACTGGCGGCGCGGAATATCGGCGGCGGCGGCTGAAATGAACCCTGCTGGCTGACCCGCAGCAGCTTGATCTGGTAGGGTTTGCCGAACTGCTCGGCAATCAGTCCGGCGCGGGCGTGGAAGGCGCTGATCGCGGCGCGCGTCGCGGCATTTTCCGCCGCCGTGCGCGTCGCCGGCGACGGCGATTGACTCAGGTGACCGAGAACCAGACGCCGCGCCGGCAACTTGCCGAGCAATTCCGACAGCGCCGCCACATCCTTCGTTTCCAGCAGCAATTCGGAACGCATGCGCCAATTTTCCAGTTTCTGATTCTGGCCATAGACCGGAAAGGTGTTCTGCTGGCCGCTCTTGACCGCGACCGCCGGATAGCCGCGAATCAGCGTCAGCGCCTCGCCGATGTCCTGGTTGATCTGGCGCGCCAGTTCGGCCGGGTTGCCGCCGCTGGCTTCGGCATAGACGCTGGCGCGCAGCAGGTCGTTGGCGGCCGGCTGGCTGGCCTCGGCGCTCAATTCGATCAACGGGCCGGCATGGGCGGTGGCAAACAGGGTGGCGGCAAACAGGATGGCGAGAGCGGGCGCGCGCATGGCGGATTTCCTCCGGTGATTGGGATCGGGCGTTCAGCGGGCGCGCAGGCGACCGTAAATGACCAGCAGGATGACGGCGACGATCACCGAGGCGATCATGCCGGCGCCTTCGCCCGCCGTGTACCAGCCGAGGAACTGGCCGATCAGGCCGGCCAGGAAGGAACCGGCGATGCCGAGCAGGACGGTGGCGATGAAGCCCATGTTTTCCTTGCCGGGGTGCAACAGTTTGGCGATGACGCCGATGACGAAGCCGAGCACGATGGTCCAGATGATGCCCATGATGATCTCCTGAAAAGTAATTCCATTTCCCAATCAACCGATCGCCGGCTTCGCTTGCCGTACAACCGTACTGTCTCTCGCTTCGCCTTCGCGTCCTCGGCTGATTTGAAGATGGAATAAGGGGTTGATTGACAACGGAATCAACGCTGCTGCATCCGGTTGAGCCAGTAGAGCAGGATGGTGAACAGGGCGTCGGGGTCGACCGGTTTGGCGATGTGGTCGTTCATGCCGGCGTCGAGGCAGGCCTGGCGATCCTGGGCGAAAGCGTTGGCGGTCATCGCCAGGATCGGCGTCATGCCGTGGGCGGGCAGGCGGCGAATCTGCCGGGTGGCCTCGATGCCGTTGAGCTGCGGCATCTGCATGTCCATCAGGATCAGGTCGTAGGAATTTTTCTGGCACATGGCCACGGCTTCGGCGCCGTCATTGGCGATGGCGACGTTCAGGCCGACTTCTTCGAGCAGGCTGCGGGTGATTTCCTGGTTGACCGGCTCGTCCTCGGCCAGCAACACCTGCATGCCGGCGCATTCCTGGCGCAAGCGGTTTTCCGGCGTGCCGGAAAGAATCACGGAAACGTAGGTTTTCTCCATCTCCGCCAACAGGAAACGGGCGGTAAACCAGAAGCAGCTGCCGACGCCCGGCTCGCTGTCGACGCCAATGTCGCCGCCCATCATCTGCGCCAGACGCTTGCTGATCGCCAGACCGAGGCCGGTGCCGCCGTAGCGCCGGGTGGTCGAGCTATCGGCCTGTTCAAAGATCTGGAACAGGCGCATCTGATCGGTGGCGGCAATGCCGATGCCGGTATCCTCGACGGCGAAACGCAGGGCCACGCCGACCTCATCCTTTTCGACCAGCCCGACGTGGATGGTGATGCCGCCGGTTTCGGTAAATTTGAGGGCGTTGCCGACCAGGTTGAACAGGATCTGCCGCAGCCGCAGCGGATCGCCGCGCAGGCCCAGGCCGGCCAATTCGGAAGCCGTGTCGAAGCGCAGCCACAGCCCCTTCTCGGCCACTTTATGGGCGATCAGGTTGTGCAGTTGGTCGAGCGTTTCGGCAAGGTGGAAGTCGACGGTTTCGAGGGTCAGCCGCTCGGCTTCGATCTTGGAAATGTCGAGAATGTCGTTGATGATCGCCAGCAGATGTTGCGCCGCCTGGTCGATCTTGCCCAACTGATCCCGCAAGCGCGGATCGTCGGCGCGGCGCAGGGCAAGTCCGGTCATGCCCATGATGGCGTTCATCGGCGTGCGCAGTTCGTGGCTCATATTGGCCAGGAAAGCGCTCTTGGCCCGGCTGGCCGCCTCGGCGGCATCCTTGGCCAGGGACAGGTCGTGGGTGCGTTGCGTCACCAGGTCTTCGAGGTGGCGCTGGTGTTCCTCCAGTTCGCGTTGCAGGCGCTTCTGCTCGGTGATGTCGCGCCAGGAGACGTGCACCAGATTGCGGTTATGGTGGACGATGAGGGTCAACATCATATCGACCTGGAAGCGGCTGCCATCGGCCCGGCAGTGCTCCCATTCGAGCCGGTGCTTGCCGTCGGCGGACAAGCGTTCCAGCAGGGCGGCAATGACCTCCGCCGACAAGCGGCCATCCGGCTGGCGGACAGGCGAGATCGACGCCGGCGTGCAGCCGCGGATCGCCGCGCGCGACTCCAGGCCGAGCATCTGCTGGGCGGCGCGGTTGCAGTTGATGAAAACGCCGTTCTCATACAGCAGGAAGGGCATGGCCGATTCCTCGTAGAGCCGGCGCCAGCGGGTTTCGCTTTCGCGCAGGGCGTCCTGGATGCGCTTGCGCTCGGAGATGTCGCGCGAGGAATAGAAGGCCAGCGGCTGACCGTCGATCCACAGCGCATAGCCGCTGATCTCGACATCGATCATGCTGCCATCCTTGCGCTGGTGCCGGCTTTCAAATACCGAGCGACCATTGTGCGTGAATTGTTCGCGCAGCCTCAGTTCATGCTCGGCGGGGCTGAAATGGGTGTCCCATTGCTCGATTTTCATGCCGATCATCTCGTCGCGCCGATAACCGAGCATGGCGCAGAAGGAGTCGCTGACTTCGACCAGCCTGCCGCTGGCATCGATGATATGGACGCCGTCGCTGGCATTGCGCAGCAGCGCCCGGTTCTTTTCGCTTTCGCGCGCCAGCGCCGCGTCGGCCTGGCGACGTTCGGCGATTTCCTGCTTCAGTTGCAGGGTATTGTTCAACAGTCTGGCGAAGGTATTGAGGATGATTTCGGTCAAGGTCCGCGTCGCCCCGGTCATCCGCCGTTCGGCGTGAGCGCGGGCGGCCTCGGGGGCCAGCCCGGATTCGAGGGCGAGCACGATGTAGGCCATATGACGATCGGCTTCAAGGATGTGCGAGGCCAGCCAGCGGGTCAGGTAAAACAGGGTTTCGATGGCGATGTCACGACCTTGCCCGGCGTCCAGGCTGCTACACCGCCGCGTCGCCTCGGCGGCGAATTCGACGTGACTTTGGCGATGGGCGAGAGTCTCGTCAGCGCCGGGCAGATGGCGCTCCCAGACGGCTTCCTCGGTCGTGAAGTGATAGACGGTGTAATCCAGCAGTTCGTCGAAAACGCTTTTCAGCTCGTCACGCGGCGCGTCGTTGGCCACGTCATCGGCCAGCCGGTTGACCAGCCGGACCAATTGATGATGTTGCTCATCCACCTCCGGCAGGCCGGTTTCGAAATGCTCGTCCCAGGGAAAGAGATCAATTGTGGGGGTCATGGGTCAGGGTAGAGTTGGCTCGGCCATCGGCACCGCTGCATTGTAGGACATTTGGCAGCACGATAGAGCAGCGCGAGACGGCAGGATTTCAGCGTAAACGGGAGGAGCCGCCGGCGCGCCGGCCGCGTTGCCCCGGAGCGGCGAAACCGACCCCGTTGGCCGGCGCGCCCTGGCTGCCGCTTTTCGCCCCGCTTTTCACCCAGTTTTTTGCCCTGTTGTTCGCCTTCTTCGGCCTGACGGCAACCGCGCCGGGGCCGGTTGCCGGTAGCCGGTGATTCGGCTCAAAGCCTGGCTCCTCATCGCGCGACAGCGGTTTTTTCAGCAAGGTTTCGATGGCCGCCAGCAAGGGCGCCTCATCGGCGCAGACCAGCGATACCGCCTCGCCGCCGGCCCCGGCGCGACCAGTACGGCCGATGCGATGGATGTAATCGGCGGCGGCCAGCGGCAGATCGATATTGACCACCCGCGGCAAGCCCTCGATATCCAGTCCGCGCGCGGCAACGTCGGTGGCGACGAGCACCCGCAGCGCGCCTGCCTTGAAATTTTCCAGCGCCCCCTGGCGCGCGGCTTGCGAGCGCTCGCCGTGGATCGCCTCGGCGGCAATCTGTCTGGCTTGCAGGCGGGCGACCAGATCGTCGGCCCCTTGCCGGGTCTTGACGAAAACCAGCGCCTGCTCCCAGCCGCGATCCCGGAGCATGAACAGGAACAGATCGGTCTTGCGCTTCTTGTCCACCGGCACGACCCATTGCCGGATCGCCTTGGCGGCGCTGTGGCGCGGCGCCGTTTCGATCAGCAGCGGGTCGCGCAGGCGTCCCTTGGCCAGCGCGCGGATGGCGTCGGAGAAGGTGGCCGAAAACAACAGCGTCTGCCGCTGCCTCGGCAAGGCGGTGAAAAGCGTGTTCAGCTCCGCGGCGAAGCCGAGATCGAGCATGCGGTCGGCTTCGTCGAGCACCAGCGTCTCGACCTGTTTCAATGTCACCGCATTGCGCCGGAACAGATCGAGCAGGCGGCCGGGGGTGGCGACCAGCAGATCGACGCCGCGGGCGAGGCGGGCCATCTGCGGCTCGATGGCGACGCCGCCGTAGACGGCATAAATACTGACCGGCACGTGAGCGCCGTACTGGCGGCAACTGGCCTGTACCTGCTCGGCCAGTTCGCGCGTCGGCGTCAGAATCAGGGCGCGCACCGCAGGGCCGGCGGCCCGGTCGCCAGCGCTCAAGCGTTGCAGCAGCGGCAGCGCGAAGCCGGCCGTCTTGCCGGTGCCGGTCGGCGCCGCCGCCAGCAGGTCGCGGCCGGCCAGTACGGCGGGAATGGCCTGGGTCTGTACCGGCGTCGGCGCGCGGTAGCCGAGGTCGGCAAGAGCCTGGAGCAACGGAGCGGCAAGGCCGAGGGCAGCGAACGTCATGATGATGCGGCGGTGCGCAAAAACAGCCAGTCTAACCCCAATACGGTTCACTTAAGGAGTTTGTCATTCTGCGCGGAGCGAAGCGCGTCATGCTGCGCGAAGTCGCAGTACGCAGAATCCACAAACCGCATGGATGCTGCGACTACGCGCAGCATGACTGTAGAGGTCATTGTGCTTAAGTGAACCGTATTGAGTCTAACCCGGCGGCGTGTAACATCGCTCCATGAACGACGATCTGCAAACCCTCGCCGCCGAACTCGGCGCCACTTTAGCGGCGCGCGGCGAATGGCTGGCGGCGGCCGAATCCTGTACCGGCGGCTGGCTGGCCCAGGCGGTCACCGCCATCGCCGGCAGTTCCGCCTGGTTCGATCGCGGTTTCGTGACTTACTCGAATGCCGCCAAGACGGACATGCTCGGCGTGCCAGAAGCAACGCTGGCGCGCCACGGTGCGGTCTCGGAAGCGACCGCCCGCGCCATGGCCCAGGGCGCGCTGGCGCACAGCCGCGCCGACTGGGCCGTGGCCATTACCGGCATCGCCGGCCCCGGCGGCGGCTCGCCCGACAAGCCGGTCGGCACCGTCTGCTTTGCCTGGGCGGCAAAAGACGGCGGCTGCGCCGCGCAAACCCGCCATTTCGCCGGCGACCGCGCAGCGGTGCGCGAACAGTCGGTGCGCCACGCCTTGCTGGGGCTGCGGCAGCGGCTGGAAACGAGTCCGCTGCTGGTTTAGCGAGGCTGATATGTCACAGCCTGTTGGCGCAAGCAGCGGCCACCGAACAGCGGCAGAGTAGAATCGACCGATCATGAAATACCGCGACTTGCGCGACTTTCTGTCGCAACTGGAAAAACTCGGCGAACTGAAGCGCATCGGCGCGGCGGTCGATACGCATCTCGAAATGACCGAAATCGGCGACCGCGTGCTGCGCGCCGGCGGCCCGGCGCTGCTTTTCGAGCAGACGACGACGGGCGGGCGCCGGCACGACATGCCGGTGCTGACCAATCTGTTCGGCACGCCGCGCCGCGTCGCCCTGGGCATGGGCGAGGAATCGGTAGGGGCGCTGCGCGAGGTCGGCAAGCTGTTGGCTTATCTGAAAGAACCAGAGCCGCCCAAGGGCTTGAAGGATGCCTGGGACAAGCTGCCGGTGTTGAAGCAGGTGCTCAACATGGCGCCGAAGAAGGTGTCTTCCGCACCCTGCCAGGAGATCGTCCGGGAGGGCGTCGATGTCGATCTCTCGCGCTTGCCGATCCAGCACTGCTGGCCGGGCGACATCGCGCCGCTGATTACCTGGGGGCTGGTGGTGACCAAGGGGCCGCACAAGGCGCGGCAGAACCTCGGCATCTACCGCCAGCAGGTGCTCGGGCCGAACAAGGTCATCATGCGCTGGCTGCCCCATCGCGGCGGCGCGCTGGATTTCCGCGATTTTCAGTTGGTCAGTCCGGGCCAGCCCTTTCCCGTCGCCGTCGCGCTCGGCTGCGATCCGGCGACCATCCTCGCGGCGGTGACGCCGATACCCGATACGCTCTCCGAATACCAGTTCGCCGGCCTGTTGCGCGGCGGCAAGAGCGAGTTGACCCAATGCCTCGGCTCGACGCTGCAAGTGCCGGCGAGCGCGGAAATCGTGCTCGAAGGCGTCATCCACCCCGGCGAGACGGCGCTCGAAGGCCCCTATGGCGACCACACCGGCTACTACAACGAGCAGGCCGAGTTCCCGGTTTTCACCATCGAGCGCATCACGATGCGCCAGAACCCGATCTACCACAGCACCTACACCGGCAAACCGCCCGACGAACCGGCGGTGCTGGGCGTGGCGCTCAACGAGGTCTTCGTGCCGCTCTTGCAAAAGCAATACCCCGAGATCGTCGATTTCTACCTGCCGCCGGAGGGTTGCTCCTACCGCATGGCCATCGTGTCGATCAGGAAGCAGTACCCGGGCCATGCCAAGCGGATCATGTTCGGCATCTGGAGCTTCCTGCGCCAGTTCATGTACACCAAGACCATCATCGTCGTCGACGACGACATCGACATCCGCGACTGGAAGGAAGTGATCTGGGCCATGACCACGCGCATGGACGCGACGCGCGACACGACGCTGGTCGACAACACGCCGATCGATTACCTCGACTTCGCCTCGCCGGTCGCCGGCCTTGGCTCCAAGATGGGGCTGGACGCCACCAACAAGTGGCCGGGCGAAACAGCGCGCGAATGGGGCCGGCCGATTGTCATGGACAGCGCGGTGAAGACGCGCGTCGATGCGCTGTGGGGGGAATTAGGACTGTAGACATGGTAATGCCCACTTGGCATGCCATACTAGGTGCCGTTTTCACGGTAAAGGGAAGGTGGGGTAACATGAACGATCAGGTACCCGCAGTCGATTTTCATAGCGTGCATCCCTCGTTGGTGCGTCTGGTGCGCATCATCTACGGTCTGTATGCGCTGGCAGCGCTCATCACTATGATGATGGCAATAGCTTTTTTCCTGCCAGCAATGCTCGTATTCTTCGGTCCCGTTTCCGGTCTGCCGCCACTGATCGCCGTCATTCTCGGCTACCTGAAGCGAGGTGAGGCCAAGGGTAGCTGGCTGGAAAGTCATTTTCGCTGGCAGATCCGTACTTTTTGGTTCTCGCTGCCATGGCTGCTGGTGGTCTATCCCATGCTGATGCTCACCATGAACCGCACCTGCATCATGTTAGCCTTTCTCTTGATCCCCTTGATTGGGCTGTGGGTCGGCTACCGCGTGGCGCGCGGCTGGATCGCGCTGGCCGGCGTGCGGCCGGTCGGTTCCTGACGCCTGCGGCGCAGCGCCGTAGGCTGGGATGGAGTGATTCTATTTCTATTTCAAACGGTAATTATTGATATGCCGGGCGGCACCAGATCGTCATTCCGCGCGTAGTCGCGGAATCCATGCAGCGAGTGGATTCTGCGACTACGCTTCGCTCCGCACAGAATGACGATTCTCGGCGGTTTGTTGTCGCTACGAACGAGAAATGGAATGAAACGTAATCCCAGCCTGGGTCAGCACAAATGCTGGGATTTCATCCCAGCCTACGAGATTACAAAACTGCTCCGCGCCAGCGTTGCAGCGTCGCCAGCGACAGGGCGTAGCTGTGGTACATCTGCGCTTTGTCGTAGCGATGTTCGCGGCCGACCGGGCAGGCGTTGCGGGCGAGGCACTGGTGGGCGCAAGGCGAGCCAGGGCGTAAACGTTCGTCGATGCAACGGTCGACGTTGAAGGAGTCGCCCGCCGCGCCGGCCGGGCAGACGGCGACGCAAGGCCGGTCGCGGCAGTCGGAACAGGGGTTGGGCCGCTCGACGACCGGCGTCGGCGGAAAATCGGCGGTGCAGAGGATGACGGCGCGGTAGGCGAACCAACTGCCCCATTCGGCGTCGATGCCGACCATGAACGGCGAGGCATGATGCCAGCCGGCCAGCTTGCCGAGCGCTTGCAGGTCGACCGCCGCAGCGCCCGGATAGAGCAGACGGTAACGCTGGCCGGGCAGATGCTCGGCAAAAAGGCGGGCAATGGTCTGCCGGCAATAATCGTCGATGGGATGCGGGCCGCCGCTGCCGGCCGCTTGCACGCCATCCCACAAGCGGCGGCCGGCATGGCCGAGGAGGATCAGGCAGCGCTCATCCGGCTGCGGCTGCAAGCGGGTGCGCAGAGCGTCCGGCAAATCGGCAAGGGCGAAGAGATGCTGGCGGTTGAGGCCGGCCGCCGCCAAGGCGTCGCCGGGAAAAACGGCCTCGCTCATGGCTGGCCTGGCCCGGTGGCCGCCCAGGTCAGCAGCGCGTCGATGGCCGGCCCGCCGGCGCTGGCGCGCGGATCGTTGATGAGCATGGTGACGGCGATCATGCGGCCGCTGGCATCGAACACGTAGCCGGCGGCGGTCTTGACGCCATCGAGCGTGCCCGTCTTGATGTGGGCGCGACCGGCCGGGGCGCTGCCGTTGAGGCGCTTTTTCATGGTGCCGTCGAGGCCGGCCAGCGGCAGGCTGGAAACGAATTCCGGCATCAGCGGATGACGCCAGGCATCGAGCAGCAGCCGGTTGAGGCTGGCGGCGCTGATGCGCTCGCGGCGCGACAGGCCGGAGCCGTTATCCACCACCAGTTCGGGAAAAGCCAGTCGCCGCTGGGCCAGCCAGTCGTTCAGGCGCTGCCGGGCGCGCTCGGCGGTGGCCGGCGGGCCGTCGCCTTCCGGCTCGCTGCCGAGGCTGAGAAACACCTGGCGAGCCATGACGTTGTTACTGAATTTGTTGATGTCGCGGATGATTTCGGCCAGCGGCGCCGATTCGTGGCGGGCCAGCAAGGTCGCCGCCGGCGGCAGACGGCCGCTGCGCACGCCGCCGTGCAGCGCGCCGCCCAGTTCGCGCCACAACGCGCGGAGCAGACCGCCAGCCTGCTCGATCGGCGGCAACGCCGCCAGATTGAGCGGACGCTCGCCGCACAGCGCGGCGTAGCTGCCGGCGATTTCCAGGCGTTGGCCATCGCGCTCGGCTAGCAGGCGCGGGGTGATGAGGTCTTTCCAGTCGCTGGGGCAGGGGCCGGCCGTCAGGCGCAGGCGGTTGTCGAGGCGCAGGCCGTCGCTCGGCGTTTCCTGGATGATCCGAACCTGGCCGTCGACCGGCTGCAAGGTAAAGCGCAGGGCCTGGAAATTGATGAGCAGCGCGTTCGGGCCGACGTTATAAGGGCGCATCGGCTTGCTGTCGAAGGCCGCCGGATCGAAGTCGACCGGCGCGAAGGCGCTGGCGTCGAGCACGATGTCGCCGTCGATGCGCTCGATGCCGCGCCCGCGCAACTGGCGCAGCAGCGCCGACAAATCTTCGATGGCGAAACGCGGATCGCCGCTGCCCTTGAGGTAGAGATTGCCGGCCAGCGCGCCATTGACCGGCGGCGCGTCGCTCCAGGCGGTCGTCGGCCAGACGTAGGCCGGGCCGAGCAGATCGAGGGCGGCGTAGGTGGTCAAGAGCTTCATCACCGAGGCCGGATTCATCGCCTGCGCGGCGTTGTGCGCAATCAGCGGCGTCGGCGCATCGACCGGCTGCACGACCACGGCAACGCTGGCCGGCGGAATCTGCGCCGCCGCCAGCGCCTGCACGACCGACGCCGGCAATTCAGCGCGAGCCGCCAGCGCGACGACCAGGCCGAGGGCGAGACAGAGAAGTCGTGTCATGTGGGTCACCGTGAAACCGCGCATTGTAGCGCCGGAGTTCCCGCAACGCGGATGCTCCATGGCAAAACGCGAAAGCGGCCGTGGCGACGACGTGTTAGCATGGTCGTTTGCCATTTTCCCCGAATTGCCGGGTCTGTCCGTCGTCATGCGCCTTTTCCGCCTGCTCAAGATCGCCGCCGTCGCCAGCCGTTTCGGGCTGGATCAGATGGTGCTCGAACTTGAACCGACGGGACGCCTGGTTCGTTTGAGCAACGCCCTGCAATTCTGGCGCGATCTGTCGACGCCGCGCGCCGAGCGGCTGCGTCTGGCGCTGGAGGCGCTGGGGCCGATTTTCGTCAAGTTCGGCCAGGTGCTGTCCACCCGCCGCGACCTGATGCCCCCCGATATTGCTGACGAGTTGGCCAAATTGCAGGATCGCGTGCCGCCCTTCGCTTCGGCGCTAGCCCTCGAAGAAATCGAGAAGGCCTACGGCCGCCCGGCCAGCGCGGTGTTTGCCGAATTCAACCCGGAGCCGGTGGCCTCGGCCTCGATTGCCCAGGTGCATTTCGCCCGCCTCAAGGTGGAGGATGGCGGCCACGAGGTCGCGGTCAAGATCCTGCGCCCGAACATGCTCCCGGTCATCGAGCACGATCTGGCGTTGATGGACAATTTCGCGCTGCTGCTGGAAAAGCTGTGGGCCGACGGTAAGCGCCTGAAACCGCGGGAAGTGGTGGCCGAATTCGCCAAATATCTGCGCGATGAACTGGATCTGATGCGCGAGGCGGCCAACGCCTCGCAACTGCGGCGCAATTTCGCCGACTCAAAACTCTTGATCGTGCCGGAAGTGTATTGGGACTGGTGCACCCCGACGGTGATGGTCATGGAGCGCATGCACGGCATCCCGGTGTCGCAGATCGAGCGCTTGCGCGCTGCGGGCGTCAATCTCAAGAAACTGTCGGCGGCTGGCGTCGAGATTTTTTTCACCCAGGTTTTCCGCGACGGTTTTTTCCATGCCGACATGCATCCCGGCAACATTTTCGTCGCCCCGGACGGGCGCTACATCGCGCTCGACTTCGGCATCGTCGGCACGCTGACCGACCGCGACAAGAGCTATCTGGCGCAGAATTTTCTCGCATTTTTCCGCCGCGATTACCGGCGCGTCGCCGAGGCGCACGTCGAATCCGGCTGGGCGCCCAAGGATACCCGCGTCGATGAGTTCGAGTCGGCCATCCGCGCCGTTTGCGAGCCGATTTTCGACCGCCCGCTCAAGGATATTTCCTTCGGCAAGGTGCTGCTGCGCCTGTTCCAGACTTCGCGCCGCTTCCATGTCGAAATTCAGCCGCAACTGGTGATGCTGCAAAAAACCCTGCTCAACATCGAGGGCCTGGGCCGCCAACTCGACCCGGAACTCGACCTGTGGAAAACCGCCAAGCCCTTCCTCGAACGCTGGATGAGCGAGCAGATCGGCTGGCGCGGCCTGCTTCGCGGCATCAAGCAGGAACTACCGCAACTGGCGCGCAGCCTGCCGCAACTGCCGCGTCTGGCGCACCAGGCGCTGGCCCGGCCAGAGGCGCCCGACCTGCAAGCGCAGATCGAGCGCCTGCTGGCCGCGCAAGGCTGGCAAAATTTCTGGCTGGCGCTGATTGCCCTGTTGCTGGCCGGGCTGTTGGGGGTGATGCTGGCTTCGATCCTCAACCCTGTTTTCATCTTCTGACCTGTGATGACCGTCGTTACCCTCGACACCTACACTGAAGACGATGTCACGGAATGGTTCTCCAGTCGCGAGATCGCCAAGGCGCGTCCCTATGTCGACCTGGTTCGCGACCTCGATATGGCCGACGATCGCATCAGCGCCACCGTGCCCGGTTCGGCGCGTGTTCCCTACACCGTCCAGGCGCGTTTGAGCCAGAGTGCGAATGGCATGACGATCATCGCCAGCCGCTGCTCCTGCCCGGTCGGCATCCACTGCAAGCATGTCGCGGCGATGTTGCTCAAGGGCGTCAGCGCCCGCCACCCGACCGAGCGCTTGAGCAGCAGCGTGCTCTCCTGGGTCGAAGACCTGCGCCGCGTCTCGATTGCCGTGGCCAAAAAGAAGGCGCGGCCGGCCGGCGCTCGCCAGCAACTGTTCTACCTCCTGAAATGGACTACCGACCGCCGCCACTTCGGCGTCGAGATCCGCAAGGGCAAGTACCCGGAAAACGCCGGGGAATGGTGGAAGGTCGACCGCGCCCTGGTGACGCCGCCGCAATTCGTCAACGAGGAAGACCTCGGCATCCTGCGTCTGCTCTGGGCCGAACGCGGCCATGAAACGGCGCTGCGCGCCTTCGCCCTGGGGCCGAAACACGGCGCCGAGATTTTGCACCGCATGGTCGCCAGCCATCGCCTCTATCCCGAAGGCGATCTGGGCCTGCCGCTGGCCGCCGGCGACGCGCGCCCGGCCAGCATCGGCTGGCAGATCGACAGCCAGGGCTTTCAGCGCCCCTATCTGAAACCGGAGCCGCCCGTATCGATGACCATCGGCGTCACTCCGCCCTGGTACGTGGACTTCAACGAGGGCGAAGCCGGGCCGCTCGACGTGGCCGGCAGTCCGGCCGTCATCAACCGCCTGTTCTCGCTGCCGCCGCTCTCGGCCAGGGAGGCGGCGCTGGTTGCCGAGGCCTTGTCCGAACTGGCGCCCGAACTGCCGCTGCCGGCCGAGGACGCCAGCGCCCGCCTGCGTCTGGTGGATGTTCCGCTAGAAGCCGTGCTGCAACTGGAAACCTTGCATACCCACGGGCAGCGCGCCTGGCGCAACTATCCGGCGAGCTTTGCCGGCGGCCTGTTCGATGTCGCCAGGGTAATTTTCCGCTACGCCGACGTCGACATCCGGCCCGAAGAAAAGAGCGAGTTCATCACCCTGCCCGAAGGCGAAACGGTGCGCCTCAAGCGCCGCCCGGAAGCCGAAGCCAGGGCGCTGGCGGCGCTCCTGGCGAGCGGCTTGCAGAAGGTGCCGGGGCATACCCTGTACACCTTCGGCAGCGCCCCGGAAGGTCTCTACGGTCTGGCCGACGAAGCCGCCTGGACGCCCTTCATGCAAAGCGGCGTCGACCGGCTCGAACAGGCTGGCTGGCAGATCGAATTTCCCGAGGATTT
>Ga0209628_10001732_pt1 | contig 14362 bp, 11 predicted proteins | sample TergutCu122P4_FD_187285 | JGI IMG/M metagenome (GOLD analysis project Ga0209628, IMG submission 187285) | Cubitermes ugandensis P4 segment gut microbial communities from Kakamega Forest, Kenya - Cu122 P4 (SPAdes) (version 2) | ecosystem: Host-associated > Arthropoda: Insects > Digestive system...
CCCCAAAAAAAAAAGAAAGTGCACACGTGATCTTGTGACCATTATTCTAGCTTTGTCGGGCCAGGATAAATGCAGGCATTTCTATATACAATAAAACACAATAGAATAAAAAGAATCTAACCCATCGTAACTACACAGACAACATCAACGTTGGTGTTTTTAAACATGTCTTGATGTGTAAATCAAATTATTTCAGTATCATCATTATGACTGCAGTATTGAAAAATAACCTGAATACATGTTATTTTATTGGGGTTCACAATGGAACAACAAAGATGAAAAGATTATTAATATTATAATATCATCAGTAACCATTAAGATTTTATATATATATATATATATATTTTTTTTTTATGTAAGCTTTCAATGTGTAAAATGCATAACTAATAACTACAATAGTGTAGAAGTACATAATACTTTTAATCTTTTACTGCCTGGTGTCCTAAAACTTAAATTGGAAACAAAGAACTGTACACACTCACTCTATATACATTGTATGTCCTGACTCACTTAGTACAAGAGGTCAGACTTCTTAAGGGATAGAGGTAGGGTTCACTGAATCTGATAAAGTCCTCATTATCATATTTTATTTGTTTACATCTGAAGTAAAAAGCCTGCACTTGTCCAATTAATCAACTACCAATTGTTCGACCTCCTTCTTTCCCTTAAACACAAATCTCTTATACCAGAAACCAACAGTCACTTCACTCCAGAACTATTAATCTGTACTCTAGGTGACCTCACTATGAGCAACCTTACTTACACAGCTCGCTTACTTGAATGACAGCATCCAACCCCCTTTTGCTCAGTACAAAAATTTCTTTTATTTATTTATTTTTCGTTTTGGGTTCAAGGTTTGCTTGTGTTCAGCTACTGCCCTTCACCCCATGTTGCATTATGAGTACTTCATGTTGCCCCTGCAGTTCAGGAATTAGCTAAACAGACTATCCTTTCCTTTGTCAGCTGCACACAGGGTTTCTGACTTACAAATCTCTGGAGCAATGACCTTCCACTCTTTCATTAAAGATTTATTGAATGTACCTACATAACTGAGGGCTACCAATCATTTTACTTGATCAACAAATGTACTAAAAGTGTTTGGCTACAGAACAAATATGGTGCATGCGATAATTTGGTATGCGATTAAAACTTACAGAATTAATACACTTCAATGCAAAACATTTATAAAGCACAATATCATACTGTGTCAGAATAGTTTCATGTAGTAATTTTTACTACTTTTTCAACGGTCTGAAGTGAAGATTTATAACAGGAGCATTTTACTGTCACACTCAGAGAAAAATTTTCCTAACATTCCTGCCAAAGTTAAAATCACTTTTGGGCTTGATGTATTAAATTCTGGCTACAACAAACTGTCACAGCTCAAAAGAACCCTGAGTTCTGTGGAGTGCTTGTAACTATGTCACCATTTTTCACTACACTCTTTGCATTATCATTGCATTAGCATTATCCTCTTGTGGTGTTATTACTACACTTGTCATGGAAAGAACATTCCGATTCGTCCCCCACCCATCTGCTTAGCTACCTCCTCTCTGCAAGCCCTGCCATTTTTCACCAGTTAACATTTGCATTCTTGCTCCTCTCTTTGTACTCTCAAATTGTCATTGGCGTTATTGGCTGATGTCGATAGCATAAGGCAGTAGGGTTCCTACTTACACTCCCACAAGCTGCCTTCATTCCCTCCATGACTCAAGTATGAGTATTTATTGTAATATTCCACAATGAAAAGCATTCATGAGTGAGGACTGAACTTATGGCTTCAAAATTTTGCAAGCAATGCCTAAAAAATTGAAGTAGATTTTAAACACATCAAGCAGTTTAAAATTCTTGAGTATGATAAAACTATGTTGTAATCTTGCACCTTAGTATGTGCACTGACAAATTTCTCATAATGTACATGGTTTCTTGTTTATCATCTCTTTTGATAACACAATGTGCAGTGACATCTAGTTTATGTAGAGTAACCCTCACTATTATATTCTTATTAATTTGTGCCCACCTTTATCTCAAATGATGAGATTATTAACAGGTTACGGGTCCAGTAGCACATCCCACTGTGCTGTACATTTTCATGTCAGTTACACTGAAGAATCAAGTGTGAAGTGATGGAAATTGGACTCACATACTGAAGTGAGGTTAGAAGGTGTAATCATGCCCTCTATACTCTAGATGAATAGACTAAATGCCTTAAACTATAGTGAAATGGACATGTTACATGTATGTGCTTGTGTTCTACTGTGTTCAGTGAAGAGCAAAAAAAAAATTCTGAATGGTGACATCTGCCTGGCCTACTGTGACTGCCGTGAGTCAACATGGTCTACTTCCAATAACACAGTTAGAAGGCTTGAGCAATTATGGTTTGTGGTGTTACATGATGGAACTTTGTATAATTGATGACGATCTCTACTAGTGCATCCTAGGGGAATCCAAACCCATCCCTGAAGGTGAACCACTCACTCCAGAAATGAACAAGGATCTGCGCTGCATATTGACAATCATGATATAGCCGCACTGTGTCATCCATGTTCACAATGCTACAACATTAAAGCAGGCATGTGACAGTCTAAAACAGGTGTATTAAGACTGTGGGCTGAATAGTCGCCTAGGATTGCTGACTCAATTATTTGATGCCATTCTGATTAATTATCTAACAGATGCTTATGTGGCAGACTGTGTCAACATCTCACAACAGTTAGCAGACACATGTAGTAGGTGGGACCACTGAGGATGAGTTCTTGGCCACCCTAATATTGAGGGGTCTCCCAAAGGAATCTAAGCCACTGGAGATGGTGACTGAGAACTGTGGTTTGAAATTAATGATTCAGCTTGTAAAGGAGTGATCGCTTCAAGAAGGTGATCATTTGAGGGGGTTGATGCAGCGCTACTTGTGGGAGCAAGGAGCAGCAGCAAGGCACAGAGGAAGTGGCCATCCTGGTTCTCATTGGGAGCAGTGATCACAACAGCAGCAGTCACAGCGGAAGCAAAATGGAGCTGATTTCAAGTGCTTCAATTGCAGCAAAACCTGACAAAAGGCACCAAAATGTAGATTTAAGAATAAAAGTAAGGACTCCAGTGAGAGACAAACTAACCACATCAGTTTCAGTGGTGAAGGCTGGTCATTCCTTACTGCACTCTCTGCTACAGTGAACACAACAGACTGGTATTTAGACTCTGGAGTCTCTACCCATATGGGCATGAGAAAAGACTGGCTGGAAAACTATCATGCTATTGATTGTGAGCTAGATAAATGTGCACAGAAGCAGAAATTACATATTGCAGGGCTGGTGATGTTATGAGTTAATGGAAACAATGGCCTAAGGATATGACTGGTGTTACACGTGCACTGAACGTGTCTGCTTGTCTACTGTCAATGCCATAGCTAAGCAAGGTTTGGTTACAGTGTTTAGCAATGAAGGTTGTCGAATTTTCATGAACAAAGGATGAAGAGCTCATAGGTAAGCCCAGAGCAATGTCTACAGAAATTGGAGGTATCTACTGGTTGGATCTCAGGCACGAAACTGCAAAAGTTGCAGTAATGTCACCGGGCCTGGATCTGTTGCACAGAAGACTTGGTCACCTGGGTCAGGAAAACTTCCATTGCCTACAGGGTAAGGTGACAGGTAAGAATCTTAAAGAAGGCTTTGATCCCTGTGTTGCATACTTTAAAGGGAAGCAAAGTAGAGCTCCTTTTTGAAAGGGTAAAGCAGAGCATGCCACAAAAAAATGGAAATTGTGAATTTATATGCATGTGGACCAATTGAGCAAATGTCCTGGAGTGTCGCTCACTATTTCATGACTTCCATTGATGACTTCACAAGAAAAAACTTTTATTTTCTAAAGATAGAAGATGACGTATTTGAAAAGTTTAGGAACTCAAGCCTCTGATGGAGAAGCAGACAGGAAGCAGCATAAAAATCTTGTGATCAGGCAATGGTGTTGAATACACTACTAAAGCCTTCACTGCTTACCTATAGAAGGAAGGCATCAGACATCAAGTGACTGTGTCTATTACACCAGAAATTAATGGCATAGTCAAGAGATCTCACACAATTCAATAGAAGGCGAGAGTTACGATGCAAGAGGAAAAGTTTTGGGGTGATATATTGGGCAGAGGCAGTTAACACAGCAGCATATTTAAAGAAACTTTCACCACAAAAGGCAGTAAAGGAAGCCTGGCATGGTCGATAAATAGACGTTAATCAGCTGAGAATTTGTGACTATAAGGTGGGTGCTTGTACCCAAGAAGTACAGGAAAAAGGGGGATTCGAAGAGCAGAGAATGCATTGTTGGATATGCTGAAAATTCAAAGGCAGATCACCTAATTGCTCTTGAGAAGCCAACTACAGTCATAACTGAAGAAAACGTGAAGTTTGTTGAATGTTTTGACAGAAACACTCCCATGTTGCAGAAAAATTACAAAAAAGGGGTTATGCCATAATTGAACCCACAAGAGTTACTGTGCAGTCACAGCTTGTGCATTTAACTGCAACAAGTGAAGAACATGTAGTTGTTGAAGAGGACACTGAAAGTTCAGACAGTGTAATACACCAAGAGGAGAGAGACAAGAATCACTTCAAATCCAAATCTGAAGTTCCACCCCAAAGCTATCCTTTAAGGAGGAGAAAACCAAAGGAGTCCCCAGATCACATAGTTTACCAAACACTAATGGGTGGTGCAGAAGGGGAACCCAAGACCAGAGCTGAAACACTATCAAGAAGTGATGGGAAATTTTGGGACAGTGCAATGAAAGAGGAAATTGACTCAAAGGCAAAAAATAAGGTTTGGGTAATAGAAGATCAGCCACTTGGTAAAAATGTCATAGCAGACAAATGGGTTTTTAAATTGAAAAGAAGCTGGATTAAAAAAAAAACTGTATGCTACAAGGTCAGGTTGATAACGAAGGTATTCATTCAGTATTATGGTTTAGATTTTTATGAAACATTCTGTCCTGTATTCAGCAGTTCAAATTGTATAGTTCTGACAGCACTGGCAGCTGAACAGGGTATCTCAGAGGGACCATTGATTGCTGTATAGTTTACAGTAGAAAACAAAAGGAACTGAAGGTCTTTGTAGATGATGATTGGGCAAATGATCCCACACACAGGAAGTTGTGCACAGGATTTGTTTTCATGCTGGGTGGAGAAGTGATATCATGGGAATCAAGAAAGAAAGAGGAAAGGCAGTATTCAGCACTGAGTCTGAATATGTAACCCATGCAAAGGCAAGCAATGAAGACATTTATCTGCAGAATTTCCTGACAGAATTATTTGGAAATTTTTACTCATTTACCTTGTTTTGTTAGTCAGGGGGCTATATGACCTGCAGGAAGCAATGCCTATCACAAAATTAGTAGGCATATTGATTACAGGTTTCCACATTGTGACCAAAGTGAAAGTGAAGGACATTCCTACACAACTACAATTGTACATCATTGCAGAGAAATAAAATTAAATAGCTATGTCATAAATTTTTGAACAGAGATCCATTTCTTAAATATTAAAGTTGCTTGCATTTTTGTGAAACCAAAATGTTTCTTTGATACAACTACCCAACTACAGTAACTGCACTATTTATGAACAATGCAATTTATACACTAATGTGGACAATTCAGGATGCAAATATGCAACATTTCTGCTCATGTTTGTAATGCAATATGTAAGACTTATGCCCAACAAAAATTATTGCAATGCATGAAAATTATCTAATTTTGGAATTCATAAAATTATGGAAAATTAAGAAAATAATGTTACAAAATTTACTGTATAAATGAGCAACATATTTAATGTATATGATTTGAAGGAATCAATCAACATGTATCACAAGAAACCACACTTATTCAGTGGAACACAACACAGGTTTATTTTATTGCAATAACACTTACATGTATGTTACATGTTTCAACCTGTACTTACGCCATCCTCAGGCACATCAACACCAAAACCATACAAAGGAAGATAACCAAGCAGCCCCTTCTTACAGTCAATATTTTTAAAATGTTAAAATATAAAATGTACAATATATAAGACCAAAATAATATAAAATATATGTACAAGGTCTGACAGTAAAGATCCCAAACAATTTAAATAAATAATTTTCTCACTTACTTTGGAGCTATGGGGCTTTGACCTCTTCAAAGCACTCTCCTCCACTTTTTATACATTGCTCCCAGTGTGTCTTCCAGTTTTAGAAGCATTCCTGGAATGCCTCTCTTGGAATACTGCACAGCTCTGTCAGCGAATTTTCTTTAGTATCCTCGACAGACTCAAATCATCATTTATCAATAGGGATTTCATTGTCGTGAAGAGAAAAAAGTCTGCTGCTGCAAAGTCTGGTGAGTATGGAGGCTGTGGGATGAACATTTTCTCATGTTTTATGAGAAAATCACATTATCGGAGAGGAGGAATGTGCCAGAGCATTGGCATTATGGAACAACCATTTTTTCCCCCTTCACAAAGCAGACCTCTTTCTCCTCATTGCCTCTCTCAGCCTTTTCATCATATTCTCTCTTTGCCATCTGGCTAAGTGGTAGAACTTCATGATAAATTATGCCCTCACAATCAAAAAGCACAGTCAGCATCACTTTCACATTGGACCAAACTTGCCATGTTTGTTTGGGTCTGGGTGACATTTTCGAGACCCAATGCGAATACTGGGCTTTTGTTTCGACAACATAGCTGCATACCCAAGTTTCATCATCTGTGACAGTATTCTTTATAAAGATTTCATCAGCATTTGCACAGACAATACACTCTTTACTGACATCAACACAAGTTTTTTTTGGTCTTTCTTCAGCAGGCACAGCACAAATTTGGCTGCAACACAATGCATGCCCAAATTTTTCCATGAAAATCCCATGACACGTGGTTTTTGATATTCCAACTTCCTCTGCTACTTCACGAACAGTCAAATGACTATTGGAATGATTCACTTTCTGAACTTTTGGGATGTTTTCTTCATTTTCTGATGTTGAATGTTGTCTTGAACATTCATTGCCAACTGAAGTTCAACCATATTTGAAATGTTTGGGTGTGTGTTCTACTCATGGCTTCATCCCCAAATGCTTGTTTTAACATTCTATAAGTCTCCAAAACCGTTTTCTCTAATTTGGAACAAAATTTCACACAAACACATTGCTCTTGAAAATCATCCATTCTTAATTGATAAAAAATTTGCTAAGCAGTCAACACACGCATTCACTCTAATGCACACAGCACAGTGACTAAGCATACTAGAATGATCCGGTTTGTGGCACTTGCCTAAGAAAACTCACTGCTACACAGTGCAAACAGCAGGACCTTGTCCTGTCTTCATGTAGGCGCCTTAAATCAAAAGTTCGAACAATTTACGGACTGACTTCATACAGGCTGGAACATATAGCATACATGTACAGGTAAACAACTGAATTAAAATACACCTGTGTTATGTTATTCTGAATAAGTGTAGTTGGTTTAGTGATAAACTCAATGAGATAACTCGCATAAAGAATGTATCACACTTTTATACTACTACTGGCTTTGTAAAGATCACACTGCCTTCGAAATATTAAATACCAAAACTGTAATCTACATAAGCATTTCACATTTAACATTCTGCACAGCACTAGGTTTACACCTGTAATGACTGACAGATTTATAATCTTAAGAAAAATATGTGCATGTATTATGAAGCACAAACCAATCAATATAGGCTAAAATAATATTTTATGCTGAAACAAAAAAATCAGAATATATTTACAAAAAAGGAGGATTTATAAAACTAATCATATAAGACAAATACATGAACAGTCTCTCTTCTGAACTGTAAACATTATAGTATTAAACAATTTAACTCCCACTCATGAATACAATAATTGGTTATTGTGTTAAAGTAGTTGCAAAAGGGACAAAATCAGTTTATATAGCTTAGCTACCAAGAAACCTCTGTATTACAAAGAACATTTTCTCAATCTGAGAGGGGTATATCAGTCTCATTTTAAAATAAACTATGAAGGAAATTATTTCCACTAATATAACAATATATGACCCTAATAGCTACACAAGTACTCTTCAAATCTCCATGTTTAAGAACACCAGACCTGATGAGCTTGCTTACAATAAATTTAAAAAAGAAGAAGACATACCAACTGAACATGAGAAACTACCTGCTGCTGATTTGTTTTCTGCTCACTAACCTGAGGCACAGGGAGAAGTTTTTGTGTACTACGACTGACCTGTAGCAGAGAGCCATCAGAGCAAATACTATGAAAACCCCCCCTACCACCGACATCAGCATTACAACAAGGAACACTGTATTAGTACTATGGTAGCTCTCTGTGCAGTTTCAGATATTGAAAGATTAATACATGATCGGCAAATGTCGAGATTTATCACATTTTAATGATGAAATAGAGATTTATCACATTTTAATGATGAAATATTATTTAATTTATTGTAAAAGCATTAACACAAATTTACCAGCAGTATTCAATAAGTAAAATATTACACGTTTGGGCAGTTGGCAGTAGTCCACAATCAAATGTTAAAAATCGTAAGTAAATAAAAGGTGAAAAAAAATTTGAAATTATGAGAAACCATGGAAGGCAAGGCAATATTTGTGTCATAAAATGTTTTGAGAGTAGCATCCATTACCATGAACAAAACAATGAAGAAAACATTAAAACAAAATTTGGTACATGTTTTAATATGACACAAATGAAATGAACACACAAATGTTGCAAATACGTATCACCATAATGTTCATCCCAATTATTTAAAAAAGTAAATAATTACAAAATTCATAAAAAATTTAAAATTTTCTTGGCCATTTGTTAGTGAATAGTGGAAGTCACTCACAGTTGATGCAGATCAAACCAGCAGGCAACAGGTGAGATGCAGTCAAGACATTAATGTGTTGTGTTCAATAGTATTTAGTGTATGGGCACAAATATATTTAGTTTTGTGTAAAATATAATCCATAGTTTCCGATGAGTGGATGATTGCCAAATGGTCGCAAGATCAATTGGTCGGTGATTGGTAGCACAGACGTTAGATGATGTTTGGTTGGAATACAGGTCCCAGCGATCCAGCCATGGCATGCAGACAGACAGACAGAGAGAAGAAAAAAAAGAAAAAGAGAAAAAAGAGAAAAGCACAAATCAGCAAATGTGATGCATCATGAAATTAATCAACATTGCACATCAATAATTCCAAAGATTGACCAAAAACAATACTGCAACCTCTTACTACAAGAAAAGAAAACCGTTTTTGGTATAAATAAACTACACATACTTAGCATAATAATACATCACACAACAATACAACATACACAGAAATATTACACAGCAACTGCAGCATTATTAGAAACAACATGGTTACATAATTTAAGTGAGCTATGTATAAAACTGGCCAAGTACACACTTACAGTAGGCCTACAACACAAAACAGACATTTTGATACATATTACTTGGTAATTTTGAAAATGCTAAAATTCCTATCTTAAAATTTAATGTTTAACAGATTCTCAAACTTAAATTTCTGATTCCCTTCACATATAACTGCTTTCCCAGTCTCAATTTTTAACTATATAAATACAAGTATGAGAAGGAAAATATAGGCACAAGAAAACTATATACATTTTTAGTATTTCTGTAACAATGTTATAATGAAAAGAGGTGAACACTGGATATCCGAGGCCAGTATATACTTGCTACGCATTTCACTTATATGAATGAACCATGAAATATGCACTGAACATGAAAGCCACAAACAATAGAATCAGGTAAGCATGTGCCACGAACGAGCCAACGCACGTAAAGGATGTACAGATGGGCATGTCATCACTGCAAGTAGACAACAAACAAGCAACTCCAAGAGAAATGTGATTAATGTTTTCATTCTTTAGCTGTATCTAACACAAAAACATAACAACATCCAACATAACTAAGTGGTTGAAATAAGGGACTGGGGTCAAGCCACTGCAAAAGGACAACAGTTTTGAACGGTCAACATCAAGGTAACGTATTTATGGACTCACTTTTATCCAAAATGTCCTCATAAAAAGAGGAGTGGACATAATTAAATAAAATATGTTGGAGGAAAGTTATAATATTAAAGACTTTTTCTACTATATCATGGTCTACGTATGAAGTCATTTCTAAGAGAACATATGGTGCAGCTGATTCTTACAAAAAAAACATTAAACATATGTAATATGCACCAATATTTCCAGAAACAGTACATAAAGTCTACTTCACTCTAGTCTATTTGACACTTCTTTTTAACTAAACTGCTATGTAATTCTCAACAACTGTCCAAGCAGAGCTCCCATGGAATGAACTAATATAGTTTTAGTGAAGAAAAAATACTGACATTACATCATTGTCACAACACAGATCCACCATATAATGTATTGATATGTTTATAAGCACAGACACAGCATTCTTGCAAACAGACTGTAATAAAACTCTCCAGTGACTGCAGCAACAGCATAAGTGAATAGAAATGTATCTTTCCTTGTCTATTTCTACAAATATTTTACCACTACAACATATTTACAAGACATAACTAACTTAAATATGAAAATCTACAAACCTCTCCACTCCTACCCCACTCTCACCTACTAGCGGTGGGTCCTGTTAGGGTGAGAAACCCATGCTAAGAACTCATTTTATTCTTTGGAAGAATTTTACGACTTCACCAAACCTAGGCAGTTAGCCCTTCTTAAATGTATGTCACCACATCCCATATGCATAGATCTAAGGGTCCACAAATGTTATCATCCCAATTTTATCGATTGTTCTTTATAGATACCTACTGTAATTATTGTAATTATTCTTATGTTATAACTTGAATCCAAACATTGTTAAAGGATACATTATTTAACAACAACTTTATGACCCTGTATAGATTTAAGGTACTTGACTATTTCTATATCCATGCGATCTTTGACCTTGTAATGGATCTATGGAAAGTGAAATAAATACAAATACAAACCCCTTCGGCAGCATAGGTCACCGAGCAGACAGAGCAAGGGGGTCTGATAGACCCAATCATAAGGATCTATCAGATAGGGTAGGAGGGACCATTGAGCTTGGTTGCAACCCTCCTAGAAGGACACTCCAAAATCATACCAAGGGTAGATGACACTCTGGAAGCTGCGGTGAAAGCAAGTCATTGTATTGTATTGTATTTTTATTTTGGTTCCATAAAATCCAGTACATGTCAGTAAAGACTTTTGGATGTAGAACCAGTCATGTTATAACAACTATAAAAAAGGAATAAACCCTGATTAAAAATCCTAGCCCTTCAGGTTGAAGGTTTCATAACCGGCTAACCCCCCATCTAAGTAAAAGAATCTACAGTTACGAATTTCTCAAAGGAGCCTCAGAAGAAGTAGATAAATGATGTTGAAACATGGATGTGGAAAAGAAACATGAATTTTGGAAAATGAATGTAAGAAGCTTATTCTGGTTAGGAGCACTAAAAGTACTTCTTAATGAGCTGACAAAGTTAGATTTTGACATAATAGCACTGTAAGAAACATGACTGGGAAGTGGTATACAAAAATTTTATAACTTTACATTATTTAATAGCAGATCAGGAAGCAAAAAACATGTATTTGGCTGTGGATTTTATGTAAGAGGAGAATTTTTAAAATATGTTAAAGCTTTTAAAATTATAAATGAAAGAATATGTTACTTGAGATTAAAAGCTGAATGGTTCTCCTGTACCTTGATAAATGTACATGCACCAACAAATGAAAAAACGAAAGATAAAAGAAGAATTTTACAATTTATTAAAGCAAAATACAAATCAACTAGCTAGTTCAGATATCAAAACAATACTTTGAGATTTTAATACGAAAGTTGGTGAAGAAAACATAAACAAACCCACCACTGGCAATGAAAGTTTTCATAATGAAACCAACAATGACAGAATAAAAAGATTCAATTTGCAAAATTTAAAGGTTTTAATGTAAGAAATACAACATTTCCACATAAAGATATCCACAAAGAGACATGGTACTTAACAGGCGGTAGGACAGCAAATCAAACAGATAAAGTTTTAATGGTGAAGTAAGGTTTAGTCAAATTATTAATAAGGTGATTCTAACACAGGAACTAGAGTGTGATGAGGAAAACAAAGGTGTTAATGAAGACAAATCTGTGATTTTTGAGCAAACACAGGATATTACAGACAATACCCAACCTGATAGTGTAGATAAGTTAATAGAGACTCACAGAACTTCTACAAGAAATAAAAAAAAAACCCAAGTACAAGGGGTAATGATTTTTTAGGGTGCATAAGGCATACAGCTTGAAAAGTGATACAAATACAAATAAGAAAACTAATAGTAAAAACCTTTTTAAAATATTCCACCAAAACTTTAGAGGGCTGAAATCAAAAGTGGATGAGTTATCAAACTCCGTTTTCCCAGATTATCCTCTTATAATGTGTTTAACTGAACATCACCTGCAAGATTATGAAATAGATAATTTACCGGTAGATGATTTTAATTAGGATCGAAATTTTGTAAACACGAATTTAAGAATGGAGGGGTGTGCATCTTTTGTTCATGAAGACCTTGAATTCTTCACCATTGCACTTGATAAATACTGTAAGAAGGATATTGAGGTTTGTGCTGTAAAGAAATTTCTATGGAGGATGATGCCAACATTTCTTTCAATAAATTTTTAAATATATATTTAAGGATTTTTCATTCCCGCTTCATTAAGAAACAAAAAAACTCCAATACAATTTCTAAACCTTGGTTAACCAAAGTGATAAAAACGTCTTGCAATTGAAAGAGAGAGTTATATCTGAAGGCAAGGGATAATAAGGAAATTGAACATAAGTTATATTATAAACAATATTGTAAAATATTATCTAAAGTTATTAAGGAAGCAAAAAAGTCATATTATAAAAAAGTCATTACTAAGTCAAAAAATAAAATGAAAACCACATGTAATATCATACACAAAGAAAAAGGCAACCATCTAATGTGAATAATATTGAATCATTAAGAATTAATAATCATATAGTACATAAACAAATAAGCATTGCAAATGAACTCACTGATTATTTTTTAAACACAGCAGAGAATATTAGCAATAAAAGAATCAATAAAAAAAAGGAGATGCAAGTCCATTACAAAATTTATTTAAATACTTTAATCAGCCACTTAAAGATATAATTTGGCCTTATATCTCCACAAAAGAAATAAACAAAATAATAGATTCACTTAAGAGTAAGAATTCTAGTGGGTACGATGAGATTTCAACAAAAATCATAAAAATAAGTAAACCCTTTATAATCTCTCCCTTAATTAACACATGTAACAAAATGTTTGCCCAAGGTAACTATCCAGAAAGACTGAAATTTTCATTAATTAAGAAAATTTATAAAAGTGGAGACATAACCTCTCCATCTAACTATAGACCCATTTCCCCTATTGTCTGCATTTTCTAAAATTTTTTAAAAAGTCATATATAAAAGATTATTTTATCACTTGAAAAATCATGTAATATTGAACAAACACCAATTTGGCTTTCAAAGTGAAGTGCCAACAGAAAATGCTTGTCATATATTACTAAATGAAATACTGGAAGCAATGAACAGTAAACAGATGGTGGGAGGAATATTTTGTGACCTCCCCAAAGCATTTGACTGTATTAATCATGTTGTGTTATTAGAGAAATTGAAGTTCTATGGATCTTTAGGAGTGTCATCCCTGTTGTGTATCTTAGAACTAAGTAGACTAACACGTGTAGGAAGCCAGTCAAAAACATAACTATAATTGTAATATACAAGGTGTAGGTGTATATACAAATCTCAGCCAACTACATGTTTCGACCTCTTCTAGTAGGTCATCTTCAGGTTGGATACCTAGTCTGAGGAAATATACAATAGTGCTATACAACCATTGAAGTCAGGGGGGGACAAGATCTCGTTTACAAAAATGGGGCATGTGCACAAGCTATTGGTATAAATATATGTATTGTTTATATTAGTTTGTTCATTATCGGTAGGCTAGTAGGGGTCCTGGGAGGTTCGGGGTTCCTGCATTGTTTGGTCAGGTGGCTTGGTGTCACAGCGGTCTGCTGTTATGGTCGTGTGTTCTTTCTAAGATGTATCCGGTGGCCGCTGCAGGTATATTGTTGTGGAGGAGGGGTTCGTTTGTGGTGCTGGTATTTGAGGAGGGCATCTGGCTTCCGTGGTGTAATTGGGATGTATTCAATGTAGTCCACAGTCTGTGCTGGTGTCCGTTGTGTCACTTAATCACACTTGATCATCACTGTGTGTGTCGTACTGCATCTATTAGCATCCAGTGTAGAGGTGTAGGCCGTATCTCCTGTGAGGTTGTG
>Ga0209628_10001733_pt1 | contig 14362 bp, 8 predicted proteins | sample TergutCu122P4_FD_187285 | JGI IMG/M metagenome (GOLD analysis project Ga0209628, IMG submission 187285) | Cubitermes ugandensis P4 segment gut microbial communities from Kakamega Forest, Kenya - Cu122 P4 (SPAdes) (version 2) | ecosystem: Host-associated > Arthropoda: Insects > Digestive system >...
CTTGTGCGGGCCCCCGTCAATTCCTTTGAGTTTCACCGTTGCCGGCGTACTCCCCAGGTGGATTACTTAACGCTTTCGCTGTAGAACTTACTGTTTATCGCAAACTCCTAGTAATCATCGTTTACTGCGTGGACTACCAGGGTATCTAATCCTGTTTGATACCCACGCTTTCGTGCTTCAGTGTCAGTATTGGCTTAGTAAGCTGCCTACGCAATCGGAGTTCTGCGTGATCTCTAAGCATTTCACCGCTACACCACGCATTCCGCCTACTTCATACATACTCAAGACTGACAGTTTCAACGGCAATCTTATCGTTAAGCGACCAAAATTTCACCGCTGACTTATCAACCCACCTACGCACCCTTTAAACCCAATAAATCCGGATAACGCTCGCATCCTCCGTATTACCGCGGCTGCTGGCACGGAGTTAGCCGATGCTTATTCGCAAGGTACATACAACAGAGAACACGTTCCCCTTTTTATTCCCCTGCAAAAGAAGTTTACAACCCATAAGGCCGTCTTCCTTCACGCGACTTGGCTGGTTCAGTCTCTCGACCATTGACCAATATTCCTCACTGCTGCCTCCCGTAGGAGTCTGGTCCGTGTCTCAGTACCAGTGTGGGGGACCTTCCTCTCAGAACCCCTAAACATCGAAGGCTTGGTGGGCCGTTACCTCACCAACTACCTAATGTTACGCATGCCCATCCGCAATCAATAAATCTTTAACATCAACGCCATGCGGCGATAATGTGTTATGGAATATTAGACCGACTTTCGCCGGATTATCCTCCAATTGCGGGCAGGTTACATACGCGTTACTCACCCGTGCGCCGGTCGCCGGCAGTATTGCTACCCCGATGCCCCTCGACTTGCATGTGTTAAGCCTGTCGCTAGCGTTCATCCTGAGCCAGGATCAAACTCTTCATTGTAAAATTGTTTCTTATATTATTCCCTAGCTCTCAAAACGTATTAGTAAACTATTTTGACGGTACTTATAGCCGTATCACTACGACTACGCTTTAAAAGTAAATCAGATCAGGATTTAAAGATTTAAAGATTTAAAGATTTAAAAATTTAATCTCTTAATTCTTAATTTTTAATTCTTATTTGATTTTACCCCTTGTACTACATCTTGTTTCATGTAAATCTATCAAAGAACTCTCGCTTTTCTGCTAAAAAAAAGCCGAAATCCGGCCCATTTTTCTTGAAAGCGGGCGCAAAGGTACATACTTCCAAATTACCCACCAAATATTTTTGCAACTATTTTTAAAATATTTTTCAACATTTTTTTAAAGGGTTGATAGATAGGAACATCCAAATGACCCCTTCAAAGGGGGAGAACATCCCACCGCCCCCTTCAAAGGGGGAATATTAAGGGGTGGTTTGCATTTTCCATGAAATATTTTTGCTTTCCCCTTTGACAACTCTTTCGAGCGTGCGGATATTTGTCTTGACCAAGCCGGAGATAAACTCCGGTACGTTGTATGATAGCAGTGATTTTTCGTAGTGCCGCGGGTCTTTCTGCGGAAGCAGGAAAGGTTTATGGAAATGGCCTTCGGCGTCAAAATAGGCGATGTATAAACGCGTATGTAATCCGTCTATCCGACGGCTGCTGAAGATGAGCCATCGACCGTTGGACGACCAGGAATGATAGCTGTCGCTAAACTCGCTGTTGACCGTCGTCATTTCTTCTATCTGACCGCTAACCAAATCCAGCAGGTACAAATCGGTTTCGTGATGCCACACGGGAAAGGTGCCAAAGTCGGACAGACAAACGACCATGTACCGGCCATCGGGCGAGATACGCGGGAAGGCTATACTTTTGCCGAATTGGGAGGGTTGCCATACATATTGCATTTTAGAGCCTGTTTTACCGGTTGAAGGGTCGAAGTCTATCCGAAAGAGGTCATAACGCAATGAATCATATTTATCCGGCATCTGCTGAGCCACAGCACTGCAAAAATATAAATAGCGTCCGTCGGGCGACCATTCGGGGAAAGTCTCTAACCGTTGCTTGGAATGAATATAGGTATGTGACGACAGCGATTGGGTCTCGGTGTCGTAAATGACTAAGTCGGAAGCGCTGTCGTAGACCTCTATCAGGTTGGGGTGTATGCTATGAAACGCTTGCGACGTTTGGTTGGTAGAAAATGCTATATACCTGCCCTGTGGATGCCAGCGGGGATAGACACAGGCCGAAATGTTATCGGAGGTCTTTGTGTTCAGTTTGACGATTTGTCCTTCGCTGATGAGAACAGTACCCGGATAGGTCGCACGATTGTGGAAAAGCATTTTTTGGGGGTCATTTTTGCAGAAAGCATGGCAGTTCATGCAACTCCCGTCCGTCAACGTGTTCACCAAGATCGGCGTTTCTTTGAACGATTCTACATGTCGCTGATAGATACCCATCCTGTCCCAATATTCATACCCCGGCTTTATCAACCGGTAGGCGATGTACGGATCAACAGGCTCGGCGGCAATGAGTAAACTCAGGTCGCGGTATTGCTTCCAATAGCGCTCTTTTTCGGCAAAAATGCGTATGGTCAGCCTTTTGCCGGTATTCGCGGATAATAGTTTTTCCCATTTTTGTGCAGGGATGACGACCCGCTGCTTACAAGTAACTTCAAAAGAATCCTTCCCTGCAACAAAACGCACCTTATAGCGCTTGCTCTCTTCTAAAATATAAAAATTAAGAGGCGCTATATTGGGTGGAATCGTAACTTCCGAATAAACGGGAAACAGGCTCGGAAGCACATCCGAAAAGGCTATTGTCTGCATCTTCCGGCAGGATGGCCCGATGCACAGTATCGCTAAGGCTAAACTAATAGATATATTTCTCATCTTTGGAGGTTGTCTGAACTTGTACTAACGGGAACTTAACATAAAACCAGTAGGTATGCTTAAAATTATCTTCCAATGTCTTTTTTATCATCTTGTTAAAGTTCGATTGCACCAGTGTATCCATCATATCGAACCTTTCGCGCAGCTCTCTCGTAATGGGATATTTTTCGTAAAAACTGTCATCTAATTGATTGATACGCTTATATAACAGCAGAAACTCAGCATAATGCGTTGGGATATGCCGATATGAAAAATTGTGAAAATAGCGGTCGAAGCACTGTTTAGCCTTTTCGTAATCGCGCTCTAACAGATACCAGGCCATCAGGTATTCAAAAATGGCCTTATTGTGGTCATTATCTTCTAATATCGTCTCTAAAACAGCCGGCATGTTACGGATGAGGCTGTTTCGCATCGTGAGCGTTGCCGGGTAATCCGCTTGGATATCCCTGTTTTTTGCGTAAGTTTTGTAAAAAAGTGTCCGGTTTAACATTTTCTCATATTTAATAGCCAAAACGCTGTTCTGCCCCATCACTGCGCAATCATATAACCGTCGGATGTTCCTGATGTTCGGCTCCTTGATGAAGGTATACCCGCTCATCGATTCATACACACTATGTTGTGCCGGATTGATCCATCCTAACTGAAAGAACAATTCACTTCGGGCATAGCATGAAAAATGGTCTTTCATTTCTACAAACAAGCCTGATACGCCGATTTGGTCATAGTAGAACATTTTATCAGCCAAATGGCCTGTCTGCTGCAAGGCCAAATTGGTATAATAGCAACGCAGGGGATTGATGGAAGTCAAGGCACCGGTTTCGAGTATCGATTCCCAACGGTGGTTTTCGGCGTCAAATCCCATCTTGACATTATTTTCAAGATCCGGTTTGTGTTGTATCACGATATAAAACAGGAGGACAATCGCCACTCCGGTATTCAAAACGATTGTCCACTTTTTCTTTATCTTTTTGTTTCTCAGCAGCATCCCAAGCAGTGGCAGGATGATAATCGAAATCCAGGCAAGGCTTCGTGCATCGAATAATTCCGTATCGGGATAGCGAAAAGGGGTGAGTGCAAAACAAACGGCTTTGAAAGAAACTAAATAAAGAAAGTACCAAACAATGATTGGGATAAGAAAAGAGACTAAACCGGTTGCTACATACATTAAGGGCCGCAAAGGGGGGATGGGGTTTGTGGTTTGAGGTTGCCGGTTGCAGGTTTTGTGTTTGGGAGATGCTGAAACAAGTTCAGCATGACGGGCATGACAGGCAAAAAGGGAAAGGGTGAGAAGTGTTAGGCTTATAATTGCATTTCCGCCGACAATAATGAATAAAGCGGTGATTGACATGGGGATAAATAAATAATAAAACCTGTGCTTTGACAGTTTCGCTAGTGCGATAAATCCGAGCAAAGCAAAGATAAGACTTAGCTCATCGGCGGGGTCAAAAAGCATATTGATACTGGCAGGTAGAAACAACATGCCGGGAATAAAAGCAGCGAAAAAGGATTGATTAAAGATGGAAAATTTCTTCCATGTCGCTCGGATAGCGACATATAAAAAAAAGAAAAGGCACAGATAAATCAGTACCCCTATCCATCGAAAATGGAAGAACTGGATTAGAAAGGAGGCTATATAAGCGGTTAAACCGCCGGGCAAGCGCAGGTAAGACAAGAGGTAATCGCTGTCAAAGAGAAACATCTGGCTTTGTTCCCTGTAAAAAATTGAAATATACGGGTTCAGAAACCCGTACCAATAAATCACCAAACTAATAAGCAATAAACAGGTAATAACAAGACGGCTTTCCTTTTTTAAAACTAAAAACATACATTTTCAACAAGTTATCTTGATTCAGCTTCGAGCTTCGTAAGGTTGAACATGCACATGCGGATTTCTATATCCCCCTACCCCCATAACTTCCGTTCCGAAAGCGACATATTTGTTCCGCAAGCGAACAATCCTTAATGATAAAATCTATCAATGTAGTCGCTTTACGAAGTGAAGCAAACAGACATATTGTCTGATTATTAACACTAAGGAACGTTGAAAGGGGGAATTTTGCACGGCAGGGATGCCGTTGTTACTAACTCTCAATCACCTCGCCAAGGCAAGGAGCGAAGCAATCCAGAACTCTATCTGAGCCTGGATTGCAACGCAATCTCGCTTTGATGATTGTGCAACGGCAAGGATGCCGTTGTTACTTTTTATAGGTGAAGCGCATGTTTCTGAAATTCGTACCGGCGCGTACTAAATAGAAACGGATGGTTTGCTTTCCTTCTTTGAACTTTATCGGTTGATCAACATTCTGCCATATCCAGTTGCTCCATCCGCCGGTTCGCGGTACGATAATGTTATCTATCGCTTGCACGCCGTCAATTTCGAAAAGAATTTCGCTTTCGCCATCGCCGGCTAAATCCATTGATAACATATACTCGCCCGGATCATAGCATATTACCGTATATTTAAGCCATTCGCCGGCGCCAGTCCAGCCGATTGCCAAGTCACCGCCAATATCCACCTGTCCGCCTAGCGGGTCGCCGTTGTTGGCGCGATAGTTATTACCGCCGTTATTACCCGTATCGTTGTCGTGATACGCCACCTCCGGTCCGCCAAAATCGAAATTGATGAACTGCAGCGTGTAGGGGGTACTTGCCCTGAGCTTATGCGGACCGCGGAACATGGGGTAGCTGTCCATAACGTCAACGTGTATGGTCTTAACAATATTGTTTACTTGACATTCCACATCTGTGCTGCCCACGTTAACAGCCACTATTTCGCCTTTATAGTCTACGGTGGCAATGTTGTAGTTTAAAGTACGCCAATAGACATACCCGGCGTCATTGGCATTCGACGGCACCATGACAGGAATAAACTGACTTCTCTCTTTGGTGAACATGAGAATATTAGTGGCGCCCAGATTGATGTCTTTAAGCGGTATCCGCGTTATTGAGCTTACAGGCACCCTGCATTTCATATCGCCTGAGCTGGCAACGATGAAAGTGTTACCGTTACCGACTGCTGTTACTACACCTTTGTTGTCAACGGAAGCCACTTGCGGGTCCTCGCTCATCCACTGGTAGGTCAGATCAACCGGACTTGCCTTCAGCTCTGCCGTTTGACCGACATACAGGCTCAGTAAAGGTACATTTACGGTAATATTTGGCGTTACAAGGCTTTTGCGTTCGTAATTGTCACATCCGGTAAGAAAACCGAATAACAGGAGGCAAAAAGCGGCGATGAACCCATTGATTTTCATTTTATTTTTCATTTTTTCAATCATCTTCTAATAAATTTAATTGGGTAAAAAACGGGGATCTTTCGGATCTTCTTTGTATTCCAAGCGCAGTTCCTCCTTTATATCGTAGGATGTGCCATTAGCAGCCTTATAGGTGTAATACAACATAAAGGTCTTATAGGTTTTGAAACCGTCGTTTTCTAAAAAGACCTTGTTCGGATAGTCTGCATTACCATTTATCTGCTTTATTACTAAATCTTTATACGGTTCGATGGTGATGTTGTTATCGTTGCCGATGTTCAGAACCATCGAATACCATTTAAAGACATTCTCGTTGGCATTGTCATTGAGCTCGGTGCCAGCAAGCAGTCGAACCTTTGTTGGTGTGAGCGGAAACATCCGCTTCGTACCGAACACCTGGACAGGATTACCGGATGAACCGGTCGCTATGATATTACCGCGCTGGTTGTAGATAGTACCGCCGGAAGTAGACCACCAGTTTCGCGTTTGTACGCGATAAAGGATATAATCCTTTTCGGGATTGACTTCGTAAGCCGAGTATGATTCCACTTTGAGCGCAATAAAATAGGACGAATCGGGCGACAGACCCGCCGGTCTTATTTTGACCGGTATTGCCGCTTTTGTTTCACCGGCAGGAATAGTAAAACCAAGCGTTTCGATGGTATACTTGCTTTTTGCCAACGGTTTAATATATTTAAACGTATTGACGTCGAAAGCGACTGCATTGTAGTTGTCAATCAGTTTATTATCTTCCACTAATGTCACCTTGATGTCTTTCGTTGACGGGTTAGTACCACCGAGCGATGCTGCAACATAACCGGTGGATTCATTCATACGCAAGTCGTGTATCCAGGTGACAATATTGTCGCTTCCGCTAACCAAAGCAAAAACATTTTTAAACTGCTCCTTTTCGAACACTTCTTTATCGTTGCACGAAAACGCTCCACCTATTATGATGAAGGCTAAGAATAACCTTACGAACAGGTTTATTTTATTATTTTTCATTTTTCTACTATTAAGTATTAATATTGATTATTCTTCCCATCCGGGATTTTGGTCTAACAAGGGAAGCCTGCGTACTTCGTCCAAAGGAAGCGGCACAAGGTGCAACTTCTTGTGTACGATGCGGGCGCCGATACGGTAAATGTTAGGAACTACACGACGGTAATAACTGTCGGCATTGCCTTCAATGTTCATACCTGTGATGGTAACGAGTTCGGTTTCTTCGTATTTACCCCAGCGGCGGACGTCGTAGTAGCGATGGTTTTCAAAAAGAAATTCTATCATACGCTCCTGTTCTATCAACTGCTGAACGGTTTCAGGATTAGCAGCTTCGGCTTCGGTCATGCCCGGCAGTCCGGCGCGGTGGCGTACCTGATTGAACGCCATACGAATGGCATTCGGGTCGCGGGTGAATGTCTGTGTTTCGCCGTTCAATTCAATTGAATGACTTTTCGTGAGGTTGTTGAGCGCTTCGGCATACATCAACAGGATGTCGGCATAGCGCACCATCCCGTAAGGCTTCGTCATGCGTCGGTTGTTGTCACCGTTCCAGGCGTCCTGGGGATGGATAAACTTTTTGATAACATAACCGGTCGGCGGATAGTTGAGCGGGTCGGTAGAGGTATTTTTCCCGTTGTTGCCATCATACAGATAGGATATATCGCGCGTTACTGTAGAGGTCGTTGAACCCAGCTCCCAGCGGCAATTGGTATATCCTATGCAGGCATAAAAGCGCATTTCGCGGTTGACATACATGTTGAACACATTGGCATTGAGCTGGTAATCCGAGAAAGTTTCGACTTGTGACGAGAATCCTGTTTCCGAATAAGGATACTCAGGGCTGGAATTATCGATGGGACGTCCGTCAAACATCCGGTAATTGTCGATTATTTTCTGGGTAACAGCCATACCGTTCCATCCCCCGTTAGTATTAGGGAAAGCCATTTGGGTATTAGCAGTGAGCGTACTGCTATTTCTACCCCACACAAATTCGGGATTGGTTGCAGCAACCGATTCGCCGTTAAACATATCGGTATACGAGCGGAAGTGGTCAATTCCTGCTGCTCCCCCATCTTCCCAGGGTAAATAATAGTCGGGGTCGGTTGTCACATTCTTTGGCATGGGTTTCGTGCGTGTATAAGTCTGCACGGTATGCAGTTTATAACCGCCCATGTTCATCACCCTTTTGGCGGCGGCTGCGGCTAATGCCCATCGTGTTTCGTCATACGTCTGGGACACATACAGTACACCGTCGGATTTGCGCCTCCAAGTGCCAAAAACCGAGCGAGCGGCAGCGCCACCGTTGTACAACGGACTGGCATGATACAGGCGCAAGCGGGCTATCAACCCGTAAGCAGCACCGCGCGTAGGCCGGCCAAAGTGCATGATAGGCACCGATACCTCCAGATACTTGGCAGCCTCTTCCAACTCAGAACAGATATAGTCCACTGCCTCGTCGTAAGTGTTACGCTGCCTGTTATAAAACGACAGTTGCTCATTGTTTTCTATCACGGCATCGCCAATCAGAATCGGCGGTCCCTGATGTAACAGAATGATATAGTAAGCATAAGCCCTCATAAACCGGGCGTTGCCAAGGATTTTAAACTTTTCAACGTTGGTCAGATCCCTCGCTTCATCAATGCGAGTGATAAGGGTATTGCACTTGCGAATGACGCTGTACATATTAGGCCATACATTGAGCGTTCTTACATTTGATGCCGATATTTCGTCCAACACAAAAGCCATACCGTTGTATCCATGCTGCGTTCCCATAGCGGTAAACGCCTCATCGGTCGCCAACGGACCGGGGGTAAAGGTGTTTTGCATCACCGAACCTTCGTCGGTAAACCCCGCAGATATACCCCACAAGTAAGCCTCTATGTAACGTTTTTCGGCAAATACGGAATCCATTTTCAACTCGTCGCTGAAATAACTATCTATATTCAGATAATTGCACGAATTAAAAATGAACGCTAAGAGAATCAAAATTGGAATTATTTTTTTCATTTTCATTTTAATTAAATGTTTACATTACAAGTTGATATACACCTGTATGGCAAATTGGGCAGGTATCGGATACGAATTTCCATTTTGATGAGCCTGCTCGGGATCGAACAGTTTTATTTTGTCCCATACATAAATGTCTGTTCCTATTAATTGTATATCAATGGACGAGATTTTGAAGTTTCGCAATACTTGACCTCTCAAATTATAATTCAGCGTTACCTCCTTCAGTCGTAAATAGCGCGAATTGTCCTTGTAGAAATCTGACAATTGGGTATTGTTGCTGTTTCTTCCGTAATACAGGCGCGGGAAGAGTGCGTTAGGATTTTCAGCTAACTTCGGGTCAATGCCGTTAGCCACACAGTAATCCATCGGAATCCATCGGTTTTTCGGGTCGTTGGCTATCGTCAGTATATTACCCAGACTGCCCTGATTAAAAGGCAGATAACCATTTCCGTTACCATTATATCCTACATGGAAAATATCCGTATTACCCGTTCCTTTGAACATGACGCCTACGGTAAATTGTTTGTACTGATATTCGCCTCCAAAACCGTACATCAGTATCGGCGTATGCGAGCGTCCGATTGGCACTCTGTCGTCCGAGTCAATGCGTCCGTCACCGTTTACATCGCGGTACTTGATGTCGCCAGGCATTACCGTTCCAAAGGTCTGAACCGGGCTGGTTAAGATGTCGTACTCGTCTTTAAAAAGACCAAGCGATTGGTATCCCCTGACGGCTTGATACGGATAACCGCCCAATTCCTGGTAAGGAAATTTCGGGTTGGCTTCTTCCCAGTCGATCACATTGTTCTTCGTATACGTATAATTGGCTCTAAGCGTGAAGTTGGACTGTTTGTTCAGATCCTTCATAAAACTGATATTCCCGTCCGAACCATAGCTTCTCATTTTACCGACGTTACCGTAGGGCAAGTTCACCAAGCCCGCAAATTGCGGTACCTGTACACGGGGCATGAATATGCCATCGCGCACATCGTCGAAGAAATCCAACATGAACGTGAGCCGGTTCTTCAGAAAACCGCCTTCAAACCCTAAGTTGGCTTTGGTAGCTCTTTCCCATACTAAGTTATCAGCGCCGATAGACGATTCTGTAACGGTAAACACCGGCGAGGATTCCCAGGGACGCACAGCATTATCGGCAGTCTCGGCAACGGAGCGCATGGTAGTCAGGTAGGGGAAGCGTCGGTCGGAAATCCGGTCGTTACCTACCGTTCCGTAAGAAGCCCTTATCTTAAAGAGATTCAACCAAGTCATCTTCTCCTTGACATACTCGTAATTTGTTAATACCCAACCGACTGCAACTGCGGGGAAAAAACCGTATTGACGTCCGGGCTGGAAATTTTCCGTACCATTGAACCCCCAGTTAAAGTCAATCAGGTAGGTATCCCTAAACCCGTATTTTATCATACCCGATACGCCTTGATACCTTTTCGGAATAGCGCTCAGGTTGGAGGTAGCTTCGCTGGCTTTCTTTTCGTCACTGATACGATAATAGATTAGCCCGTTCAAACGGTGGTCGTCATTGATCATTTTTTCGTAGGTCAGCGTGCCTTCAAGCTGGTATTTACGTACCTGGTCGGTAGATTTTGTATAACCGATGTTTACTTGCGACACCCTGAGGATAGTGACTAAATCGCCCCGGAGGTCGCGGTCGACAGCCTGATAAAGCGCAGGTTGCAGGCGTCGTCTTTCGGTAAACATGCTATTGATGTCATAAGCGCCCTGTATTCTGAGTTTTAGTCCCGGCAGAAAACTTGAAAAATCCTGGTTCAAAGCCATAGTAACTTTCCCTCTATATTCCTGATTCGTTTGCCTGCCCATGTTGTTGATCATCACGGTGGGCGAAATCTGGTTGTTATTTCCCACAGCGGGGTATTGCCCGTTGGAATACCTGGTAGGCAGCAACAGCGGATTGAGTTGCGCCTGCGCTTCCCAGATTTGATCTGTATTTTGCACGCCCGGATTGTTTCGGATTGACAAGTATCCGTCCGAGCCGAAATACAGTTTGGTTGTCGGCGACAGTTCCAAGTCTAAGTTGAGGCGGTAATTATAGGTACCGAAGCCTGTGTTGGCTGCATAGATGCTTGATTTGTCATAATTATAAGCGGCTGTTTCCTGGCTTCCGCCTAAGCTGACAAAATATTTCGCTACTTGCGCTCCGCCGTTGGCGCTCACATAATAGGTCTGCTTCCATGAGGTACGTTTAATGATTTCGTCCTGCCAACTGACGTCTGGATACAAGTCAGGGTCGAGACCGTTTTGGATGATGTCCATTTCAACCGGACTGTAAAGGGGTCGTTCGTTGCGTACAGTCATGGCTTCATTCACTAACTGCGCATACTCGTAGGCGCGCAGGTATTTCGGAAGACGCGACAGGTAGGACAGCGTAACGTTGGCGCGACCGGTGATAGACAGTTTACCTGTCTGACCTCTTTTGGTGGTGACTAAGACGACGCCATTCGCGCCCCGCACACCATACACGGCAGTTGCCGAGGCATCTTTCAATATCGAAAAGCTTTCGATGTCGGCAGGGTCAATGTTGTTGAGGTCGCCTTCCAAGCCGTCTATGAGTACCAATGCCTTGCTGTTGGCGCCAAAAGTTCCGATACCCCGAATCCAGAAATCCGAAATGTTCTTACCCGGCTCACCGCTGACTTGCATGGTGATAACGCCCGGAACACGTCCGCCTAACAAGTTAGAGACCGATGCAACCGGCACTTGCAGGCTCTTCGTATCAACGGTAGAAACAGCGCCCACCGATGAAATCCTTCTCGTTTGTTGCCCTAATGCAGTAACAAGGACTTCTTCCAATTCCTGGGCAGTAGAAGTAAACCGGATGACCAGATCCTTCTTTTCTTCTGTTACCAAGTATTCGATATTTTCGTAACCTATGTATCTGAATACGATCATCTCCCCGCGTTCCGCCCGGATGGAAAAATCGCCTTTGGAACCGGATTGTACCCCAACGCCAACTCTGTTTTTCAGGAAGACCGATACACCCGGAAGCGCTTCACCCGTTTCGTCAACTACCGTTCCACTAATGGTATAAGTCGGTTGTTGCTGCGCTGATAGCGTAAATATCGTCAGCAGTAACATCCACAGCATACAGACAAGTTGCCGTGTGCCATTTGTTTTTTCAATTTTATTCATTTGATTGATTTCAAGTGTTTAATACTAATTAACAGATAATTTTCGGAGGCGTGAGTTACCTCTGTCGGCTACATAAACCGAACCGTCCGGAGCGATGGCGATACCGGTCGGATACCTGAAGAGCGCCTCATCGCGGGTGCCGTCTTTCCAGCCGCTTGTACCCGGGATACCTAACACGGTTTCTACCTGGTTTTCCGGTGTTATCCTGCGGATGCAGTGATTATCATAATCGGCGATATAGACAAATCCGTCTGCATCACAGTAAATCTGTCCCATCTGTCCGAATTGCGCAACTTCTAAAGGTCCGTCGCGATGACCTCCTCCTGTTGAAGGACTGCTGACCCTCTTCATCGTTGCTTGAACTGCCGCTCGCGCTGCTGTTGGGTCGGTGGCTTCCAAGTGTTTTCCTGCAGATACATCAACCGTAACAATACTTCTGGTATAAGGACCGGCGTTCCCCCAGAAGGAGATGTACAGGATATTGGGTTCGGCAGGACGGAAGGTCAATCCGTAGCTGTCGCCCTGCTCGGAGGTGGCAATGATATAGGCTTCGTAAGTAGTCTGGTCAATGCGGACGATAGGACCATGATACCAGCGTACATAGAGATAGCCATCCGTTGGATTCACCACCATACAGTGTTTCCAACCCTGTGAAGCGTGTGGCAAGCCGTTGGTGAACTTCATCTCCCGTTGCCTCGGCGCCCAATACTCATCCGGATTGCAGGTGATAAAAGAGCCTAAGGTTCTTTCGGTTGCCACCGACATAATGCCGGTTTTCGGGTCTACAGCGGGGATATTCGTCTCACCACGCGCAGTGGATAGCCGCGTAAAGATGTTTTCTTCCTCATTGAGGCGGCATAAATAACAGAAGTCACGGTTGTCGTCGTGACGCCAGTTGGAAATAAATACATTCCCCTGCGCGTCGCAAGCAACATACCGAGGTTGCAAAACGGCGTTCGACAAAGGACCCTCTACAAAACTCGTCTGCGAGCCATTCCCTGCCACTGTGGTTACGGTAATCGATTCTTCGTACTTGAAAATGTCCTTGTAGGTTAAAGAGTCTTTGCCGTCGATGACCACCGAAATGACGCAATTCTCACCCGGTAATCTCGGCGCTAACACATACAATTTATCCGTCGTACTGCCGATAACCGGCGCGCGGCGCTGGTTGAAATACACCCGAATCTTGCTGGCGTCGGTAGGAAGGTTACTGCCGGTCAGTATCACCTTCTCCTTAAATTTCCCCTCATTCGGATAAAAACTTGCCAAGGTAGTGGATTTGTTAGGGTCATACTCTGTTTTCTGCCCTTCATTGTCTCCGCTACACGAAATCATCAACAAAGCCCATGCTAAAACACAGACTCCAAACACAGTTTTTTTGATGAAATTGTCCATAAAAGATAGTTTTTGGTTAATAATTAAGTTTTAAAAAAATATTTAATACATTACAAATTAGCTCATAAGGGGGTGTTTAAAAAACGCTTCCGGTAAAAAAAATGTTTGCTCAATCTGTTAAAAAAACAGCTTAAATGAAAAAAGTTGCCTTGATTTCGGTTGCAAAGATAATAATTTTTTTAATATCCAAATTATTTTTGATTTTTTTTTCATTTTTCACGGTCACGGGGACGGAGCAATTGACCGGAGAGTAGACAAGCGCAATTCCTCCTTTCAGGTGGATTTTTTTTTACCTGTTTTTCTTTTTTTACGAAGGAAAATACTAACTTTGCAATCTTTTTGAAGCAAAAAATGACGGATACTATTGACATTGACAGTAAAACCGCAGCCTTTTTTACGCTGGGTTGCAAGCTGAATTTTGCCGAGACATCGACTATCGGCCATGAGCTGGCAACGCTTGGTATCAATAAGGTACGACAAGGCGAGCAGGCTGGGGTCTGTATTATCAATACGTGTTCGGTCACAGAGCTTGCGGATAAAAAAAGCCGTCAACTGATTCGTCGCATCCATAAGTTGCACCCGAAAGCCTGCCTGATTGTCACCGGTTGTTATGCCCAATTGAAGCCCGAAGAGGTGTCTCTAATCGACGGGGTGAGCTTAGTGGTTGGGGTAGCGCAGAAAAAAAATATTTCTAC